>OQVT01003066.1_pt1 | contig 10742 bp, 12 predicted proteins | sample 1691561 | NCBI WGS metagenome assembly OQVT01 (sample SAMN03418260, study PRJEB22391) | human gut metagenome | biome: human-gut; feature: organic feature; material: feces | host: Homo sapiens | place: Tanzania | collected 2013-01
GGCGACGACCTCATGGCGGCGATGATCTCCGCTGCGCAGCGCGGCGTTGACGTTCGCATAATAATGCCCGGAGTTCCCGACAAGAAGCTCATATTCCGTATGTCGCGCAGCTTTTATCAGGTGCTTCTGAGCGGCGGGGTCAAGATATACGAGTACACTCCCGGCTTTGTCCACGCAAAGAGCTTTGTTTCCGACGACAGAGTTGCGACCATCGGAACGGTAAACTTGGACTATCGCAGCCTGTTCCTGCATTTTGAGAACAACTCGCTGTTTTACCGCGAGGGCATCGTTTCAAGGATAAAGCGCGATTTCCTCGAAACGCAGGAAAAATGCAGCGAGGTCAAGCCCTACGACACGAAGCACCGCCGCGCTGCGCAGCGGAGATCATCGCCGCCATGAGGTCGTCGCCGAGCATGAGATAGGGGGTGAAGAACCAAGCGTAATCCGTGCTCTGCGAAAGCAGGTCGATGAAAAGGCGGTTGCTCGTGGCCACGTGATTGAGGGGCGAGTCGTAGTAGCTGAGAACATAGCCGTCCGTTTCGCGCGGGACCTTGCTCGGCTCCGGCATCGGCAGAGTTTTCTCATTCTTTTTGACGGCAAAGGCGTTCCAGAAGGTCAGGAACATATGCGTAAAGCTGTGCACCGCCTCGCCGGTAAGACGGAAGGCGGTGTCCTTCCAGTGTCCGTAGGGCTTTTTGAGGTTTATGTAGCGGTCTGCGAGGTTAATGCCGCCGCTGTAGGCGATCTCGTTGTCGATTATGAGCATCTTGCGGTGGTCGCGGTAGTTGACGGTGCCCTTGAGCGCGAGGAAGGGATTAAACGGAGCGCAGGGAATACCCTTTTGGCTCAGCTCGCGGGCGTTACTGAAGTTGAAGGACGAGATGCTGCCCATGTCGTCATACATTACGCGCACGTCAACGCCCTGCTCGAGCTTTTCCTCGAGAACGCTCATGATGCTGTCCCACATATGTCCGGGCTCGATGATGAAGTATTCGATGTATATCGAGCGCTTGGCCTTTTTGAGGTCTGTGAGCATATCGGGGAACATATCGTCGCCGAGCGGGTAGTATCGGGTTTGCTCGGCTCTGCAAAGAGGATAGCCTGTCTTGCCCTCGAGCCAGCGCACGGTCTGTTCCATACGCTTATCGCCGTCAAAGGGCGTTTGTCCGATTTCGAGCGGCTGTGTATCGCCGCTGCTTTGCGCGCTCTCAAGGCGCTTTTTCAGGGGCTTTGCCGTGCGCATATTTCCGAAAAACAGGTACAGCAGAGTGCCCACGAGCGGCATCGTCAGAATAACGAGCAGCCACAGCAGCTTGTATGTGCTCTCGTCACGCTTGATTATGATATAGAGCACCAAAAAGAATGCGACGACCGACAGTGCCGACTCGATAAGCGGCGCATAGGGCGAGAGCCATTTAATCAGCATCAAATGCCACAGCACCTGCAATGCCGCGGCAGGCACGATTATCAAAACGCGGCGCATGATTTTTCCCATGTCAAAATTCCTTTCCCGTTACGCCTCCTCCGAGGCTGCCTTCCACGCGCACACGATCTGCGCCATTTCCTCGCGCGATTCGGTGTAGCCGCGCAGCACCCATGCGTTCATGAGTCCGAAGAGCCCGAAGGTGATAAACTGGATAAAATAATGTGTTTTTGCGTCCGCCTGCGCGATAACGGGGGCGGCGCTCTGAAGATAGAAGTCGAGGATAACGTCCTGATGCCCCGAGGCGTACAGCAGATCGAATATGGGGCGAATGGACAGGCAGAACTCGAAAAGCGCCTTGATCCCCTCGGGGTTTACCCGGGAAATGCCGTCGCTGCCGCGCTGCGCGCAAAAGCGCCTCCACAGGCAGAGAATTTTAAATGACAGCACCTCGTCCTTGCTGTGGAAATAGCGAAAATAGGTCGAGCGCCCCACGTCCGCCTTCGCCGTCATTTCCTCTATGCTGATTTTTTCAATGGGCTTATCCTGCATGAGCTCAAGCAGGGCGGTACCCATGCTTTCCTTGAGATAGTCCGTTGTTGCCGTTGTTCTGCGCATAATAAGCCCTCCGTTGCCTCATTTGATAATATTTCGGTATAAATGATACTTTAGTTTCTTTTATACTATCATCCGCATTAGCGCTTGTCAATAGCCCAAGCGCAAAAAAAGGCGGAGCCGCGTGGCTCCGTCTTTTGGAAAATCATATTTATTTATATATAACAAGCGCGGCAAACACGAGGGGCTCGGAGGTCCTGTTTGCTATCGAGTGACCCTCGCCCTCGGGGCAAAACGCCGTGTCGCCCGGATAAAGGGTCACGATGCTGCCGTTGTCGCTGTATTCGCCCTCGCCGGATATGATGCAGTAGTATTCGCCGTCGCCCTTGTGTATGTGCCAGCCGAGCTCGCTGCCCGGCTCAAGCGTTGCAACGGAAAACACTCTGCCCTTATCATAAAGCTCCTCGGGCGTTTCGATTATGCGCTTAAAGTGCACCTTGCCGCTGCCGCCGAATACGTTTTCGGCAGTATCGAGTTTGTGCTCACTGTTTCTCTTTATCATATCAGTCGTTTCTCCTTCCGCCGACTATTATAAGAAATCTCATGAGCTGCGCGAGCGAGACGGCAAGCGCCGCAACGTAGGTCATTGCCGCCGCGGACAGCACCTTCTTTGCCTGCCTGAGCTCCTCGCCCTGCAAAAGATTTGTTTCCTCTATCGTCTTGAGCGCGCGCGACGAGGCGTTAAACTCCGTCGGCAGCGTCACGAGCTGGAACACCGTGACAAGTCCGAAAAGTGCACAGCCGATATAGGCTATCATAACGAAAACTTCACCCATCGATGAGAGCAGCAGACCGATTATGATAAGCGGTACGGAGAGCTTTGCGCCGATGTTCGTGATCGGGACTATCGCCGTGCGAATCTTGACGGGCGCGTAGTTCGTCGCGTGCTGTATCGCGTGACCGACCTCATGGCAGGCAACGCCGATGGCAGCCGTCGAGGTGCTCGAGTAAACGTCATCGGACAGGCGCACGACGTTGGCAGAGGGGTCGTAGTGGTCCGTCAGCGAGCCCTGAATGTGCTCGATACGAACATTTCTGAGCCCGTTGCGGTCAAGCACCCATCGCGCGGCGTCGGCACCGGTCATGCCGCGCACGTTGCGCGTTTTCTTGTATTTTTCAAAGGTGGAGTTGACCCTCGCGCTTGCCCACATCGCAAAAAGCATTGCCGGAAGCACGAGGACTATATACGTCCAGTCGATATACATTTTTCACATCCCCAATTCTTCGTCTATCAGCACGACCTCGACCTTTTCCATGTCCATCATCGGGCCCCACAGCACGAGCATCGCGTTGCAGATCCTCTCCGGCGAGCGGCAGTCGTGGCACTTGTCGTCGAGCTTGCAGGGCGTTTTTGCGGGAAAGCGCTTGCAGTTCTGCGTTGCGGCGATATTGCGCGCACGGAAAACGGCGGATTCAAAGTCGGGGCAGATCTTGTTCGTACCGGCGACTATGAAGACCTTCTTATGACCGAACGTGGTAGCGGATATGCGGTTGCCGGTTCCGTCGATGTTGAGGAGCTGACCGTCCTCGGTTATTGCGTTGGCGCTGCATATATAGCAGTCCGCAGTGAGCGCCTTCAAAAGCGTCTCCCTGCCGGGCGTGCGCCAGTGCCATGCGACGTCGTTGTGCGCTGAGAGCATATCGAAGAGCCCCAGGGCCTCGACCGTTTTGCTGCCGCCCATACCGACTGTGCTGCCGTCTATCTCGCCGTCGACGTATGCAGCCGCATCCTTGCCGGTCTCAAAGTACTTCACCTTAAAACCGCGCATCTCAAGATTTTTCATTGTTTTTTCAAGATCCATGCGCTCACCTCCAAAAATACTGAAATTATTATAGCTTATTTTTCCGGTCATTTCAATACGCCGCATTAACTCTTGACTTGGAGACGTTTCCATATTAAAATATATTAAATATCCCAATTACCATATCCGATATTTTCTTAAAGTTATTGTTTCCGGGCAGGTAAAATGCCCGTTTTATGAGGGCCTGAAATTGCTGCTATCTGAACTGAAGCTGGTCTCGGCCAGCAATATTATAAGACTGCGCACCGGCGCCGGAATGACCCAGGCCGAGCTCGGCGCAAAGCTCAACTATTCTGACAAAACAATATCCAAATGGGAGCGCGGCGAGGCGATCCCTGACGCCTATGTGCTTACGCAGCTTGCGGAGCTTTTCGGCGTGACCGTGGACTATCTGCTCTCATCGCACGACGCGTGGGAAGCCCCGGAGGAAAAGGAAGAGGCAGAGGCCGCCGAGGATGAGGCGGAGGAAGCGCGCTACAGCACGGGGATGATAATGGCGCTGACCGTCGTGTCGATATGGACGGCCTGCCTTATCGCTTTCGTGGTGCTCTGGCTCACGGTGGGCGCAATCTGGTGGCAGATATTTGCGATTGCGCTGCCGGTGTCGCTGCTCGTGCTCGTAATACTGATGTGCGTGTTCAAGAGAGAGAATCTGCTGCAATATGCTATTGCGGCGTTTGTATTCTCGCTTTTTGTCATGCTGTATTTTCTGATACCGAATTATAAGCCGTGGCAGCTTTTCCTTATAAGTGTTCCGGCCGTCGTAATAGTATTTCTTGCGTGCAATATCAGAAGAAAACCTAAGAAACACGAGAATTCCAAAACAAAATGAAAGGGTTCTACGGAGAGTATAATCAGTGATACGGGGGGGGTAGAACGCAATTTTCGCGTTCTACCCCCGGCGCTTATGCGGGTAGAATTGCCGTAACGCAAAGTAGCTTGCCCGCGCCGCCGGCGCAGAATATAATTCATAGCATAAAATAAGGAAACGAAGGAATATGCATTATGAGTGACTACATTCTCAGCTGCTGCTCCACAGCGGATCTCAGCAAGGAGCATTTTCAGAGCCGCGATATACACTACGTCTGCTTCCATTATTTTGTAAACGGCGTTGAGTATTCCGACGATCTCGGCGAGAGCATGCCGTTTGACGAGTTCTATGCGAAGATAGCTGCCGGAGCCGACACCAAGACCTCACAGGTCAACATCTCCGAGTATGTGGACTATTTCACCGAATTCCTCGAACAGGGGAAGGATATTGTGCATGTCACGCTCAGCTCCGGTATTTCCGGCACGATAAACTCTGCGCGCAATGCCGCCTCTATCCTCAGAGAGCGTTACCCTGAGCGCAAAATATACATTGTCGACTCTCTCGGCGCGTCCTCCGGTTACGGCCTGCTTATGGACACCGCAGCGACAAAGCGCGATGAGGGTCTGAACGCAGAGGAACTGACAGAGTGGCTCGAGGCCAACAAGCTCAAGCTGCACCACTGGTTTTTCTCGACGGATCTTACGAGCTATGTCCGCGGCGGCAGAATATCCAAGACGGCGGCTGTGTTCGGCGGCCTGCTCGAGATATGCCCGCTGCTGAATATGGACAATCTCGGCCGCCTTATCCCGCGTGCAAAGATCCGTACCAAAAAGCGCGTCATAAAGGAGATCGTCAGCAAGATGGAGCAGGACGCTCAGGACGGACTGGACTATTCCGGCAAGTGCTATATCTCACAGTCGGCCTGCATGGAGGACGCCCGCGCAGTTGCGGATCTTGTCGAGGCAAAGTTCCCGAAGCTCAACGGCAAGGTAGAGATCAATTCCGTCGGTACCACGATAGGTGCGCACACCGGCCCGGGTACCGTGGCGCTCTTCTTCTGGGGCAGCGAACGCAAGGACTGATAATAAATAAAGATATAATAAAACACACCGCGCAGTCATATAACTGGCTGCGCGGTGTGTTTTTTTTATCAGGGGAATCGAAAGCGAGGTGTGTTTTATCATCAGGGGAGAACGTCAAAGCTCGGCCTGCTTATCGCGGAGCATGAGAAACGGGTCGCCTCCGTTGCCGGCCATAGAGGTAAAGCTGAGGCTCGCGTCGACATGCTCGCTCATGGCCTGCCGCGCAAGCTCCGGCATGCGCATCCTTATCGCGGACACGACCGAAATGTGATTGTACCTGACACTCGGCATCCACGGATTTGCCTCGCTGCTGCTGTCGGTAATGAATTGCAGCATGGAGGCCTGATACATCGTGAGCTTCGGCAGAAGCTGGTCGTAGCACTGGATAATGTATGGGTTACCGCAGGACTTGATTATCAGCTGATGGAAGGGCATGTCCGTGTCCCTCATGCCGTCTATGTCGCGCCTTATGACGCTGTCCTTGAATGCCTCGGCCAGTGCCGACAGCTCACGGAGCGTATCGTCGTCGACCACGTGCGCGCAGATGGAAGCGGCCTCGCTTTCGATCGCTGTGCGCACTCTGTAAAGGCTTATCATATCCTGTAAATTGAGCTCGAGCACAAAGCTCCCGCTCTGACCCGGATGCTGTACGACAAAGCCGATGTCGCTGAGCTTGGCGATAGCCTCCGCGACAGGAGTGCGGGATATGCCGAGCGAGGCGGCAAGCTGATTGACGTTGAGCTTCGTGCCGGGATTTATTTTAAGGTTGATTATCTCATCATATAGAAGCTGGGCAACAAGATCGCGGAGCTTTGCATCCGGATTCTCGTTCATTATCTGCTTGAGCTTGAATTGCTCCATTGGAAACACCCTCCCAGAATAATACTGATAAAAATATACACCACCGTCCGGGCAAAGTCAACGTGAAACGAAAATTCCAATAAGTGAAAAAATATACAAATGGACGGGGTAGATCAGGTAGAAACCGAGCTTAAAACTGCGGCCGCGCTGTCCGTTATAGCAGAGCATGGGAATGACGGCTGCCGCGGCGAAGAGCGTGAACTGTATGCTGCCGAGACGTATCAGATATTCGGATACGCACCAGAGCACGGCGGCGGCAGCCTGGAGCGGGCGGCTGCGCCGCGTGAGCCACAGCATGATGATGAGCAGCAGACCCATGAAGCCGTAATCAGAGCGGGACTGGAATATCGCCGCGGCGGCGACAGCCGTGAAGAAGAGCAGCAGCGCCCGCACACGCCCGGATTTTTCCGCGGCTGCGCGGCAGAGCAGCCGAAGGCATGCAAGCAGTGCAAGCGAAATTGCAAGCGTGTAGAATATGCTCAGATCCCCGCCGAGCACGGTCAGCCCGCCGATGTTCAGACGCACAAAAGGAAGTACAAGCGCCATGATCAGCCACAGCAGCGAAATATCAGGCTTACGGCGGCATGCGAGCAGCAGATACGACAACGTTACAAGAACGAGCACGGTGATGACTGCGGCGTTCAGACCGTAGAGCCCTGAGGGCGATAGAAAGCCCTCAGGGGTATAGTTTCCGGATGAAAAGGCGAGGGAGTATGCCGGCTGCGACAGTATTGCAAAGAGCATGAGCCGTGAGAGATAGTGCCGGACGTCCGAGGTTTTCTCCAGCCCGTTAACGATCAGAAATGCGAAGATAACAAAAGCGGGACGGCCTATGGAACGCAGTAAAATATATGTGGAGCCGCCGGTTTTTCCGGCCAGATAAAGTATGTACCCGGCGTGGTCGGTGAGCATGGAGACAACGGCAATAAGCTTCAGAATGAATGCACTCAATTTGTCTGCTCCTTTAAAGACAAGATTATATCAAAAAAGCGGCCGGAGGCCGCTTTTTTTGAATTCGGTTATGCTGAGGGGAAATTTTTATCTGTCGTAATCGTCTTTGCCGCGGTTATCGGAAGAGTTCCTGTCGCCTCTGCCGTAATTTTTGTCGTAGCCGTCGTCATATTCTCTTCTGTCGTAACCATCGTTATACTCGTCGTAGTTTTTGCCGTTTCCGGACTTGCCCTTGCTGCTGAGATTCTTCAGCAGGAAGAATACGCCTACGCCGATAGCGGCCGCGGCCAAAACCATGGCGATAACGGGGCCGATTATTGCAGAGCCTACGCCGCCTGCATTGTCAGTGGGCTCGGGAGACGGGGTAGCCGTGGGTGCGGCGTATGTAACGGCGACAGGTGAGGAGTAGATGACCTTGCTGGTATGGGTGCCGTCGGTGGACCATACGCCGACGTAGTAGTACTTGGTGCCGGATATTGTGTCGGGCTTGTAGCTTGCGGACTGTGCGCCGCCTATGGCCGTGCCGTTGGCATTGCTGTTGGTGTCATTGCGGTACCACTGGTATCTCAACTCCACGTTTTCGCCCTGAGATGCGGCGGAAGCGACGACAGACAGCGTGGTGGTCTCGCCCTCGTTAAGCACAGCGCCGACAGGCTGAGAGGATATTGTCGGAGCCGAAACGGAGGAGCTGGAATCACCGGTGTTGGGGCGCGTCGTGGCGGAGGGAGATGCGGAAGCGCCGGGAACATAGGTCGTTGAGGGCTTTGCGGTGGTCGAGGGGGTGCTGGTGGAGCTGCCGGTATTCGAGGATGCGCCGCGCACGCGGATCACCGCGCCGTTGGAGCAGACAAAGGTCTTGCCGTCCGCTGCGATGAATTTGCATTCAACGGACCACTCGTTCATTGAAGCCGGAATATTGCTGAGCACCAGAGTGTCGCCGTCCACGCCGGAGACGCTGAGACCTCTGAAGTAGCTGGGGGCATCCTTCGCATTGATGGTCTGGGTGGTGTCCTTGCTGACGATACGCCACACATGCTTTGCAGCATTGTCAGCGCGCGCAATGAACGTGGCGGAGCCGCCAGCGTCGACCGTCTCACCGGTCGGATTCTTTGTCACCTTGAGCTGACCGCCGTTATAGGTGACGGAAACGATGTTGGAGTAAACAGGGCTGCTGTTCTGGGTCCCGTTTGTGGCGATGATGCCGACAAAATAATAATACGTGGTGTTGACAAGGGGAGTGGTGAAGGTGCTGGAGTTGGAATTATTGATAGCGACTGCGTTGGAGCCGTTGCTGTTCTTGGAGTAGAACCACTGGTAAACAAGGGATACGCCGTTGCCGAGGTTGGGGCAGGTCGCGGTCACGGAGAGAGTCGCGGTCTGACCGGAGACAAGGCTCACAGAGCTGGGCTGCGTCAGAATGGTGGGCGTGCTCACGCCGGAGGGAGCCGTTGTCGGAGTGGGGGTAGCGGTGGGCGCGGGCGTAGCGTCGACGACCTTTATGATGCAGCTTGTGGTCGTGGTGACGTAGGTGCCGTTGACAACGCCGGCCGCGGTGCAGGTGATGACGTCGTCGCTCATTGCCGTTGCGCGGATGGTGGCGCCGGTCGCGGTGCCGCTGCTGCTCTGCCAGGTGTAGGTGATGGCCGGAGCGTCGGCACTGGCTATGGTATATGCAGCCGCCACGGACAGCTCAAACTGGCTGCCCTTCGTGTAGGTCATTGTGCCGGGCAGCGGGGTAGTGAAAACAATGCCGCCGTCGTCTGCATAAGCCGGAGCCGCCATGGCGAACACCAGCGCTGCGGCGATCGCCACAGTGAGAAGAAGCCTTAAGTATTTCTTTTTCATTTTCAAATCCTCCTAAAGGGTTACATAACATTATACAGTATGCGGGGACCGTTTGCAACAGCAAATAATTCTTTTCCGGTAAAATCGCCGGAATTCAACGTTTTTGCGGGATATGTGCCGGGCTGAACGGCGGATAAGACGCCGCGCGGCGTTTGACATAACCGCTGTGCATCTTATATTGGGACGATGCGCGGCCGTTTGCCCCTGCTGTTGGTATAGACGCGAAAAAAGCGGAAAAGTTGCATGCTGCGGCAAAATTTTTTTTGAAGATATTTCCGAGGGCATGCGGGGCCGGACGGTTGAAATGAATGTGGCCGGTATGATATAATCATGCCGCTGTAAAAAAGCCGTCACTGAAAACGGCCGCAGTCGAAATTGACTGTATGCGCCGTTAAAACGTAAGCCGGAGGCGAAGCTATGCTGACTGAAAAAGAGAAAAAAGCGTGCCGGGTGCTCATATCCGAATATAAAAAGAAACTGAAAAAGTATGTGTCCCGCAGCACTGCGTTGTCTGCCGGCGATGTCGTCAGGGAATATGAGGAAAGATTTTACCGGTATATGAATGAGGCGGATATGGGGAGCGGGCGAGGCCGGTTCACTTCATATCTGAACATTTTTTCCGGTTTGGCGGCATATGAGCTGCTGCGGGAAAAGTCCCGGTGATTTTGCATGTGCAAAGTCATCGGGACTTTTAATGTGATGATGGGTTATAAACAGCTTTCCTGTTCAGACGGCCTCGCGTCCGGCGCGGTATGCGGCGAGATTGAGCTCCGTGAACTTCTCCGGGACAGTGCCGCATATGATCTCCTCCCAGTCGATGCCGTCAAGCTTCAGCGCTCTGGTCATTGCACCGAAGAGCACGATGTTCATGCACTTTGAAGTGCCGAGGCTCTCGGCAATGTCCGCGGCTTTGAGCGTCAGACATTTGAAGTTCTTCTCCATCGCCTCAAGGCAGCCGGCGGGGTACTCCGCAAGTCCGGCCGCAGTTGTGGCGGAGGCCATTTCAAAATCGTTTATGACGGCAATGCCGCCTGGCTTGAGAAATTCCGCATAACGCACGGCCTCCATCTTTTCAAAGGCGACGAGAATGTCTGCCGCCCCGCGGCCGATGAACGGAGAATAGACCTTCTCGCCGAAGCGGACCTGACTTGACACGCTTCCGCCGCGCTGGCTCATGCCGTGCACCTCTGACATCTTTACGTCGTATCCGGCGCGCATAAGGCCGTTTACAAGCACCTTCGCGGTAAGGATTGCACCCTGACCGCCGACGCCCGCAAAAAGAACGCTCTTCGTTTCCATGGCTCAATCCTCCTTCCGGCTTATAGCCTTTACAGGACATATCTGCGCGCAGA
>OQVT01003071.1_pt1 | contig 10738 bp, 11 predicted proteins | sample 1691561 | NCBI WGS metagenome assembly OQVT01 (sample SAMN03418260, study PRJEB22391) | human gut metagenome | biome: human-gut; feature: organic feature; material: feces | host: Homo sapiens | place: Tanzania | collected 2013-01
TGGGAAAGACGCTGCTTCTTGTCGCCCTGTACATGATATACTTCCATGCCTGCATCGAATCTTCCCGAACAGATACGCATAAAGGCAATACGGTCTCTGTGCGCCTTATTCATATTCGCCTGGATTTTAAATACAAAGGCTGAAAATCCAAAGCAGATATTAAAGAAAAAGTTAATAAGATAAGCAAACACACAACAGACTAAATAAAGCAAAAATTGTGCAATATCAAACTGCAATGAGCCTGTAAGGAAAAAACGGTAAATTTCAACGCCTGCCACCAGCGGAATAAAAATTATGCCAATTTCCATAAGCTTATTGCCAAGCTCCTGAAAAAGGAAAGTTGAATTATAACTTATCGGCTTTATCATTCTCATAGCGATAGTGCCGTCTTTAATCTCCTGTCCTATGTCATAAGTACCACCGCTGCCTATAATCTGACCTGTAAGAAATGTAAGGAAAATATACACAATCATATCTCCCTTATCAAATTCCATAAAAGACTCTCCGCCGTTTGAAATAAACACTGCCTCCCATACAAAGAAAGACACAAAACAGCCGATTACATCACCAAGTATGTAAAAAAGCCAGTTAGCACGGTAGGTAGATGCCTACGATACAAATCTTACAAGAAGTATACCTACTGCCTTATCACAAGAAAGAAGCGGCTTAAACGCCACAACAGTTGGTAATTATGCTTTATTTAGCGGTGGAGATGCTGGTGCCGTAGTTGATGCTTACGATACAAGCCTTACAAGAATAATACCAGACGCATTATCCGATGCAAGAAGGCTTCTTGCGACGACAAATATAAATAATTACGCATTGTTTGGTGGTGGTAATTTATCAAATAGTAGTGCAGTAGTCGACGCATATGACATAAATCTTACAAAAACTATCCCTACGCCATTGTCTGCGGCAAGATATCAATTAGCGGCAACAAGTGTTGGTAAGTATGCTATATTCGCAGGTGGTAGTGCAAAATTTGCAACGGTCGACGTTTACACCGTCGCATAAAATTAAAATAAAAAAGGAGAAAATCTTTATGAAATACGCAATTTGGAACAAACAAGACACAATCTATACGCCGTCGGGCGAAGAGTTCACGGCAGAGCAATGGAAAGACCGTTATAAATGGGCGAAACTTCCACGAGCGAAAGTCGTAGTCGCCAGCGGGCTTTTTAACGGCGCGTTTATGGCTGAACTCGAGCAATTCAAAGAGTATTACAAGAAACAAGGCGCGACGATTACGGACGATATGACCGACGAGCAAGTACTTGCGGCGGCAGAGGCTTGGGACAACAGAGCCGTCGAGCAGGAACCGACTTCCGAAGAGCGAATCGCGGCGGCACTTGAATTTCAAAATCTGAACAGTTTGGAGGGCTAAAACAATGACATACGAAATAATTAAAAAGAATTTCGATAAGAAACTTTGGAACGAAAAAATGGTCGCCGTTGCGGTCAGAAAAGGCGTTATAACCGCTGAACAGTACAAACAGATTACGGGCAAGGATTATACTGCTCTGTAATAACAACACTTGTAAAGGGGCATTATATCTGAATAATACCCCTTTCTTTTTTTTAGAGGAATAGAGTATGGCTTATCATATCGACGTGACAGGCACGAGCGGGAATATCACGCAAATACAATACGATAGATTAAAAGCCGACGCGGACAGTTACGTAATATTACGCACTAACGACGGCGTTGTAAGACAGTTGAATTTTGCTTTGGAAAGAGCAAACGTTTTGTTGTATTCAAAAATTTACGGACAGAACTCGATGATTGTCGAAGTTAATCCGAATTTATCGTATAATTTTCGTACCGAAACGATAGAAACCACAGAAAATAAAACGGAAACGATAACCGCCGATTCGACTACAACGGAGTACCCGACTGCGAAAACCGCATTTGAGTATATCAATTCTGTTGTGGGTATTTCAACATATCTTTTAACGGTAGACGCGTCGAATATCAATCAAAACCCGAGCAATCCGACAAAGATTACGAGGTTTACGCCGATACAACTAAAATTTACTGCAAAACAAGGTTATTATTTGCCCGACGACGTAACCGTTACGAACGCAACAAGTGTGTGGGATAAGTTGACGGGGACATTAACTATAAGCGAGCCTACAAACAACGTAAGCGTCACGATTTCGGGTGTGCCGATGACTTATTCGATTTCGACGAGTTTAACGAACGTAAATGCAGTTGCGGGCAATGCTACGAGTATTAAGACCGACGAAACCAAGGTTCTGAAATTTACGACAGAGCCGGGCTGGTCTTTACCCGATACCGTAACGGTCGAAAATGCAATCGGCGTGTGGGATAAAAATTCAGGCTCATTGGTATTGACAAAACCGACAGGAAGTGTTACAATAACATTAGTCGGAACGCTAACCGTCTATTCTATTATCATTGTCGCTTCACATATCACGCAAGTTTCGGGCAATCCTACGACGATTACGAAAGGTCAAACACAAGTCTTGCGGTTCAATACTGTTACAGGATATAATTATCCCGACAATATAACAGTCACGGGAGCGAAAAGCAGTTCGTGGGGAAAGTCCACAGGTACTTTGACGTTGGTAGGCGGGACGGGAAATATTTCCGTGAATATCGCGGGTAGCCCGCAAGCGTATAAAATTACTACAAATCTCACGAATGTAAAAGCAGTCGGTAGCAATCCTACGGTGATATACAGAGATTCTTCGGCGACGTTGAAATTTACGGCAAGCGACGGATATGAGTTGCCTGTAAATATTCCTAAAGCAACGAATATCGGCAGTCAGACGTGGGATAGAATTACAGGTACGTTAAAATTATTTAATCCTACGGCAGACGTTACGGTTACGTTAAGCGGTGTTATCGATTACGTTGAAAAATACACTTCGGTGACTTTAACTCTATCTCAGGCAAAATACAACTTAGCGTCAACTTCAGTCGACAATTATGCGTTATTCGGCGGCGGTGCCGGCGATAGTATAAGCGATACAGTAGACGCATACGACGCAAGTTTTACAAAAACGATCCCGACTGCATTATCCATTGCGAGATATAGTTTAGCGGCAACAAAAACAGGGAATTACGCTCTGTTTGGCGGCGGTTACAACGGTAATGCAACTAATGCGGTTGATGCGTATGATACAAACCTTACCAAAACCACACCTACGGCATTATTCTCGGCGAGATATAGTTTATCTGCAACGAACGTCGGGAATTATGCTTTATTTGCGGGCGGAAGCGGAAACAGCGATGTAGTCGATGCATACGATACAAGCCTTACAAGGACTATTCCCACGGCATTGTCTGTGCCAAAATTTGTTATGGCGGCAACAACAATCGGAGATTATGCTTTGTTTGGTGGCGGTCGAAGCGGACGAATAACAAGTGCTGTAGTTGACGCATACGACGCAAGTCTTACTAAAACTATTCCGACAGAATTATCCGTTGCAAGAGTTGAACTCGCGGCGACTTCAGTCGGTAATCACGCATTATTCGGCGGAGGAAATAAAGGTGACGATCAAAACGTAGTAGACGCGTATGACGTAAGTCTTACAAGAACTATTCCGATCGAATTGTCCGTTGCAAGGAGCAGTTTAGCGGCTACAACGGCAGGCAATCACGCATTGTTTGGCGGTGGTGGCGGTGTTGGAGTTGCAACGCATAGCAATGTGGTAGACGCATACGATATGAGCCTTACGAGGACTATCCCGACCGAATTATCTACGGCAAGACCTGATTTAGCCGCAACGTCGATTAATAATTACGCATTATTTGGCGGTGGCGGAAGTACAAGTCAAAATGCTTCTAACGGCATAGATATATACGAATCGAAATTTATATACGATTCCGTTTTTGCAAATAACAGTTGGGCGACGATTGCTATGGCATTTAAATTTGGAATTGCACGCAAAGTATGGTCCGTAGGTGATACAAAAACTATAACTTCTAAGAGTGGAAAGCAATATACCATTCGTATTGCGGATATGCAGTCAGGCAGATATGCTTACGCAGACGGAAGCGGTAGTTCAAATGGCGTATTAGAATTTGCTGAATGTATAGATTTGAACGGAATAAATACCTTTGTAATAAATGCATCCGGTTCCGATGTTGGCGGGTTTGCCGCAAGCGATATAAGAAACACTTCTTTATTGAGTATCTTAGCCGATCTACCCGATGATATGCAAGCGGCTATAAGCGAAGTAAATGTCTTAAGCGGAACAGGCTCGGGAACAACAAGCGGAACAAGTTCGAGTGCGAATAAATTGTTCTTACCTGCTGAAATGGAAATGTTTGATGCAAAACACAATTCTATTGGTCTTGAAGAGTGTCCCTTAGGTCAGTTTGATTATTATAAGACACATAATACAGACGCTGATAGAATTAAGAAAACGACGGGAACAACTTCCTCTCAAGTTTGGTGGCTTCGTAGTCCGAGTTCGGGAAACTTTGGATATTGGTGTAATATTACTGTTAATGGTTATTATAATTACGATTATGTCAGTACGGCTTTCGGCGTTTCCCCGATTTTCGCAATATAAAAGAGGTAAATTATGAGTAAAAATTTAGCAATCGATGGCGAGATTTGCGAGAATGTTTCCACAATCCAAGCCTACGATACCGATAAAGACAAGTATGTGTCGTTCGTTGATACTTCGGACGGCACAGCCACCGCGAACGACCTTGTAGAAAACAAAATCGCATACGTAGACGGCAAAAGACTTGTCGGTACGGGTGCGGGCATTGGCGGGTATCATATAACGCTTACGGCTGAATCGGGTTCGATTACTCAGGAGCAGTACGATAAATTGCAGAACGATCCGAGCAGTTATATCGTAATGCGGATTGGCGATAACGTAAAAGAATTGGATTTTGCGATTAAGTCCGCAACGGGCGTTTTGGAATTTACCAAAGTATACGATCAGACTTCGTTTAAATGCACGATAAACGCCGATTTAAGTTATAGTTGCTCCGAAATATTGCTCGAGGCTGTAGTAAACAAAACGCAAAGTTTGTCTGTGAGTTCGACAGAAGAACAGTACCCGTCGGCAAAATCCGTTTATAATTACGTAGACGCAATGATTACCGCCGTATTGAATACAGAGGTGTGAGATGGCAAAAAACGATAACTTACAAGATTTTGTTGTGGATTTGGGCGAGGGGATAAAGCAAAAGAAAGGCTATCCCGCAAGTCAAAAAATCAATCCGCAAGATTTCAGGTCCGAAATAGCAAGTATTCAGACCGGCGACGACACTTCGGGCGATACGGCAGTTGCAAGCGATATATTAAGCGGCAAAACGGCACACGCAAGAGGTATGAAATTAACAGGCTCAATCGAAACCTATGACGGCACGTTCGTAACAAATACTCATAAAATAATTACGAATCTTACTAATATGGTTGCCGATCCATCTAACGCAACAACAATTAAGGCGGGAGAGAGTGTAACTTTAAAGTTTATTCCTACCGGAGATCATATTTATCCTTATAGCGTAACGGTTACGGGAGCGACAAGTCAATATAATAACCAAAACGGATATGTGTATCTCAGTAATGCGACTTCGGATGTAACTATAACTCTTAACGCGACAGAAGTAGGGATTTTAGGCGGTTCTAAAATTACATTCAACAGCAGACCTGCCGCGCCTTCTTCTAATGTGGGTTTCTATATTAATGACTCAACAGTGCAGATGACGAATGAAGCATACTCAAGTTATCATATTACGCATATTTCATGCGATAAAGGCACAGGACTTTTAAGATATGATACAGATAAAGGGAATTTAGGTGCAAACGGAATAGTATATTCCGTGTCCGGAGTTATCGACGAAGATACCGGCAAGACTTATGCGGCTTACGAATGGATAGTTCCTGCGGCAAAAGAACTTAAAGTGCTTTACGCTTCATTGGCAATAGATCAGTCAGACCTTAATTGGTTAAAAGCAAATGCAACAATTACTAAACTGTAATTGCAGATAGGAGTTTTATAAAAAATGAACATTGAATTAAAAGACAAAAACGGGATAACCCTAAAGACTGCGGGCAAATACTGTTCCTCAGATGTGGGTATTATTCCTAAACTGCAATCGAAAAGCGTTGCTACGAACGGAAGTGTTGTTGCAGACGAGGGCTATTGCGGTTTGGATTCGGTTACAGTGGCTGTTCCTGCAACGCCCACGGAAGAAAAAACAGTCGATTTGGCGATGGCTTCGGGTAATCAGGTTATATCGCCTGACGCGGGGAAAAATCTGTCAAAAGTAATCGTTACGAAACCCTCGACTTTGGTTGCGGGGAATATCAAAACGGGCGTTTCTATCGGCGGCGTAACAGGCACACTCGAAGCAAAAAAGGAAGAAGAGGCGAAAACCGTTGACCTTGCAATGGCTTCAGGCGATCAGACGATACCGCCTACGACCGGTAAGGTTCTTTCGAGTGTTACCGTTAAAAAACCCACTACAATGCTTCCTGAGAACATTGCAAAAGACGTAACCATAGGTGGCGTAACGGGAACCCTTGAAACACGTAAAGAAGAACAGGAAAAATCTGTAAATATAACTGAAAACGGAACACAGGACATTATACCTGATACGGGTAAAGTTTTATCAAAGGTTACAGTAAATACAAACGTACCGAGCGGTAATGAGTTAAACATTCACTACGGCGATACCGCACCCACCGACACGAGCAAGTTGTGGGTGAAAACGACCGAACCTGAAAGCGTGGAAATAAGTCCTGAATTATTCGGAGAAGAATTACAAAACAACAAATTGTATTTAGTCTGTAACGCTGTTATGAATAATAAAGTAAAAATAGTCAATTCAAACAGCGCAAAAATAACAATCGGTATCACATCTGCGTTTAAAGGTGACGAAAACAATAAAGCAAAAGAAGTTACGGCTTATGTTCACGACGGTGTAAATTGGCACACTCTTGCTGGCGAAATAACGCTGACAAAACTCTACGCTCCAAAAATTTCTATTTCGGAAAAGACACTCACGATAACTAACGATGAGCGTAACGGCTCGTATGTAACGAATTACAAGGTTTATACTGGTAGCACGTTGTTGACAACCATAACTGCTACAACGCTCGACCTTACTACGGTTATCACGGTATACGGTACATATAACATTTCCGTCATAGCAACGGGAACAGGATATACCGACAGCGATAGCAGTAACGTGGTCGAATACATTTGCGTCGCGCCTCAACTTCCTGCGCCTATTAATTTAACTGTAGATGGCACGATCATTAGTTGGGATGCTGTAGAAAACGCTGAAAGTTATGATGTATACGCTGACGACACAGCGTTGTTAGGAAATACGACAGGGATTATGTCGTATACGATAACGCCGACTTTAACAAACGTAACAGCGGCAAGCGGCAACGCAACGACTATTGCTACGGGTGAAACGAAAGTACTCACTTATACGGCGGCAAGCGGCTATACCTTACCCGACAGTGTAACTGTTACAGGTGCGACGGGTGTTTGGAATAAGGACGCAGGAACTCTTACGTTGAGTAATCCGACGGCTAACGTAACGTTTACGATTGCGGGCGTTGAGGCTACTTCGAGCGGATATCAGTTAGTAGTTACTGAAATAAATCGAGGTGGTTCTGCAACAATAAAATATAAAGATGGAACTTCGGCTAATGTTAGGGCTGGTACCTATCAAAATGTTGTTTCTATCAATAGTATAACATATACAGATGACCGAAACACCGACTATACGCTGAAAGACGTCAACGGTATAGATAAAACCATACCGTATACGTTAACCTCAGATACAACTTTAGAGATAAACTCTTGGGAATGTATAATCGAAGGCACTCAAATTACACTTGCAGACGGAACAACGAAAGCAATCGAAGATATAACCTATGATGATGAACTTCTTGTTTGGAACTTCTATGCGGGAAGATTTGATAAAGCAAAACCGAGTTGGATAAAAGTTGAAGAAACCGCTCCGAGATATAACCTTGTTAAATTCTCAAATGGTTCGGAAGTCGGCTTTGTCGGCGCGGGTGGCGAAAAGGGTTATCACCGTATCTTCAACAAAGAAGCAGGAGCATTTACTCACACAGGTGTTGCCGATACGCCGAATGGAACTATGACGTTCGCACAAGACGGAACATTCCCAACAGTCATTTCGCAAGAAGTTGTTGAGAAAGAAGTCAAGTTCTACAACGTTATTACCGACAAGCATTATAACATCTTTGCAAACGGAATACTCACCTCGTGTAGATTGTCTAACGAATATAAGATTGAGGATATGAAGTACGTGGGTGAAAGATTGATAACCGATAAGCAGATAGAAGATTACTTCGATAAAATTCAGAATAAGAAACAATAATTTTAACGCCTTTTCGGTGGGTGGATTAAACCGATACAAGGAGATTTATGGCTAAGAAATCAGTTGACCTTACTACATTAAGCGGTTGGGCAAATTTATCCGGCGGTAATCATACTATTAAAATAGTCGCTAAAGGTACAGGATATAGCGATAGCGAGAAGAGTGCGGGAGTGGAAGTTTTTAAAGAGTATACCGATTGTTTAACTTTTACAGGTATAGATAGTGAGTTTACACTTACCGCAACTAACACTCAATGGCGGGGAACGTTAGAATGGAGTACCGACCATATTAATTGGAGCGAGTTTAGAAAGGTATTAGGGCAGCCAGTAACGATACAAAGTCTTGACAAAAAATTGTATTTAAGGGGTAAAAATAATAATCGAGGATTTTATCGTGAATATGAGGGTGTTGAATTTGTATTAAGTGCAAAGGCGTATTGTAAGGGTAACATTCAAACGCTAATTGATTGGGAAAACCCGCCTTCGTTTATACCGACAAGCAATTTTTATCAAAATATGTTCTATGGTTGTACAAATCTTATAAGCGCGCCTGAACTACCTGCGACAACTTTGTCAAACTATTGCTATTATTTTATGTTCAGCGGTTGTACCAAATTAAAAGTCAATAGTGTGTCAGGTAACAAAATATTTGACTGTCCGTCGACTATACCGACAGATGCTGTTACTAATATGTTCAGGAATACTGGAGGCGAATTTACAGGTACGCCCACTGCAGGAAATACTTATTACTATACAGTATGAAAGTAAGACTAATCGTAACTTACATATTTAACTTAATAGACCTTATCGCCACAATGTATTTGGTCAGCCTGTTCGGGTTATCCGTTGAGGGTAATCCGATAGGGCGGTGGCTCATACGGACGAATCTCGTTTATCTGTTCAAAATCGGACTTGTAGGCGGATTATTGTTGGCGATAGGTCTGTTAAGCAATTATAATCCTAAATTGGCAAATGTAGGTTCGTGGGTGCTTCTTGTTGCATTTTCTGCTGTTACTTTATATCACGCAATTATTTTGTCGAAAATATTTTTATGAAAATTTTCACAAATCTATTGACAAACGAAAAATAAGTGGTATAATATATGTAAAGGGGGCGGAAAAATGAAAATAAAACGGTTTGAAAATGTATGGATAATGGGTTTAATCCTTAGCGGAGCGATACTGCTTTTCTTATATATTCTCAAATTGATTTTTCCGTCATTTGTTATTGAAACCGCCCAAAACGAACAAATTTGTAAAATCGGGCGTTATATAGATACGCATAAGTGGGCGTGGTACTTGGCAAGTTCGATATTGTCGTTTACGCTGTACTATTTGTCTTGTTGTGCGTGTTGCAGGAAGAAAAGATTATCCACAAAAGAAATGCTGATAATCTGTGCGGCTATTCTGTTTGGTTACGCGATAAAAGAAATTCTTCCTCAATATTATGTGGCAATCAATAACATTTTAATGATTTTATTGCCGTGTATAATGAAAGCCGAATTGTTTCCGACAACAGTCGTGTATTCTTCGGTTAATTTATTACAAGTTTTTACTCTCGAGGTACGCAATATCAAAAGTATGATAGCGGATTACAATTTCGCAACGCTTCTGATATTGATGATAGATGTGTATATATTTGAAGCGTTGTTATACTTCGCTTTCAATTATAGAAAAAATAATGATAAGGAGAATAAGTAAAATGGGAATTTTAGGTTTGCCGCTTTACGGCACAGACTTAGGTACTGCAATTGAAGCCACTGAAAAATTGCTTGCAAAAATCAAATCGGGTAAGTACGATAAGGAAACCTTGATCGAACTTGCAAAAGCAAATACCGAGATTATCTCTTATGCAGTTCAGCACGAAGATTAAACTAAAGAATACGGTAATAGCGATAATCTTTGCGGTTATCGCTATTATTATACCTGCATATATCTTAAATAAGTGGTTTGAGGCGGTTTTCTTTTTCATATGTCATTGGATTATTCGCAATCAATTTAAGTATCAATATCACTGTCCGACGCATGCTCAATGCCGAATAGTGACGACGGTGATATTTGTTGTGGGTATGGCAATTATTATTCCGATACGGTTCAGTTTGCTTTCGATTATATTTCTTTGTTACACAATTGCATATGTCGGACAATTACAAAAACGATATAATACGAGTGTAGTAAAATTGGAACGGCTGACTGCGCCGAAACTGTTTGATTGCGAAACGTGTAGCGAATCCGAACTGATGGAGCGTTGCGACGAATTGCGTTTAAGTAAAGACAATAAGCAACTCGCAATCGATTTCTTTATACATAAGACAAAGCAAAGCGTTATTGCCTCCAATTGTGATTATTTCTGTTATTTGTAATATTTATGATGCATTTTC
>OQVT01003074.1_pt1 | contig 10736 bp, 11 predicted proteins | sample 1691561 | NCBI WGS metagenome assembly OQVT01 (sample SAMN03418260, study PRJEB22391) | human gut metagenome | biome: human-gut; feature: organic feature; material: feces | host: Homo sapiens | place: Tanzania | collected 2013-01
GCATTTAACTGCTCTATGGATTTATCAGCCATCCTTTACGTCAACTCCTTCCGGTGGATGAACATACTGTGGTTTTGATGATCGTCAGCGAGAGCGGCAAGGTTTCCAACAAGGCGGTGCGTATGAGCGTACCTTACACGGAAGACAACCTGCAGCTTCTTTCCAAGACGATGACATACAATTATAAAGGAAAGACCATCAGTCAGGCGCTCACGAACAACATCATCGCGAATGTCGAAACGGACATCGTGGCGATGAGCGGGCTTGCGGAAGATGTAATGCCGAACTTCCTGAAAACTTTGGAAGACATGCTGAATGTCAACCTGTATATGGAAGGGCTTACGAACATTTTCGATATTCCGGAGTACAACGACCTTTCGAAGGCGAAGAGTTTCATCGAAATGCTCAGCCAGAAGGAGGAGCTCACCAAGAAGCTGATAGAAAGAGACGACGGCATCATGGTGACAATCGGAGAAGAAAATTCCGACGACATCATGCAGGACTGCTCCTTGATAACCGCAAGCTATCATGTGGACGGCAAGCTGGTCGGCAAAATCGGAGTCATCGGACCGACACGAATGAAGTACGGCGAGGTAACATCGATCATCGAATATTTGACAGACAACTTAAACGATACATTTAAACTGGAAAGCGGAGGTAAAGAGGATGACGAGTGAAGAAAAGAAAAGCAGGCAAAATATATTGATAAAAAGACAAAGGAAAAATTCAGTGTATCCATGCAGCACTACACCTTTGCGGTAAAGGCATTTGTGGAAACCGTAAAACGAAAAGGCATGGAACACTACGAATTTGCAGTGCATGAAACGACAACTTATGGCGTAATCGAAAACGTAAAAAACTTTAAAAGTGAAATTGGTGTTTTATACGAAAGTGATTTTAATGAGAAAGTTTTAAATAAGGTTTTTAAGGAAAACGGTCTGGAATTTGTAGAGTTGTTCCAATGCGATACATTTGTCTATCTGAGTGCTTCGCATCCGCTTGCCGGAAAGGAAATGATTTCTATGGAAGAGCTTGACGACTATCCGTGTCTTTCTTTTGATCAGGGTAAGAACAATTCGCTATATCTTGCCGAAGAAATGAAAAGCACTTATGAATACAGCCGTTTGATTAAGGCGAATGACCGTGCCACGATGTTAAACCTGATGGTGGGACTGGATGCCTATACGTTATGCTCAGGAATTATCTGTGCCGACCTGAATGGAAATGAATACAAAGCAATTCCGTTAAAGGAAACGGAAAAGATGCGGATTGGATACATTAAGCGAAAAGGAGCTAAAATCAGTCACATTGGGGAATTATATATTGAAGAATTAAAGAAATATAAGGAACAGGTTATGTGACCGGTTGGGAAAACATTCTTGACAGAAATTTAGTTATAGGATATACCTATAACAGACTCTAGGTTTCGCGTATTAACACATTTTAAAAACCCTTGTTATAATAATCAATGTGAACAGGACAGAACGTTGAGGAAGAAAACAGGGAAGAACGGAAGGATGAAAGATGAACGAAATTGAAGTAAAGCATTTGTCGAAGACATTTGAACAAAAAGGAATTCGCGTAGATGCCCTGAAGGATATCAACCTCACGATTGAGTCCGGCGATATTTATGGAATCATCGGAATGTCCGGTGCAGGAAAAAGTACACTGGTGCGATGCCTGAACTTTTTGGAGAGGCCTACAGATGGTCAGGTATTAATCGAAGGAAAGGATTTGGGAAACCTTACCGAAAAAGAACTTCGGATGCAGCGCAGTGATATCGCCATGATTTTCCAGCATTTCAACCTGCTGATGCAGAAGAGCGTCATTGATAATGTATGCTTTCCATTGCAGATTCAGGGAGTAAGCAAAAAGGAAGCAAAAGAAAAAGCAAGAGAACTGTTAAAGACGGTAGGACTGGAAGAGAAAGAAAAAGCATATCCGGCACAGCTTTCCGGAGGACAGAAACAGCGTGTTGCGATTGCAAGAGCTTTGGCATCCAATCCGAAAATACTTCTTTGTGATGAGGCAACAAGTGCTTTGGACCCTCAGACAACCGCTTCTATATTGGAATTGTTAAAAAGTATTAATGAACAGTTTGGCATTACGATTGTAATTATTACCCATCAGATGTCCGTTATTCGCGAAATCTGTAAGCGGGTAGCCATTATTGAATATGGTGAACTCGTTGAAAACGGATTGGTGTCTGATATCTTTAATCATCCGAAGTCCAAAGCGGCAAAAGAGATGATTTTAAGAGACCTTCCTGAAAATGAAATCCGTACACAGGGCGGAGTTGCAGCCCAAAAGGAGAGAATTCAGGGAACCCGCAAAATTCGAATCGTGTTTTCTGAGAATTCTGCTTTTGAACCGGTCATTGCAAACATGATTTTACAGTTTGGTACACCGGTGAACATTTTGAAAGCAGATACGAAAAACGTCGGAGGTATTGCAAAAGGCGAAATGATTCTGGGATTGCCGGATGACCGCCATCTCCAGATTGACATGGAGCAGTATCTGACCGAACATGGTTTGGAGATTCAGGAGGTGACAGAAGATGTGGAGTAAAGAAGTAATCGATATGATTGTTACGGGTATCTGGGAAACCCTTTATATGACATTGGTATCTACGTTAGTTGGATATTTGCTTGGGCTACCGATGGGCGTGGTACTTACAGTTACCGACAAAGATGGAATTCATCCAAACGCATTCATATACAAGATTCTGGATGTCATTGCCAATATTGTACGAAGCATTCCGTTTATTATTTTGTTGGTACTTTTAATTCCATTCACAAGATTTGTTGTTGGAAAAAGCTATGGTTCCACGGCAACGATTGTTCCATTGGTTATTGCAGCAGCACCTTACATTGCCAGAATGGTAGAATCTTCTTTAAAAGAAGTCGATGCAGGTGTGATTGAAGCAGCACGTTCAATGGGAGCATCCAACTTTACAATTATTACCAAGGTGCTTTTGGTAGAAGCAAGAACTTCATTATTGGTTGGAGCAACAATTTCGCTGGGAACAATTTTAGGATATTCCGCAATGTCCGGTGCCGTTGGCGGTGGTGGTCTTGGAGCTATCGCAATTCGTTACGGCTATACGAGATGGCAGACGGATATCATGATTGTCACCGTAGTTTTGCTGGTTGTTTTATTCCAGATTTTTCAGACACTTGGAATGAAGCTGGCAGACCGGTTTGACCACAGAAAATAATAATTAAAGATAGTAACTTGTGAACTATATCACAGTTATCTATAAATGAGGAGAACGAGGAGGAATCTATTATGAAAAAGAAACTTTTAGCAGGATTATTGGCTACCGCATTAACCGTGAGCGTACTTGCAGGATGCGGAAGCAACGCACAGGACAGCGCAGCAGACAGCAGCGCAGAAGTAACTGAAACAGAAGAGGCAGATGCACAGGATGCAGACGCAGCAGCTACTGACGAGGCAGCAGATGCAGCAGACGAGGCAGCACCGGTAGAATCTAAGGGAACCATCACTGTAGCAGCTTCTGCTACTCCACATGCAGAAATTCTGGAAGCAGCAAAATCAATTCTTGCTGAGCAGGGATGGGATTTGCAGGTAACTGTTTTTGATGATTATGTATTGCCAAACGAAGTTGTTGAAAGTGGCGAGTTAGATGCAAACTACTTCCAGCATGTACCTTATCTTGACAGCTTTAATGCAGAAAAAGGTACTCACTTGGTAGAAGTTGGAAAGATTCATTACGAGCCATTCGGAATTTATCCCGGAACAAAGAGCAGCCTGGATGAAATTGCAGATGGTGATGTTATTGCAGTACCAAACGATACAACAAATGAAGCACGTGCATTACTGTTATTACAGGATAACGGAATCATCACTCTTAAAGATGGTGTAGGATTGGAAGCTACCGTAAATGATATTGCAGAAAATCCTTACAATGTAAAAATTGAAGAGCTTGCAGCAGAATCTGTAGCAAGAGTTACAAGCGAAGTTGCATACGTAGTATTAAACGGTAACTACGCATTAGAGGCTGGTTTCTCTGTGGCAAAGGATGCAATCGCTTATGAAAAATCTGATTCCGAAGCAGCAAAGACCTATGTAAATGTTATCGTTGTAAAAGAAGGCAATGAAGACAACGAAGGTGTAAAGGCATTGGTTGATGTATTAAAGTCTGATGAAATCAAAGATTTCATTAACAACAAATACGACGGAGCTGTAATTCCTTTTGAAGACTAATCAGGGAAAAACCAATAATTGAAAAGCAAAGCGGAGCAATACTGCTCCGCTTTTTTGAAATGGAGAACCAAAGATGAGCGATTTTTCACTTTACCAATTACTGTGGCTGTTTTTTATCTATTCCTTTTTGGGATGGATGATGGAAACGACTATGGCAGCGTTTCATCAACGTAAATTTTCAAACCCGGGACTTGTAAATGGTCCTTTTTGTGTTATTTATGGAATAGCAGCAGTGCTGATGTCAGTAAGCTTACGGGAATTGACCGGAATCTGGCTGTTTTTGTTTGCGATGATTTATGCGACTGCGGTAGAATGGGTTGGAGGACATCTGATTGAACGGGCATTTAAAGAGCGTTGGTGGAATTATTCCAATATAAAGTGGAACCTGGACGGATATATCTGTCTTCCGGTTTCAGTGCTTTGGGGATGCCTTGGCTACGTGATGGTAAAGTGGGGGAATGGTGCTACTTTAAAGCTATTGGCTTTATTACCGACACTTCTTATGAAAATTCTCCTGTTAACATTGATTGGCATTATGGCAGTAGATATTCTGGCGTCTTATCTTTTATTAAAGAAAAAAGGAAAACACCTGGAGCAGTGGGAGGCTGCAAACAATCAGATTGATAAAGTAAGTGTCCGACTGCGGCTTGCCATAACAAATTGGGTGGACCGACGTATTCACAAAGCATATCCGAAGGCACAGAAAACCGTCAGTGAAGAAGTGACGGCGGAGAAGAGCCGGGTGTTTGCGTATGGCTGCGGCTTTTACAAGCTGGTGATGTTGTTTTTTGTTGGTGCTTTTTTGGGAGATATTACCGAAACCATCTTTTGCAGAATAACGGCAGGTGTATGGATGAGCCGGAGCAGTGTAGTCTGGGGGCCGTTCAGCATTGTGTGGGGACTTGCTATTTCACTTGCAACCGCAATGCTTTACAAGTATAAAGATCGTAGTGACCGTTTCCTTTTTGGGGTCGGAACCCTTCTGGGCGGAGCATATGAGTATCTGTGTAGTGTGTTCACAGAAATTGTGTTTGGGAAAGTTTTCTGGGATTACAGTGCGATTCCATTCAATCTGGGAGGAAGAATCAACCTGTTATATTGCTTTTTCTGGGGAATTGCAGCAGTAGTCTGGTTTAAACTGCTTTATCCATACATTTCAAAATGGATAGAAAAAATTCCGGTTTTGTTTGGGAAAATACTTACGTGGCTGCTTCTTATATTTATGTGTTGTAATATTGTAGTAAGCTGCATCGCATTAGTGCGCTATGAGGAACGTGGAAACGGAGTTGTAGCGGAAAATGCTTTGCAGAAGTGGGCAGACGAGCATTATGATGATGCCCGTATGCAGAAAATTTATCCGAATGCAAAGGAAGCAGACTGATTCAGGAGGACGAGCAGTGAAGCGCGCAAAATATATATTTCGGGAATCTTTTATCAAATCATTGCCGATTATGTGCAGTTATTTATTTGTTGGAATAGCATATGGAATTATGATGGAGGAAAACGGATTTCCATGGTATTATTCGATGCTTGCCAGCATTACGGTTTATACCGGAGCATTTCAGTTCATGCTGATTACCTTTTTGAGTAGTGGAGCATCTTTTCTTACGGTAGCTGTAACAGCGTTGCTGATGAACAGTCGTCAGAGCTTTTACAGCCTGACCTTTCTGGAAGCTTTTCAAAAAATGGGAAAAAGAAAGCTTTTTATGATACATACCATGACAGATGAAACATATGCCGTAAACTGTTCTCTGGACCTGCCGGAGAAAGAAAAGGAAGATACCATGTTCTGGGTGGCACTGCTAAGCTGGATTTACTGGATTATCAGCTCCGTTATCGGTGGTGTGCTTGGACAGTTGATTCCTTTTGAACTGGAAGGCATTGACTTTTGTATGACGGCGTTATTTGCGATTATATTCATTGGTCAGTGGGAGAAAGCAGAAAATCATAGTCCGGCAGTGGTAGGACTTGGAGTTGGCATTTTGTGTCTGATTATTTTTGGTGCGAACCGTTTTATTCTTCCGGCATTACTCATTATTTCGGGGATACTTGTTTTGATGGGACAAAGGAGGAAGAACGCATGAACACACAAATGATTTTGTTGATGATTGCAGTTTCGGCAGTCTGTACGTTTCTTTTAAGGTCATTTCCATTCCTTGTCTTTTCGGGTGGACGTAAGATGCCGGACTGGCTGCAACGTCTTGGACAGGCATTACCGGCAGCCATTATGGCGGTACTGATTGTATATTGCCTGAAGGATGTAGGAACAGATGTGGTTTCAATTGGAATACCAAAGTTTCTTGCAGTGCTTTTGGTAGCAGTCAGTTATAAATGGAAGCATAATACGTTTTTGAGTATATTCCTGGGAACAGGATTATATATGATACTTTGTCATTTTCTTTAAAAAGAACACCGGATAAGGAAGGGGAAGCCTTGATGATTTTCAAAGAAAAAATAAATGAATATATTGAGAACCTTGGATGTAGTGCAAAAGAATTAGGAGATGCATCCGGACTTTCATCTGCAACATTGAGCAGGTATCGTGCAGGAGAACGTGTGCCTGAGATGAACTCTGATGCACTTTGGCAGATATGTGGTGCACTTGCACAACTTTCGGAAAAGAAAGGGGAAAACCCGTGGACGAAAGAACAGCTTCATGAGGAATTTCTGAAGTGTGAGGATATTGTTATTGTCAATAAGGAGCACCTTTGTCAAAACTTTAATACGCTGGTAACGGTGCTGAATATCAACCTGGCAAAGCTTTGTCAGGCAATTAACTATGATAATTCGACCGTGTCACGTTTTCGAAACGGTAGCAGACAACCATCCGAGCCGGTAAAATTTGCAATGGCGGTATCAGAATATGTTTCAGAAAATTTACAGGAGGATGCGACGAAATCCGTTTTGGCAGAGCTCCTGTCATGCCCGGTTTCGGATATTCTGGATGAGACAGTCTGTCGGGAAAAACTATACGAATGGCTTCTGAGTGGAAAAAGAAAGCATGTAGATGATGTGTCTTCCTTCTTGGCAAAGCTGGATGAGTTTGACCTGAATTCTTATATCAAGGCAATACGATTTGATGAAATGAAACTTCCGATTACGATGCCATTTCAACTTCCAACCTCAAAAGAATACTTTGGCTTGCAGGAAATGATGGAGAGTGAGATTGATTTTCTGAAAGCAACGGTCCTGTCGAAATCCAAGGATGAAGTCATTATGTACAGCGATATGCCAATGGGAGAAATGGCAAAAGATGAAGAATTTCCGAAAAAGTGGATGTTTGGCATGGCAATGATGCTGAAAAAGGGACTTCATTTGAACCAGATTCACAACCTGGACCGCTCCTTTGAGGATATGATGCTGGGATTGGAAAGCTGGATTCCCATGTACATGACCGGTCAGGTTTCACCATATTATCTTAAAAATGTGCAGAATAATGTTTTTTTGCATTTTCTGAAAGTATCCGGAGCAGCAGCTTTATCCGGAGAGGCAATTGCAGGATATCACGAAAAAGGAAGATATTACCTTACAAAATCCAAAGAGGAAATTTCCTATTATCGAAATCGGGCACAGGAACTTTTAAACGTTGCCTGTCCTTTGATGGAAATTTACCGGGAAGAAAAAAAGGGAGATTTGCGGGCATTTGTGATGGCAGATGCCTATACGGAGGGAAAACGCAGAAACATTCTTTCTTCTCTTCCAATTTATACATGGAAAGAAGAACATTTGAAAAAGATGTTGGAAAACCACAATATTTCACCGCAGGAGCAGGAGGAGATTCTGGCATATGTGAAGGCACAACGGACGATTGCGGCAGAAATACTGTGTCATGGTAGTATTAAGGAGGAAGCTTCCATATTATCAGAAGAAAAATATAAGGAATACCCGATATCCTTAAATCTTTCCGGAATGTTTTTCCATAAGGATATCGTATATTCCTATGAAGAATATTGTGAACATATCAAAGACACCCGCGAATATGCACAGGAGCATCCGGGATATTACTTCGTGGAAACAAAAACACAGGTATTTCATAATTTACAGATTCAGATACATGAGGGACAATGGGTAATGGTATCAAAAGGCAATGCCCCTGCCATTCATTTTGTAATACGCCACCCGAGATTGTGTGAAGCAATTGAAAACTTTGTGCCCCCAATGATGGAAGAATAAATCAGTCGCGGCGCGTTAATTCTTCCCAGCCGGGACCAAGGTTGACACTGCCATCTTTGCTGCCAACAAAAGTATCGTTGTTCCGATAGATATGGTCATAGCTGACATCGGCTTCATAAGCACGTCCGGTGGAGTCCGTATAGGAATTAACACCCCGGATGGCTTCGGAGGCTTTGCGCTGCATGTTATCCATACGCTGACTGCGTTCCCAATATCCCTGATTGACAATATCAGAGGTTTCCGAAAGAGTTTTGGAAATTCGTTGGGAAGCGTTAATAGCAGTCTGCTGGCGTTGCATGGCTCCGTTTATCTGCACCTGCTGTGTACGTTGAAGCTCTTCTTCCTGAAGTGCATAGTAGACAGGTCCATAATCAAATTCTGTAATAAACCGGTTCATAATAGTGGTATAATCAGCAGTTTCACGTTCTTTTTGTGGATATAATAGTAAAATATCAAAGGCTCTTCCCCAATCAAAGGAGCTTACACCACCAATGCCGTACATGGCACCCATAAGGGATAACCCTTTCTTAAAAAGGTCATTTACATTGTTTTGCCCATTTGCCTGAGATTTATCAACGGATGCCAGAATGGTTGCAAAATATCCCTCATAAATCACCTGATTAACAGATAAAAGGAAATGAAACATGCCCGGCTCAACGAGAACCGGCTTTTCTAATTTATGTGCTGCCTCCTGTTGAAAACGAGAGGCTTTTTCCTTTAAAGAATCACAGGAAACAGGTTCTATCTGTACCTGGGAAGAGGAACAGATATTGCAAATGCGCTCGTAAGCATATTGTGGAACGCTCGTCAGTTTGCGATGGCGGGCCAAAGTAAGCGGATTAAACTGAGAATCGGAACTGAAGCCACCTGAAAATGTTTTGTCGGAAAACATGGGAAAAATCGAGGTGGATGCGGAATTTTTGTAATATGCAAAGGGGAGAAAAATGAGCTGGGCACCAGTCTGTCGAGAGGACATCTGCAATCCCTTGCAAACTGGGGCAAGAGAGGAAAAGGAATTATCATCGGTAATGCGGACAGACCATCCGTCAGGAACATAACTTCTAAATATGGTGCCATGTCCCGCGTAATCAATATTCTGGATATCATTCGATTTCTTTTCGCCAGAGGACAGAATATAATCTGTGTCGCAGTAGTCACAGTGGATGCGGGTGGCATCCTGAGGTACTTTCATATGACCGCCGCAGTTACGACAAATAACTTCTCTGTATTCCATAGAATGATCCCCCTTTATTTCTTTATAGTTTTTCTATTATATATCACCTGGAAAAGGAAAGAAAATGATTTTCCGATTTGGACATTGACACTTTGGAAAAGTTTTAAGAAAATCGGTGCAAACATTATATGATAGAAAAAAGTGACTTTATAAGACGGACAACAGAGGGGGGATAAAGATGGGGCTCAGAGCTCAAATCATAAAGCAGAAGAGAAAATATTTATGCATGGGCATATTAACGGTACTTTTTCTTCTCGCAGCCTGCGGAAAGAAGGAAAGAACAGTGGATGCTGCGCTGGGGGATGAAGTGCCGGTAAAGCTGATTTATTATTATCAGTGGGGAACTTCGGAAACATATGAAACGCAGGACAGGGAACTGATTCAGGAAGTCCTGCAGGCGATTCAGAAGATACATATGGAAAAGAAAACAGATTTGATGGCAACCGATTCGGATGATGTGTTTGTTTTTGTCCTGGAAAATGGGGAACTGATTTCATTTTCTTTTAATGACCATCATTTGCAGCATGAGGATGGAAACGAAATAAGTTTTTGGAGCTCGGAAGGAAAAAAAGTACTTTGGATTGATAGAGGAGAGGCATGGCGTGTAAATCTTGAAATGACAGAAGAAGATTACAAGGAACTATTATCAGAAACCTACGATGATGTGGAAATTATAGAATTATCCAAAACAAATATAGATGGATATGAGGCCAATATATTAACTTTTTCATATAATTGTGATGGAATCAGAGAGACAATAAAAAGATATACAGCTATTGTAGAATATGCTTTCTGCGAGATTAATATATCTTCCCTGCTTTCTGAAGAAGAAATCAATTCGTTTGTTGACTCGCTAGAATTTATTTCCAAATAATCATTATGTAATTATTGATACCAGTGAGCGCAAAGTTTATATACCATGGTTTGTTGCGCAGTGCTTATTGATATAAAAAAGGTCTTCCGGATGTGGTTTTTCATAGTCTGTGCCATACAAGTGTCACATACAAACTGAAACTGAGCGGTGGAGATATTAAAGCAGTCCAGGGGGGATTCCGGACATGCACGGGCGGACATGGTAACGGAAGTGTATGGCCATATCCTG
>OQVT01003076.1_pt1 | contig 10733 bp, 9 predicted proteins | sample 1691561 | NCBI WGS metagenome assembly OQVT01 (sample SAMN03418260, study PRJEB22391) | human gut metagenome | biome: human-gut; feature: organic feature; material: feces | host: Homo sapiens | place: Tanzania | collected 2013-01
TTTCTACAGCTATCGTTTTCTGGAATTTGTCGCCATCGCAACCATTGGCGATGTGATGGAGCTGCAGGGGGAAAACCGGATTCTCGTAAAAGCAGGTCTTCGGGCACTCCACAAAACGCAGAATCCCGGTCTTTTGGAATTGATCCGTGTGCAGGGAATTGAGGCGGAAAATGTGACCCCATACCATATCGGTTTCGTCCTGGGTCCGTGCATCAATGCATCGGGAAGACTCGACACGGCGGAGCATTCCTTAAAGCTGCTCTGCGCACAAACGCGTGAGGAGGCGGCAAAGCTTGCCGGGGATTTGAAAGATCTGAACGAAAGCAGAAAAGAGCTGACACGCCAGGGAGAGAAAAAAGCGATTGAACTGGTAGAAAACTCCGCGCTGCAGAATGACAAGGTTCTCGTTGTCTATCTTCCGGAATGCCACGAAAGTCTCGCCGGAATTATCGCAGGCCGCCTGCGGGAACATTTCCACAAGCCGTCCTTTGTACTCACAAAAAGTGAGGATGGCATCAAAGGCTCCGGCCGTTCGATTGAGGCGTATTCTATGTACGAGGAGCTTTGCAAATGCAAAGAGCTGATGAAAAAATTCGGCGGCCATCCAATGGCAGCAGGACTTTCTCTTACAGGCGAGGAGATGATTGAGCCATTTCGACAGGCATTGAATGAGCATGCGGTACTGACCGAGGAAGATTTTGTGGAAAAGGTCGTGATTGATGTGCCGATGCCGATCGCTTACATCACGAAAAACCTGATCCGCCAGTTAAGCCTTCTGGAGCCGTTCGGAAAAGGCAACACAAAACCGCTGTTCGCGCAAAAAGGTCTTACGGTATTAAATTACCGCATTTTTGGAAAGAATAGAAATGTAGTAAAAGTACAGCTTGCCGATGATAACGGATACCGGATGGATGGAGTTTATTTCGGGGATGGAGAGGTATTTGCTGCATATGTGGATACACATCCGACCCTCGCGGTAGCATATTATCCGTCGATCGATACATGGAACGGGCGCGATCAGTTACAGATCAATATCCAGAGTTATTTTTAATATGCCAGGGAGTATGTCCGAAAAAACAGTTCGGCAGTCTGCAGGTTCATTTTACGGTATCGTCTGTACTTATTCGGTTGCCGGTAAACGGTAACATAACCGCTTTTTTGCCGTGTTTTCTATGGGAAACAAAATTGACGCAGAAGAATATTGATGCTATACTGTAAGGTGAATTGTCAAACCTTGACGAAACGGAGGAATATTTTATGAAAAAAATAGAGGATTACGTAAGAAGTATTCCGGATTTCCCGGAACCGGGTATTATTTTCAGAGATGTAACGAGTATTCTGCAGGACGCAGACGGACTGCAGCTTGCGATAGATGAGATGCAGCATTTTGTTGAGGAAGTAGACTGTGATGTGATTTGCGGAACTGAGTCCCGCGGTTTCATTTTTGGCATGCCGATCGCTTACAATCTGCACAAGCCGTTTGTGCCAATCCGTAAAAAAGGCAAACTTCCGCTTGAAACCATTGAGGAAAGCTATGATCTGGAGTACGGCAGTGCAACGATTGAGATGCACAAAGATGCCATCAAACCAAGCCAGAAGGTAGTTATCATCGACGATCTCATTGCAACAGGCGGCACCGTGGAAGCCTGTGCAAGAATGGTTGAGCGTCTCGGCGGTGAAGTGACCAGAATCGTGTTCCTGATGGAGCTTGCCGGCTTAAAGGGACGAGAAAAGCTGGCAAAATATGATGTAAAATCTGTCATCCGTTACGATGGCAAATAATGTATCCGGGAAGCGCAGAAGCCAATCATAAGAGCGGAGGGATACATATGGAAGAAGAGAAAAGAATCAGTGAAGAGGAATTAAAAAAGGATGTGGCGGCAGCAGAAGCCAGAATCCGCAAGACGGATGATTTTACAAGTCCGGAGGAATTATACGGCGAATTAATCGCTTCTGTGAAAAAATATCACCCATCGGATGATATTTCCCTGATCGAAAAGGCGTACCGCGTGGCAGCGGATGCACATAAGGACCAGAAAAGAAAGAGCGGGGAACCGTACATCATCCATCCGCTCTGTGTGGCAATTATCCTGGCAGATCTGGAGCTTGACAAGGAGTCGATAGCGGCGGGACTTCTGCACGATGTGGTAGAAGATACTGTCATGACAGAGGAAGAGCTGACAGAAGAATTCGGCCCGGAGGTTTCTCTGATTGTCAGCGGTGTCACAAAGCTGGCACAGCTGAAATACTCTGCAGATAAAGTTGAGGAGCAGGCGGAGAATCTGCGGAAAATGTTCCTCGCTATGGCAAAGGATATCCGTGTTATTCTGGTAAAATTAGCGGACCGGCTGCATAATATGCGTACGCTGAAATATATGCGTCCGGAGAAGCAGAAGGAAAAAGCCAGAGAGACGATGGATATCTATGCTCCGATTGCACAGCGTCTCGGTATTTCTAAAATTAAGGTCGAACTCGATGACCTGTCCTTAAAATATCTGGAGCCGGATGCGTACTATGAACTGGTGAAAAAGGTCAGTATGAAGCGGGAGCAGAGACAGGAGTTTGTCGATGCGATTGTAAAAGAGGTGACCCGCCATATCCATCAGGCCGGTATTGAGGCAGATGTCAACGGACGAATCAAGCATTTTTTCAGTATTTATAAAAAAATGGTGAACCAGCACAAGACGCTGGATCAGATCTACGACCTGTTTGCCGTGCGCATCATTGTGGAATCGGTGAAAGACTGCTATGCAGCACTCGGTGTCATTCACGAGATGTATACGCCGATTCCGGGTCGCTTCAAAGATTACATTGCCATGCCAAAGCCAAACCGTTACCAGTCTCTGCATACCACTCTGATCGGACCAAATGGACAGCCGTTTGAGATTCAGATCCGTACGTATGAGATGCATCGGATTGCCGAATACGGTATTGCTGCGCATTGGAAATATAAAGAGGCCTCCGATGGCAAAAAGACGGGACCGGAGCAGGAAGAGGAGAAACTGACCTGGCTGCGTCAGATTCTGGAATGGCAGCAGGACATGGCAGACAACCATGAGTTTATGAACCTTTTAAAGAGTGACCTTGACCTGTTTGCAGATAATGTTTACTGTTTCAGCCCGGCAGGAGATGTCAAAACACTTCCGGTTGGATCGTGCGCCATCGATTTTGCCTATTCCGTCCACAGTGCGGTCGGAAACAAGATGGTTGGAGCGAGGGTCAACGGAAAACTGGTTCCGATTGAGACCGAGCTTCATAACGGGGATCGCGTTGAAATCATCACTTCGCAGAACTCCAAGGGACCGAGCCGTGACTGGCTGAAAATTGCAAAAAGTTCGCAGGCGAAGAGCCGCATCAACCAGTGGTTCCGTCAGCAGAACAAGACGGATAACATCGTAAAAGGCAAGGAAATGCTCACCAACTATGCAAAGCTGAAGGGCAAAAATCTTGGGATTTATACGAAACCGGCGTATGAAGAGGCCGTGATGAGAAAGTACGGTTTCCGCGACTGGGATTCTGTTCTTGCGGCCATCGGCCACGGCGGCTTAAAAGAGGGTCAGGTTCTCAATAAGCTGATCGAGGCGTACGAGAAGCAGCATAAAAAAGAGATCACAGATGAGCAGGTACTCGAGGCGGCGTCCGGTGAAAAAGTTCTGCCGGTTGGAAAGAGTAAGGGCGGTATCGTCGTGCGTGGTATTCACGATGTGGCTGTGCGCTTTTCCAAGTGCTGCAACCCGATCCCGGGTGACGAGATCGTGGGCTTTGTCACAAGGGGACGCGGTGTGACGATTCACCGTACCGACTGTGTGAATGTTTTAAATCTGCCGGAATCCGAGCGGGCGCGTCTCATTGATGCAGAATGGCAGGCAGAAGATAACGGCGGCTCTCTCTACACCGTCGAGATCAGTGTTTACGCGAATAACCGTACCGGTCTTCTGGTGGATATCTCCAAGATTTTCACCGAGCGGAAAATCGACCTTGCTGCGATGAACGTGAGAACGAGCAAGCAGGGAACGGCTTCCATCGATGTGACATTTGACGTACACAACAACGAAGAGCTGAACAGCATCATCGAGAAGGTGCGCCAGGTGCAGAGCGTGATCGATATTCAGAGATCGCGGGGATAAAAGGAGAAAACGTATGATTAAGGTAAATTACCGGGCACTTGGAATGCTCTCGACAAACTGTTACGTTGCAGAAAATCCGGACAGCCAGAAAGTGCTGATTGTGGATCCGGGTGATTCGCCGATGGAAATTGTGCGCCAGATTGATGAGATTGACGGCGATCCGGAGGCTATTTTACTGACGCATGGCCACTTTGACCATATGCTTGCAGCGGATGCACTGCGGAAAAAATACCATATCCCGGTCTATGTCCATGAAAAAGAGCAGCATCTCCTGGGAGATGCGCAGGAAAATCTTTCTGGTCTTTGGAGCAAGCCGTATACGATGCAGGCAGACAAAACGGTAAAAGAAGGCGATATTCTGCATCTGGCGGATTTTGAAATCCAAGTTCTTGCAAAGCAGAAGCGTATGTGCCACCAATTCCAAGAAAGCACATATTTGTAATGCCCTTTTCAAATGTGGCATCTAAAAAAGGATTGATTTGATGTCTTATTCGGGAACGATGAAACTACGATTGAACATGAAAAGAGGTACAATCCCCTTGCTTAATATCAGCCTTTGTTTTAACAGAAAAGATTTTGAATACGATGTGTATTCCCTGATCAAGGCGTTCTATCCCGGATGCGAGATTACCTCGTGGTACCGAAAGGATGGTTCGCCGGACGGGGAATTTGCATATTATGATACGATCACATACGAGGAGGATCAGATCTGCTTTTCGATTGAAAACGAGAAACATGAGACGATCGCTTCGCAGTGTGAGGCGGTAGAATATGAAAAAGACCGCCATGAAACGAAAAATGTCCTGAAGAGGATGGTATACCGAACTCTTTCCAAGGTGAGTGGCAAAGACCTTCCATGGGGCGATCTGACTGGCATCCGTCCGACAAAAATCCCGATGAAAATGCTCGAAGAGGGCAAAAAGAATGTAGAGATTGCAAACTACATGCGCGAGACCTACTACACCAGCCCGGAAAAGACGGCACTTGCGATCACAATTGCCAACCGGGAGAAGGACATTTTAAAGACAATTGACTACGAACACGGCTACAGCCTGTATATCGGCATTCCGTTCTGTCCGAGCATCTGCCTGTATTGTTCCTTTGGCTCTCATGTCTTAAGCCGCTTTGAACATATGGTAGACCCGTATCTGGATGCATTGATCAAGGAACTGACCTTTATCAGTGAACGCATGAAGGATTATACCCTTGATACGATTTACATCGGAGGCGGTACACCGACAACACTGAATGCAAAGCAGATGGAGCGTCTGCTTTGGAAAGTGACAGAACTCTTTTCGATGGATCAGGTGCAGGAATTTACCGTGGAGGCGGGACGGCCGGATACGATCAATGAGGACGTTTTAAAAGCTATCCGCAAGTTCCCGGTTACCCGTATTTCCATTAATCCGCAGACGATGAATCAGGAAACGCTGGATCTGATCGGACGCCATCACACGGTGGAGGAGATCGAGGAGAAGTTCCGCATGGCGCGTTCTCTTGGCTTTGACAACATCAATATGGATCTGATCGTTGGCCTGCCGGGCGAGGACAAAGAAAAAGTTGCGCATACCCTGGAAAAGGTGGAAGCATTGAATCCGGATTCCCTGACCGTCCATTCCCTTGCGTTAAAACGGGCGACGAGACTCAATTTGTTCAAAGATAAATATCAGGAGATTTCGTTTGAAAATTCCGCCGAAATCATGAAAATGACGATGGACAGTGCACATCGCATGGAGATGGGACCGTATTATATGTACCGCCAGAAAAATATGGCGGGTAACTTTGAAAATGTAGGTTATTCCCGGGAAGGAAAGGCCGGCATCTACAATATCCTCATTATGGAAGAAAAACAGTCTATTCTGGCCGCAGGAGCCGGAGCGTCCACAAAATTCGTGTTTGAACACGGAGAGCGTATTGAGCGGGTGGAAAACGTGAAGGATCTGAAAAATTATGTGGAGCGTATCGATGAGATGATCGAGCGAAAGCGTATCGGAATGGAGAAGTATCTGCCAAAATGAAAGAAAATTCCAATCAGCAGCTTCATATGCTGCGCTATACCCTGACCGAGCAGCTCATCCACGGCATGGAAGTGAGCAATCTGGCTTACGATCTCGCACGGGAACTGGGCTATGAAAACGAGGTCTGCTATGAGCTTGCAAAAGCGGGCGTTCTCCACGATATCGGAAAGATTGTGCTGGAAAACTATATAGAAGAGCAGGACACACTTGTTGTGGAGGAGATGCGTTTCGTACGAACTCATGCCACACTGGGATATGAACTATTGCAGGGACGCGGATATTCGGATTTTGTCATGGAGAGTATTCTGTACCACCATGAAAATTACGATGGAACAGGGTATCCGGCCAACCTGACGGGAGAAAAGATTCCGTTTGGGGCGCGCATCTTACGCATCTGCGACGTGTACTGTGCATTGATCTCTAACCGTCCGTACCGGAGCGCGTTCACGCAGGAGCAGGCGATGGAGCTTATGGCAGAAGAAATCAATAATTTTGATCTGAAAATGTTCCTGGCATTTCAGAGAGTCATCCACGGCAAAAGCCGCAAAGCAGTAGAGCTTACCGATGTTGACGAACTGATTCAGGAAATGATAAAGGAGAAAACAAAAAATGGCATTAAAGAAGAAACCGGTTACCGGAATGAAAGATATTTTACCGAAAGAAATGGCAATCCGTGACTATGTGATCCGTCTGATCAAGGACACCTACGGAACGTTTGGATTTACTTCTATGGAGACTCCATGCGTGGAGCACATCGAAAATCTGAACAGTAAGCAGGGCGGTGAGAACGAAAAACTGATCTTCAAGATCTTAAAAAGAGGAGAGAAGCTGAAGCTTGAGACTGCCGAGAAAGAAAACGATCTCGTGGACAGCGGTCTCCGTTATGACCTGACGGTACCGCTCTGCCGTTATTATTCCAACAATGCAAACGAACTGCCGTCTCCGTTCAAAGCACTTCAGATGGGAAATGTATGGCGTGCAGACCGTCCGCAGAGAGGAAGATACCGCCAGTTTATGCAGTGCGACATCGACATTCTCGGCGAGCCGACAAATCTTGCGGAGATCGAGCTGATTCTTGCCACCACCACACTGCTTGGAAAGCTTGATTTTAAAAACTTTACCATTCGTATCAACGACCGCCGTATCTTAAAAGCGATGGCAGCTTACAGCGGATTCCCGGAGGAGTCGTATGATACAGTATTTATCATCCTTGACAAGATGGATAAGATCGGCCTTGCAGGCGTTGCCAAGGAACTTGAGGAGGCGGGCTTTGCCAAAGAGTCTGTAGAGAAATATCTGAAAATGTTCGAGGAGATTACCCCGGATACCGCAGGTGTAGAATACTGCCGCGAGAAACTGGAAGGATTCCTCGACAAAGAGTACGCAGACGGCCTGAAAACCATCATTGACAGCGTCAATGCGGTAAAGACAGCAGAATTCAAGATTGTCTTCGACCCGACTCTGGTACGTGGTATGTCCTATTACACCGGACCGATCTTTGAGATTGCGATGGATGAGTACGGCGGATCTGTCGGAGGTGGCGGACGCTATGATGAGATGATCGGAAAATTCACCGGAAACCAGACATGTGCCTGCGGATTCTCCATCGGATTCGAGCGTATCGTTATGCTGCTTCTGGAGAGAGACTATCAGATCCCGGGCGCACAGAAGAAAAAAGCGTATCTGATCGAGAAAAATATGCCGGCGGAGGGAATGCAGAAAATCATCCAGCAGGCAATAAAAGAGAGAAGTGAAGGCACTGCTGTCAATATCGCGGTGATGAAGAAAAACAAGAAATTCCAGAAGGATCAGCTTAGCAGCGAAGGATACACCGAGATTGAAGAATTTTTTGTTGACAAAATGTAAGGAATATCCAATAATAGTAATCGCATGAAAAAACGATGTGCTGCGGATGTGACGTTTCGTGTCCGCAGTTCCAAATAGGAGGAACAAAAAAATGGCTGAATCCATGAAAGGCCTGAAGAGAACCTGCCGCTGTGCGGAAGTCACAAAGGCAGATATCGGAAAAAAAGTAACCCTGATGGGCTGGGTGCAGAAAAGCCGTAACAAAGGCGGAATTATTTTCGTCGATCTGCGTGACAGAAGTGGTATTATGCAGATTATTTTTGAAAACGGTCCGATCAGCGAGGAAGGTTTTGAAAAAGCAGCAAAATTGCGCAGCGAGTTCGTTATCGCCGTAGAAGGTGAAGTTATGGCCCGCTCCGGCGCAGTCAATGAAAATCTGGCAACAGGAGAGATCGAGGTAAAGGCTGAGTCCTTACGCATCCTTTCTGAGGCAGAAACCCCGCCATTCCCGATCGAGGAGGATTCCAAAACAAGAGAAGAGCTTCGTCTGAAATACCGTTATCTGGATCTGCGTCGACCGGATATCCAGAGAAATCTGATTATGAGAAGCAAAGTGGCAATGCTCACCCGTGAGTTTATGTCAAGAGAAGGCTTCCTTGAGATTGAAACCCCGATGCTGACGAAATCTACACCGGAAGGCGCCAGAGATTACCTGGTACCGAGCCGTGTTCATCCGGGCAGCTTCTACGCACTGCCGCAGTCTCCGCAGCTTTACAAACAGCTTCTGATGTGCTCCGGCTATGACCGTTATATCCAGATCGTGAAATGTTTCCGCGATGAGGATCTGCGTGCCGACCGCCAGCCGGAGTTCACTCAGATCGATATGGAGCTTGCTTTCGTTGATGTAGATGATGTGATTGATGTCAATGAGAGACTGCTGGCACACCTGTTCAAAGAGGTGCTCGGCATAGACGTACAGCTCCCGATCCAGAGAATGACCTGGAAAGAGGCTATGAACCGTTTCGGTTCCGATAAACCGGATCTGCGTTTTGGCATGGAGCTTGTGGATGTTTCCGAGACAGTAAAAGAAAGTGAGTTCGTTGTATTCAAGGGCGCACTCGAAAACGGCGGTTCTGTCCGCGGTATCAACGCAAAAGGACAGGGCGCAATGCCGAGAAAGAAAATTGACAAGCTCGTTGAGTTTGCGAAAGGATACGGTGCAAAAGGTCTTGCTTACATTGCAATTCATGAGGACGGCAGCTGGAAATCTTCCTTCTCCAAATTTATGACAGAAGAGCAGATGGAAGCCCTGATCAAGGCAATGGATGGACAGGCAGGAGACCTTCTTCTCTTCGCAGCAGACCGCAACAAGATTGTATGGAACGTTCTTGGAGCACTTCGTCTGGAACTGGCAGAGCAGATGGGACTTCTCGACAAGAACGAATACCGTTTCGTATGGATTACCGAGTTCCCGCTTCTGGAGTGGTCCGATGAGGAGAACCGTTTTACCGCGATGCATCACCCGTTCACCATGCCGATGGATGAGGATCTGCCGCTTCTGGATACCGACCCGGGCGCAGTTCGTGCAAAAGCCTACGATATCGTTCTGAACGGTACTGAAATCGGCGGAGGAAGCGTTCGTATTCACCAGAACGATGTGCAGGAGAAAATGTTTGAGATGCTTGGTTTCACGAAGGAACAGGCATATGAACGATTCGGCTTCCTTCTGGATGCTTTCAAATACGGAGTTCCGCCTCACGCCGGACTGGCTTACGGTCTGGATCGCCTTGTGATGCTGATGGCAAAAGAGGACAGCATCCGAGATGTCATTGCATTCCCGAAGGTCAAAGATGCCTCCTGCCTGATGACAGAGGCTCCGTCACCGGTTGATGCAAAGCAGTTAGATGAGCTGGGACTTGAAGTGGAAGAAAATGCCCAGGAACAGGAGTAGAGAGTATATGGAACATCCATCTATTGCTGATGAAACACTCAGAGAGAAGATAAAAGAAATCGAACAGATTCTTGCATTATATAAAGAAGGCAAAACAATAATAGAAATTGCCGGCTCGCTTGATTTCGCACAGTCGTATGTCCAGGACGTACTGCTGTGCGTGCAGGCTTCGGCTGAGGAAGACCCGGCAGCGATCGCAATGCTGCTGGAGGGGTAGGAGATTTTCTATGAGTATATTAAACGTGGAACATCTGACACATGGCTTTGGGGACAGAGCCATTTTCTCAGATGTTTCTTTTCGGTTATTAAAAGGTGAACATATCGGGCTGGTAGGAGCCAATGGAGAAGGAAAGTCTACATTCATGAACATTGTGACTGGAAAACTGACGCCGGATGAAGGAAAAGTAGAATGGTCGAAAAACGTACATGCAGGATATCTGGATCAGCATGCGGTGCTGAAAAAAGGCATAGGATACAGGACTGTCCACAAAATCCGATGTCTTTATTCTGATTCCGTTCATCGGCAATTTCAAGCCTTCCAGCGCAGACCTTATCTCCGCACTCTGCACAAGGGCAGCATTTTCCGCAATATTACTACAGCACCTATGTACCCTTATGAAATATCTCGCAGAAAAAACCGCTACAAAAAAAATGAGTATCATACATACAACAGAAACAACAGCTTCCGCCCGTTCCGCAAAGACCACATTCAGCAAAATCTTTAACTTCATCGAACAATACTTCTCTGTGTTCAACCTTAAGTCCTAAGTATTTCTCTGCAACAACCATGAGTGAACGACGTGTTATTGAAGGTAATATACTATCTGACTT
>OQVT01003077.1_pt1 | contig 10732 bp, 10 predicted proteins | sample 1691561 | NCBI WGS metagenome assembly OQVT01 (sample SAMN03418260, study PRJEB22391) | human gut metagenome | biome: human-gut; feature: organic feature; material: feces | host: Homo sapiens | place: Tanzania | collected 2013-01
AGCAGCCCCTTGGCGGCTGCTGCGGCAAAGGCGGCACGAACCACGCGGGAAAGTCCCTGCCGGGTTTCATCAAAGCGGGAAATCAAGATAAAACTTGAATTCCGCGTCGGGAAACACAACAGTTGTCATGTCCCTGCCCTCGCAAATTATGCTAAGGCTTTTTACAATCTGCCTCATTCTTGAATTGACAAAATGCCGAAGCTCAACAAAAGAAGAAACTTTTGAAACATTAGCATCAACCTTGTCCTGATGAAGCAAATCGTCAACATCTTTTCCGTTCAGAATCAGCCTTGCATTCACATAGTCAAGCCTCTGCTTCTTTGCAAAGTCAACTACGGATTTTTCATCATCAAGATTTATCCCGGAATCAAGCAAAGCAAGTGTAAGCGCGCGGTAAAAACTTCCGCTGTTTAAATATGTAAGATTCAAGTCTTTTGCGACTTTTCCAGCAACTGTGCTTTTTCCTGTTCCTGCAGGACCATCTATAGCAACAACCATAACAACCTCTTTTTTAATTTTTGCAAAGTCTAAGAAGGGCTTTAACTTCGTCTTGAGTCAAATCCCTGAACTGCCCAAACTGAAGCTCTCCAACTCCAACGCAGCCAATTCTTATGCGCATAAGGCTTTTTATTCCCACTTCATACTTTTCAAATACACGGCGGATTTCGCGGTTTTTGCCTTCAACAAGAACGATTCTCATTCTATGCGAATTAAGCTCACGGGCATCTTTGCAGCGATAAAAAACTCCGTCGATTCTGATTCCGTCCATAAAGTCATCCGCAAGAAAACGAGGCATAGGAAGACTTGTGTCTACAATGTATTCTTTTTCAAGTTCTGCGGAAGGATGTGAAAGGCGTGCGGCAAATTCACCGTCGTTTGTAAAAATAATGAGTCCGCTAGAAAACATATCAAGGCGGCCTACATTGTACAGACGCTCTGTATAAGCTTCTTTAAGAAGATCAGAAGCAACGGCACGGCCTTTTTCATCAGAAAGCGAGCAGACATAACCTGAAGGCTTGTTCAAAAGAACGTATCTCTTTTTTTCTTCGATAAAAATCTGTTTTCCGTCGACACAGACACAGTCTTTTTCAGAAACTTTTGTTCCAAGTTCCGTAACAGAAGCGCCGTTAACCGTTACCCGACCGGAAGTAATTATTTCTTCGCTTGCACGGCGGCTGGCAACACCACAGCGCGCCATAAAAAGTTGAAGTCTTATTTCGTCATTATCAGCGGGCAAGTTCAAACCTCTCGCTTTCTTTCTCGTCAAGCTGCGGCAGATCCGCAATACTCTGGAGGTGGAAGAATTCCAGGAATTCCTTTGTTGTTCCGTACATAACCGGTTTTCCGGGTACATCCTTTTTTCCGACTTCTTTGATGAATTTGCGCTCAAGAAGAACACGCATCATATTGTCTGCATTTACGTGGCGTATACTTTCAATTTCTGCACGTGTTACAGGCTGGCTGTATGCAATAATTGAAAGTGTTTCGATGGCAGCCTTACTAAGACGGCCTTCGTTCTTTTTGCCATAGCGCTCTTTTACGAGATCAAAGCTTTCTTTTTTTGGGGTGAGCATCCAGCCGCCGATTATCTGTGAAAGTTCAATTCCGCTGTCAAGACAGGCATATTTGTCCCTGAGCCTTGAAAGGCATTCTTCCACAACATCAGGAGCAAGCCTGGTAATTTTTGACAGAACTTCGGTAGTCTGCGGCTCACTTTCCAAAAAGAGCACTGCTTCTACCAAGGCAACTTCGCTGTCAAGATTCAAGTCGGTACGGCGCGTATCTTCCTGAGCCGCATCTTCTGAATAACCGGATGTTCCTGCTGTTTCAGGGGATGTATCTGTCATTCCTTCGAGTTCATTTTCGCCGGCATTTTCGTTTTCTATGCCGCCTGCTGCTTCCTGCATATCTTTATGTCTCCAAACATTCTGTTTTGATATATATCTGCCATTTTAAGTTTTACTGCCTCAAGTATAGCCATAAAGGCGCATACAACATCGAGTTCGTTTCCACGGCGCGTAATAAGTTCCGTAAACATACATTCGCCTTTTCTTTCAAGAAGCTCATTCATAAGTGCTATCTTTTCATTGGGCGTAATATCTTCGGGAGGCGTAAGTATACGCTCATCAGGATTCAGGTTTGTAAGATTCCTGAAAATCTTCTGCATATCCTGAAGAAGTCCCCATGTATCCATTTTTTCCCACTGGGATGCATCTTCTTCGAACGGAAGAATTCTTTCTATTTTCTTGCGTTCGAAACTCCACTCGCTCTGTTCTTCCTGTTCTTCCATAAGGGCAGAAAGTTTTTTGAAGCGCTGGTATTCAATAAGCTGTTCCACAAGTTCCTGGCGCGGATCTTCCATACTTTCGTCGTCATCATAGGACACTTCAACCGGAAGAAGCATTCTGCTTTTTATGCATACAAGTTTTGCGGCCCAAAGATAAAATTCCGTAAGATCCTGAAGATCTACTTCAACGGCATAATCCAGGTAATTCTGGAACTGCTCCGTAATCTCGGCAATGGGAATATCATAGATATTGATCTTATTCTCGCGGATAAGACTCCAAAGGAGATCGAGGGGACCTTCAAAAGGACCTGCCACAAATTTTTTCTGCTCTGAAACCTGTTCCTGAACCTGCTCCATATTCTGCCTCTTTTAAAAACGGAAATCCGCGCTGTCCAAAATCTTTTCAATCCCCTGGCCGGCCAGAAGGGAAAGACTTTTTTCTACATATGCGGCATCATAAGGAAGCCCGCACAAATACGAACTTCCGCCTTCTTTTACATCGGCACATTCCATAAAAATATCAAGCAAAGGCTTAAGAACAAATGCCCTTTCGCCGAATTTTTCGTGCGGAACAACAAGATCAGCCTCATTTATTCTGCAAAAGCCAAAAAGTTCTATATCTATATCAAGTGTTCGCGGTCCGTTTCTGATTTCAAGCGTCCTGTCTCTGCCAAAGCGGGCCTCGACAAGATGAATTTTATCCAGAAGCCGGTGCGGGGAAAGGTCAGTTTCTGCACAGACAACCATGTTCAGAAAGTCATTCTGGTTTTCATAATACATGGCTTTTGTCCTGTAGACACCGGACCAGGAGCGTATGTTTACAAAGCCGGACAGAGCCCTGCAGGCACCCGAAAGAATCTGCATTGATGTCAGATCTTCAGAATCCCTGTTGGAACCCAGTCCGAGTACAACAGTTTCCATTTCTGTCAAAACAGCTCTTCAGGAACAGGCTTGTCAGAAGCAGCTGCTTTTGCAAGTGAAGCCGTCTTTGACGAAGTTTTTGAAGCCTTTGCCTCTTCTTTTTCTGATTCAACTGCTACTGTCGGTGCGGCCGGAGTTTCAGATTCTTTCTGTTCAGGAGAAGAGAATCCTGTTCCGACTCCAAGAGAACGCATTTTCATTTCATAGTCACGTATTTGCTGTTCGGTAACAACTTCGCCTTCTTTTGTTCTGAGCACCTGTCCGGGGAAAATCTTTTCTCTTATAGTATGCTCAAGTTCAAGCCTGTAGTCGGGATTGTTCTCTATATAGGCAACAGCGTTTTCCTTTCCCTGTCCTACTTTTTCGGAACCACGTGTATACCATGCACCGCGCTTTTCAATAAGACCGTGCTTTACAGCTGAATCAAGAATGGACGCACTTGAAGAAACGCCCTTTCCGAAATAAATGTCGAGTTCAACCTTTCTGAAAGGCGGCGCAACCTTATTCTTTACTACCTTTACCTTTACACGGTTTCCTACGGCATCATCATCGCCCTTGCCGCCTATAGACTCTACTCTGCGTATTTCGAGACGTACAGATGAATAGAACTTAAGGGCATTACCGCCGGTTGTTGTCTCGGGGTTTCCGAACATAACACCGATCTTCATACGGATCTGGTTTATAAAGACAACAATACATTTGCTTTTTCCTACAATAGCCGTAAGTTTGCGAAGAGCCTGGCTCATAAGACGTGCCTGCAGTCCCATGACAGAATCACCCATTTCACCTTCGATTTCTTTCTGCGGGGTAAGGGCTGCAACACTGTCCACGACAATAATATCGACGGCACCGGAACGTACAAGATTCTCACAGATTTCAAGAGCCTGTTCTCCTGTGTCTGGCTGGGAAACCCAGAGTTCATCTATGTTAACGCCCAGATTTTTTGCATATACAGGATCCAGTGCGTGCTCGGCATCAATAAAAGCCGCTATTCCACCGAGTTTCTGCGCTTCTGCAACTGCATGGAGGGCAAGAGTCGTCTTTCCTGAAGATTCAGGGCCGTACATCTCGATGATTCTTCCGCGGGGATATCCTCCGATTCCCAGAGCCTCGTCCAAAAGAATGGAACCCGAAGGTACAACATCAATTGAAGCCGTGTCAGTCTTTGTACCCAGTTTCATAAGGGAACCTGTACCAAACTGCTTTTCTATCTGAAGACGAGCAGCCTCCAGAGCCTTCATTTTTTCCGACATTTCAGCCGAATTTTTTTCTTCTACTGCCTTTGCCATACAGCGGGGCCTCCAACAAATAAAGTGCTTGGCGTCAATATACACCTACACTTTAAATAGACTCTGTTTTTATCTTTAAGCAAAAATTCTGATAAAAAATGCATTATATAAAAAAATACAATTAATTTGTATTGTATCAAAAAATAAAAGTTTAATAAAGTAGGCTGTTTGCAAAAAATTCAATGCAATTATTTGAGCGCAGAACCTTTAAGCGGCTGGTAAATTGCACGGCCCGAAAGAACTGCCTCATCTTCTGAAACATCTATTTTTCCAAGAAATCTTACAGGCCTGGAGCCGTCAACGGAAGGAGCAGGAACAGAAGGGAACATAACTTTGACGCGTCCTGTTACAGTCTTTTTGTCTTCATATCCTACAAGAAGATCACATACCCAGCTTCCGTCAGAAAGTTCCGTGGCATTTGCTATGCGTCCTGACCAGGCAACATAAACATCTTTATAAAGAGCCGGGTCTGATGAAACCGTCAGAAAATCATAATTATCGACAAGAGTGTCAAAAGTAGGCTCTTCAAGGTATGAAGCAAGAAGGGAAGCCTTGTGTTTTACCAAAGAAGAGGCATTGCTGCCCAAAAGACGGTTTATTTCTACCCTCGCAGCATTGTCCCTGTGTTCTGAAAAAAGTCTTACGGCAAGGTCATAGCATTCAACTATCTGCCGGGAATTCATCAGGTAATTTACGACTGTTCCCGACATATCAGAAAGAACGGGGTCTTTTTTTTCTGCGGAAGTAAGCTGCAGCATGGAAATGTCCATTCTGTCCGAACCTGTATGTCTGCTTCGGGGATAGAATGCAAGTACAAAAACCGACACAACTATTCCGAGGAAAATTCCGCCAAGAATACAGTTTCTTACGACATCGGGGTTTATTCCAAGAGGAGGATAAAATTTTTCTATTGAACCTGTATCTATCATTCCCCTTACGGCCGAAGAAACGTCTGTATTTTTGCGGATAAAATCTTTTGCCTCACGCACAATTCTGTTCTGCGGGTCAAGTTCCTGAACATCCAGATAATATTCCATGGCGGTTCTTGTATCCCCGCGCCTTAAAAAAACTGCGGCCTGTCCCAAAAGAAGGTTTACGTCATTTATCCTGATGCGGCGTGCACGGCCAAAATACCCCATTGCGTTCCCCACGTCCCCTACATAAAGGCAGGCGATTCCGAGCGTAACAAGGTATTCAAAGTCGTTTTCGTAAATATCAGAACGTGACTCCAGATACGTTATGGCAAGAGAAAATTTTCTGCGGCGCAAAAGGCTCTTGGCCAGTTCAAGGGAAGACCGAGCCATTTTCAGCTTCCAAGCCTGAGCATGATGGAATCAAGCTCTTCATTGAGGCGTTTTATTTCTTCTGAATCAACATCGGAACCGCTTTCTTCGAGCATCTGTATACGGTCAATGAGATTCTGGATATATTCAGGGTCAATACTGCTGCCCGGTGTTTCAGGAACAGCGTCTTTCTGTTCTTCCACTGATGAAACGGGAGCACTCTGTTGTGAATCTGCAGATTCTTCTGACGGTCTGGGTTCTTCTGTTGCTGCAGGTGTCTTCGGAACTTTTTCTTCTGCGGCCGGAACTTTTGGCCCCGGAGTCTGCGAGGGCAGCTGCTGTTCTGAAGAGGCGGATACAGTTTCTTCCCTTCCAAAAAGCGTTTCTGCATAAGTCGGGGCAATTTCTTCCTTTTTAACAGGAATCGGTTCCGGAGTTACTGAAGGAACTGAGGGTTCTTTGACAGACGGTGATTCCCGGGACAGAACATCCTTGCCCTGCTCAAGGGATTTAAGGAAATTCTTTCCGGCAGGTTCGTTTCCGTCTGCTGCAACAGAAATATAGAATGTTACTGCCTGTGTTCTGAGCGGGTCAAGATAAAATTTTTCCCAGCAGATACAGACACAGGAATTATTGTACGAAATAACTGAACTGAAACTTTTGTCTTCGGTAACCCTCGGATACCATGACGGTGACTCAAATGTCTGGTTGTTACCGAGTGCAACTGTTTTTACCGGAGTTATGCCTTTTCCTGACAGCAGAAACTGAATGGCTGCAGAACTGTTTGAAGAACGCACCCAGAGATGTTCTGCCATATTCTGCAGTTCTGTTTCTGAATTAATGCGACTTCTTGCTGCAGTAGAAAAATGAGCAACTGTATTTTCACCCAGGCATGTGTCAAACACGGACTTTAGTTCAAAAGGCATATTTTTGCGGCTTAAATTGATTGTATAGACAGTTACGCGGACCATATCAACACGGGTAGATTCAGGCACTGAAGGCAGAAAACTGAAGTCCAGGACGATCTGCGCCTTATTGTCTATTGTATATGCCATCTGCGCGCCGTAAGGGGTTCTGCGGGCTTCACTTTTAACGCCGTTTTCTCTGTTGAGCCTGTATTCTTTTGAATCTATGCGTACAGAAAAATAAGTTGAATTGAAATAATCGTAGGAAGACAAAAGCGGAACAGGGCTTCCTTTTTCGGGAATTGCGTAAATTCCAAAACTTCCGGTACTGCCAAAAAGTGAAATCTTTACGCCGTCGCGCTCTATGGAAAAATTTTTCTCTGGAATATAAGACCAGCCGGTATATTCGTCAACCTCTGTTTTGGAACCTTTTTTTGAAACATGTGCAGGAAGTTCACCCGAAACAGACGGTGCTTCACTTGCAGGCCGTACTACATTGCCGTTGGAATCGAGAACTACAGAAACTTCACTTTCCTTTGGCTTTTGGGAGGCATTTTTTTCTTTGTCAGGAGCAGCGCTTTTTTTTGTAGATGCACAGGAACAGACAGCAGCCGTCATCAAAGCGGCGACAATCAAATTAACGTACTTTTTCATATGCTACTTTCCTCCGTATTTTACATCGACCATTTTCTGAAGAAGCGCGGCTTTCTGTTTAAGAAGCTCAATATCAGAAGATTTTTTGTCACTAACAGCCTCTGCCTCGCGTTTTTTTGCAAGATTCAGCGATTCTTCGGCAGATTTTTCAAGTTCTGCTATTCTGGAATTTGCTGCATTAAGCTGGCGTCTCAAGACAACCATATCTTCGGTTCTGTAATCACGCAACTGCTTTTCGTAACTTTCTTTTGAACTCAGATATTCTTCGCCGGTCATTTTAAGAAGATACAAAAGCTTGTTTTCCCTTTCGCGCTGGGCAATAAGTTCCAGTTTTATCTTTGAATCAGAAACCTTGTCGCTTGAGGGAAAGTCTGAAACAACCGTTTCATAAAGTCCGCGCGCTGTTTCAAAACTGTAGTCGTCGTAAAAACTTTCAGCCATCCAGAAAAGTGCAGAAGGATAAAGTTCATTTCCGGGATTCTGATGGCAGAAATCACTCAGTACCATAACTGCAGCGTCCCTGCGGCCGGTATAATAGAGTGCACGCCCCTTCTGGTAGTCTACATAAGGACGCAGTAAGCTTTCGGGATAGTCTGCAGAAAAAGTCTCGCAATCAGAAACAGCAGCGTCATAATTTTCTGAATTCATGAGGCTCATTATAAGCATGTAGCGCATTCCGTCTGAAGAACTTCCTGAAGCTACGGCTTTTCTCAAAAGAATGGAAGCGCCGCTCCAGTCACCGGCAGCATAGGCTTCAAGACCTGCAGTTTCGGCACTTTTTGACAAAGATATGGCGCTGTTTTCCTGAGAAAATGCAGGTGAGGCAAAACTAACAGCAGTTGAGGCAAGAATAAGGAAAAATATTCTGTCTTTTATTCCCATTTAAGTTCCCCTTTGAAAAATGAGGACCCCGAAACCACAATATCTGTTCCGGCATCAATAACAGAAGGCAGAGTTGACGAGTTTATTCCGCCGTCGACAGAAATTTTATAGTCAAAGCCTTCCTTTCTTTTAATATCGGCAAGCTTTCTGACTTTTTCTACTGTATACGGAATAAGTTTCTGGCCGCCCCAGCCGGGATTTACTGTCATTACAAGGACAAGATCCACAAAAGGAAGAAGTGTTTCTATTGCAGAAACGGGAGTTGCAGGACAAAGCGCTATTCCGGCTTTTTTACCGCGTTCATGGATAATCTGCACGCAGCGGTCGGCATGGCAGGTGGCTTCTATATGAAAAGTAACCCAGTCTGCACCGGCATCTATATAGGAAGAAATTGAAGATTCAGGGCGTTCAACCATGAGATGCACATCAAACGGAAGGTCCGTACATTTTCTTACAGAAGCAATAACAGGCTGACCGTAAGAAACCTGCGGAACAAAATGTCCGTCCATTACATCTATGTGAACGAGTGAACCGGAATTTTCTTTTATTGTGCCGACTGCTCCTGCAAGGTTTGAAAAGTCTGCAGAAAGAAGTGACGGTGAGAGCATTACGTTTGATTTCATATCCTTCAATATTACTTCAATTTTTTATCTCTGTAAATACAGGATTTATGAACTGTCCGTAATCTTCTCCCACCGCAATTAATTTCATTATTAAACTGCGTTATTCTGTCGCTGATGAAACACGTTTTCCCCAGAATGTTGTCGGGGAACTATTTCCTTTTGCAGAAGAAATTCCTGCATAAACTACAGTCGCCACACGTTTATTATTATCAACAGCAGATTCCCAGTCGAGTTCCCTGTCAAGGACAAGAATAATCTGCGAGTCACCGATTCCGTTGGGTTTGGTACTGTCGAGTGTTACCGTAAGATATTTGTTTTCTGAATTCAATTCCCATGTTCCGTCAAAGGCATCTGAAACGGTTTTGTCTTTATTAAAATAAACGTATTCAGATTCGTCCATAACGTCGTTTCCCGATTTATTCGGCTGAACAAGATTGATATGTTCCCACTTTCCCGTAATGTCTGATTCCGTTATGACTGCATCTTTGTTTTTTATATTTGCATAGCGCTCGGGAGATGCAATTGGCCACAGATCAGCAGTGTCTGTTCCGTTGGGGCACCAGAGAATTTTTCTTACATGACCCATCATGATTGCATTGGAATATTCATTGCCGCCTGCATTTTTAGGAAGTCTCCCCTGGCTTGCATAAAACCAGTCCCCGTCTTTTTCAAAAACAGTACAGTGTGAAAGCCCTACCCAGCCGTCACCGCCGTTTTTGAACTTATAGGGATGCGTTACTATAGGAAAGCAGCTTCCTGTTACACTGCCGCCGTTGATTGCACTGCGACCGAAAATATCCTTGTAGTCCGATATTGGGTTCTTGGAACGTACGACACGCGTATGGTATTTGTATGAAAGCTCTTCGTTTGCAAAGAACATGTAGTAGTAACCGTCTTTTTTGTTGTAAAGAACTTCGGGTCCTTCTGACGGCTGCCAGGCATTTGTGCTTTTTCCGCGGCAGTAAACGCGTGTTCCGTAACCGTTTGTCGCAAGTCCTTCGGGACTGTCTGCCCATGGAAGACCTATTCCGTTTGTTTTGTCTGAATTAAGAGTTGCTTTCGGAAAACCTGTATCCCTGTCTATTTCAAGACCCGCAAATCCGTGGTGCCAGGAACCGTAAATGAGATAATCAGTGTCTGTGTAGCTTTCATCGTGGTTACCCGGAATATATGTCGGATCAATTGCGTTAAAGTAAAAGTATGCATCCCAGTTACCAGTGGAAGACCTGTAGTAGGCAGCCTCAGAAGAAGCCGTATCTCCTGACATAGTCGGGAAATTACTGCCGCGCGCACTTGACGAACACAGAACATAGCCTTTGTCTTCCCATTTATTTGCAGCAGGGTCAGTTGATTCCATCATTCCTATAAAGGCTCTTTCTGTCCACGAATTGTCAAAATTACCTTTTGTATTCTGTTTGCCGCTGTAAATGTAATTGTCAATTACAACATCATAATACATACGAAGGACAACTGTTCCGTCTGACTTTGTGACTTTTTTGACAGTCGGTGCCCAATAACCCCACGAGATGTCATTTATAGAAGAAAATGGTTCAAGATTCATTTCTCTGCGGAATTCATTGACCTTTTCCAGAATCCACGCTTTGGCTCCGTTTTCTGGCATTGCCATTCCTACATAAGACCAGTTTACAAGATCCTTTGAGCGACGGCCGTAATAGTGGCCCTTTCCTGAATGTGCGTTTCCGTAACTGGCGTCTGTCTGGTACATGTAGTAGTAACCGTCAGTCCACCTTTCTACAGAAGGATCATGGACGTTGGCAAGATTCCACATATTGCGCTTTTCCCATGAAGACATTGCTGAATAATCATCTTTTCCATTGGGGCCGTAAGTATATTCCCTTATAGAAGCAGGTGTGTCCTGGTATCCCAA
>OQVT01003078.1_pt1 | contig 10731 bp, 12 predicted proteins | sample 1691561 | NCBI WGS metagenome assembly OQVT01 (sample SAMN03418260, study PRJEB22391) | human gut metagenome | biome: human-gut; feature: organic feature; material: feces | host: Homo sapiens | place: Tanzania | collected 2013-01
TCAACGTGCAGAAGAAGCACCCCGACTGGAACATGGTTCCCGAGATCATGATCCCCCTGGTGGGCGAGGTCAAGGAGCTGAAGTACGTCAAGAGCATCGTGGTCAAGACCGCTGACGAGGAGCTGGCCGCTGCCGGCGTGGAGATGAAGTATCTGGTGGGCACCATGATCGAGATCCCCCGGGCCGCTCTGACCGCCGACGAGATCGCCACCGAGGCTGAGTTCTTCTCCTTCGGCACCAACGACCTGACCCAGATGACCTTCGGCTTCAGCCGCGACGACGCCGGCAAGTTCCTGGGCGCCTACTATGACAAGAAGATCTACGAGAGCGATCCGTTTGCCAAGCTGGATCAGGTGGGCGTCGGCAAGCTGGTGAAGATGGCTGCCAAGCTGGGCCGCGAGACCCGTCCGGAGCTGCATCTGGGCATCTGCGGCGAGCATGGCGGCGATCCCTCCTCCGTGGAGTTCTGCCACAAGGTGGGCCTGGACTATGTGTCCTGCTCCCCCTTCCGTGTGCCCATCGCCCGTCTGGCCGCCGCGCAGGCCGCGATAAAGGAAATGTGAGTTTCCCGCAAGGGCGCAGCATAACCGCATAGCAGCAAGCTCCCGGCCACCGGCCGGGAGCTTGTGTTTTCCGGGGACGCGTGATAAAATAAGTGCCAATTTATGTACAGCCACGTCCGGCGGGACGTGACGGAAAGGGGCGGTATCATGGGAAGCTATGGGGTGCTGTTCAGCAGCCGGACAGGCAACACGCGGGCGCTGGCGGAGGCGATCCGTGCGGCGCTGCCGCAAGAGGCGTGCGTATATTTTGGGGAGAGCAGCGCGGCGGCACTCGACGCCGACACGCTGTATATCGGCTTCTGGACGGACAAGGGCAATGCGGACGAGGCCACAGTGCGCCTGCTGGAAACGCTGCGGAACAGGCGGATATTCCTGTTCGGCACGGCGGGCTTCGGCGGCAGTGAGGCGTATTTTCAGAAGATCCTCGCCAACGTCAAGCGCGCCATCGACCCCAGCAATACCGTGATCGGAACATATATGTGTCAGGGCAGGATGCCTCAGACTGTGCGGGAGCGGTATGTGAAGATGAAGGGACAGCCGGAGCATCCGGCGAATCTGGACGCGCTGATCGAGAATTTTGACAAGGCGCTGGCTCACCCGGATGCCGCAGACCTCGACCAGCTGCGCAAAAAGGCGGCAGAGGTGCAGGCATAACGGAAGAACTCTTCAAAAAGCAGATTTTTTGAGAAAAGCTGCTCCAAAACAGTTGACAGGTTCTGCCCGATGTGGTAGGATAGCGTCGAGGAAATGGAAACGGCTCCTCAAGGTGAATTGAATATTCTCGGCAAAACAGTCGAAAGGCTGTGACGCAAAGCTACAGGGCCTGTGAAATGGCAGCCAGTTGCAGAAAAAGCAGTCATTGCCTCTTTGGCAGTGTTTTTATTTTGAAACAAACTTGGATTATTAATAGTACATGAGAAAACAAGGAGGATTTTTTACAGAAAAAGAAATCCGCAGGGGAAATGGTTTTATATGCAGTCGGACCTTTCCTATCTCATCGTTGGAAAGAAAAAATATATCTATGTGACCTATCAGGATGTCAGTGCATTGCAGAAGAATGAAGAATTGTCAAACGCACTTCATTATAGCCAGAAACGAGATGAGGATCTTACAAAAGCATTGAAGGCACTTGGAATGGTATTTACCAATATATTTTTAGTTCATGTGGAGGATCAGAAAGTAGAATGGTTAAAAATCCAGGCAGATAAGGAAAATATCCTGAAGCAATGCCAGAATGTCTGTGAGATAAGAAAACTGATCCATGATAATTATATGCTGCCGGAATGCCAGAAGGGCTACTGTGTCGCCCCAAACCAGCAAAAGGCATTCGAGTTATATAAAGAGGCTGCGAACGAAAATGACCCTATAGCCCAATATAATATTGGAATATGCCATCTAAACGGTTTTGTTGTTAAAAAAGATACAATAAAAGGTCTAAGGTTTCTTGAAAAATCAGCAATGCAAGGCACTCCTCACGCTCAAGTTATGCTTGGATATTTATATTATTATGGAGGAAATACTATAAAAAGAGATGTCAAGAAAGGCATAGAATGGCTAACATTGGCTTCTGACCAAGGAATGCCTAATGCTCAATACGATTTGTCTATGATTTATTATAATGGAGAAAGCGGAGAGATAACTCCCGACTATAACAAGGCAAAGGAATTGTGCAGAAAAGCTGCTGAACAGGGACTTCCTGCAGCAAAGTGGGCAATGGAAAACAAGTTCAACTCTAAAGACAAATAATCATGGCACTTATAAAATGTAACAACTGCGGAGGAATGGTCTCTGACAAAGCAACAGTATGTCCGCATTGTGGCAACGATCCACATAAGGCAACTGATGAAACTAACGTAAGCACCCCAAAGGAGAACAATCCAAAACTTTCTGTCTGTCCATATTGCGGAGCAACAGTCTCAAAAAGAGCTACGACATGCCCTAAATGTGGTGGCACAATCACTTCTACGCCTTCACAACAACCAGCCCCAGCCACACCTAAGACAGACGCACAAACGACCACCTCAGAAGATTACGAACCTATTGAGGAGGAAGAAGCAAATGGCGGATTGAAAACAGCAGTAATCATACTCGCCATAATAGTTGGAGTATTTGCTATATACCTGGTTAGCGGAGGGCGTTACTATAATGGCAAAACTATACGCTTTACTACAAATGCAGACACTACAGCGGTTGACACCACAGCAGGTTTTGACGATGATCTCGAAAGTGACTCATTCCCATATACTGAAGAAAATGTTACCGATACGGTTTATTCGGAGCCCGTATACGAAAGCGTGGAAGAAGTAAAAGAAGGCTTCAACACGAATTCGGATGTCAAGAACTTTGTCATTGGCAACAGCTATTATCATAATGGCGTAACTCTTAAAATTACTGAGAACGGTGTGTATGCGAACGACAACAAGATATCATCGTTTTATCAGCGCAAACACTCCAACTAAGTCAAAGTTGGACACCACAAGAATGCTTCACAAGGTACTGAATGTTTTTGCATACTCAGAAATGCTGCCTGGTAGCAATTACAAATTACAAAACTGGGGAGATCTTATGTATAATAAAGTGAATTGGCGTGATGAATATACAGGAAAAGATAAAACACAGACCCGAAATGAAGCTCAAATACATGAAACGGACGATGTTAATATAAACTTCTATATAGATTATCAAGTTAGTAAAGCAATTAAGAATGTTAAGCGTAAGCAGGGAGATATAAGTGAGGTTCATGACGGGTTGGCTTCAGGTATTGCCACAGAGGTTCACCACATATTTCCGAAATCACAGTTTCCAACAATTGCAACATATTATGAAAACTTAATACTATTGACAAGTAGCCAGCACAGACAAAAAGCCCATCCGAAAGGCAATACGCAAGTTGTGGATAAAGATTATCAGCTTACTTGTCTTATGTCAAAGTCGCAAACAATAGAAGCCTCACTTAATAATGGGGAGAACTTTTATCGCAAAGAATCGTTTGTATATGTGATAAACACCGGGTTGGACGAACATATTGAAGATACCATATCGTTTATGAATATACGAAAGTTCCTTGTGAATAAGTATTTAGAATTTTAGGATTGTAACCAAAAATAAAAGCAATATGAAAATCAAATCTGTGACAATTGAAAATTTTAGAGGGTACCAACAAAAAACAGTCGTAAGCTTTGGAAATCTGACAGCAATAGTTGGACGGAATGACATGGGAAAGTCTACGATAATGGAAGCGTTAGATATTTTCTTTCATGATGGTAAAGGGTTGATTAAACTTGACAAAGATGATATAAATAAAACAGGAAAGAACTTAGGAAATAATGATGTGAAAATTTCAGTTTGTTTCACAGACCTTCCAGAAAGTGTTGTTATTGACACAACTAATGAAACGACTCTCGCAGATGAATATCTATTGAATAAGGATGGATGTTTAGAAGTATCTAAGACATTCAAGAACGCAACAACAACAAGTGTAAAAGTGGCTATCAAGGCAAATCATCCAACCAATCCTTTATGTGCAGATTTGTTGCTTAAGAAGCAAGCTACACTAAGTTCTTTAATAGAAAACCTGGGGGTTAAATGTGAAGACAAACGGAAAAATGCTTGTTTAAGAAAGGCCATTTGGAACAACTATAGTAGTTCTGATGAGTTAAAACTAGAAGACATAGAGATTGATGTAAATTCAAAAGAGGGTGATATAAAGGCCATTTGGAGCAAGCTTCAGACATATTTGCCGTATTATAGTTTATTCCAATCTGATCGAAAAAACAGTGATGGAGATAATGAAATCCAAGATCCGTTAAAAGAAGCTGTAAAACAAATTGTTAATGATGCTGATTTGCAAGAAAAGTTGGATTATGTAGCTACAAAAGTAAGAGAAAAGTTACAAGAGGTTTCAAACCTAACGCTTGAAAAAATTAAGGAAATGAATCCAAAGGGAATCATTTTGACTGGTGGACCAGATAGTGTATATCTGGAAGATTCTTTATCTTATGATCCACAGTTATTTGAATTGGGTATTCCAGTATTAGGTATCTGTTATGGTGCACAGCTCATGGCTTATTTGTTGAAGGGTGATGTTCAGACTGCCCCAACAAGTGAATATGGCAGAACAAATGTAACGCTTGAAAACACTTCTAAGTTACTTGGTGACTGGAAGAAGGAATCTATTACATGGATGTCTCATACAGATTACATTGCACGTGTTCCAGAAGGATTCCATGTAACTGCTACAACACCAGTTTGTCCAGTTGCTGGTATGGAAAATACAGAAAAGAATTTATACGCAGTTCAGTTCCATCCAGAAGTAGTTCATACAGAAGAAGGAACAAAATTGTTCCATAACTTTGTATATGATATTTGTGGATGCCAGGGTACATGGAAGATGGATTCATTTGCGGAAAATGCAATCAAGCAGATTCGTGAAGAAGTTGGCGATGGTAAAGTATTATGTGCATTGAGTGGTGGTGTTGATTCCTCTGTATGTGCAGTACTGCTTTCTAAAGCAATTGGCAAACAGTTGACTTGTGTATTTGTTGATCATGGTTTACTGCGTAAAGATGAAGGTGATGAAGTTGAAAAGGTATTTGGACCAGAAGGACCATATGAATTGAACTTCATTCGTGTTAACGCACAGGATTACTTCTATGAGAAGCTTGCTGGTGTTACAGATCCTGAAACAAAGAGAAAGATCATCGGTGCTGAATTTATCAATGTATTTGAAAAGGAAGCAAAGAAGATTGGTGCAGTAGATTATTTAGCACAGGGAACAATTTATCCAGACGTTGTTGAATCTGGTATTGGCAAAGGTGCTGTAATTAAGTCTCATCATAACGTTGGTGGTTTACCTGATCATGTTGATTTCAAGGAAATCATTGAACCTTTGAAGGCTTTATTTAAGGATGAAGTTAGACAGGTTGGCCTTGAATTAGGTATTCCTAGAGAATTGGTATATAGACAGCCTGTCGATATTCTCCTAAAAGGCTTATTATCAACACTTTACAGTTTCGCAGTAAAGAACAAAAATGGACAAAAGATCAGAAAAGCTACATTATAAAGCTGCAAAACCCAGATTTTAATTTTTTAAATTCATAGCGGACACTTGCTTTTTCACAGGCATCAGCAATTCGTTTTAATCCTGTTCCAAAACTCTCTATATCTTTAGAGTAATACAAAATTCTTGCCATCTTCGGATTTCTACGAATTGGTCTTTCTGGTCTTTCAATAAAATCCTGGGGTTCAAATCCCTCGGGAAATGCTCCTGGATTATATATTTCCACTCTATCTTTAAAAATTGTCACCTCGTTGCTCTGTCCTGTTGCATAGTCTTTATGACAAAATGAATTTAGTAATGCCTCTCTTATTGCATCTATTGGTATTTCAGGTATTTCTGTACGTTGCAAAGCACCAGTAAATTCGACTCTCCAATGAATATTACTTCTAATATAATTTTCGGCTATATCAACAAGTCTAAGCACTGGACCATGATGCCTTTGTATATCGTTAAATGTTAATCTTTCATTGGTTGCAAAAATTGCCATCTGTATATCTTGAATTAAATCATCTGCAAACAATGCCTTTCCTGCATTTATCAAATTATTTCCATTCGACAGTTCTAACTGATTCAGTACTGTTTTTTTATCTGTATACTCAATTGCTATTCTTCCCGCATCATGTGCCTGCTTTGTATATTTTTTTAAGAGTTCTTCATCAACATCATCTATTGTTTTATTTGAAATCAAATTTTCCCAGCGGTTTTCGTCTCTATCTCCTTTACGAATATACTCTGCAAGTTCCTGTGGCGACATAACCAAGTCTTCATCTGCCACACGAATTCTTGCAATACCTGATACAAAATATGGTGTCTGTTTTCCTTCAAATTTCACATAAATACATTCTCTCCCATCTAATATAACCTTTTTGACTTCCGGATATATTCTAGGTTCAATCGAATTCCTTATTTTTTGACTAACCTCACGTAAGGATTCTTCTGTAACAACTTGTCCTACAACAGTCCCATCTGGTTTTACTCCAAAATATATTTCTCCATGCTGATGCTTATTGAGTATGGCCGAAATAGAGTTCATTGCCTCTTTCAGTTCTCCAGTGGATTTCTTAAATTCTAGCATTTCATTTTCTATTCCTAAATTCACCCCACTACCCTCTTTCTATAATTCCAATACGTTAATAGTTACGTTATTATATCTGTTCTAAAATTTCTTTTTGCTTTTTCTTGCTAAACCCTTTCAGAACAAGTTCATAAGACTTGTCCAATAAATCTTTCAGCATCTCATCCGAAATATCTCCATCTGCCTTTATAGAATTCCAATGTGTTTTATTCATGTAATATCCCGGAATAATGTCCCTAAACTGTCCGCGTAAAAAATCACCCTCTGCCGGTTCCAGCTTTAGTGTGATAAGTTCCGCTTTATGATCCTCGCCATAACAAATTGCAGCAAACATTTTATCTTCTATCATATAACGCTGCCAGTTCCACTCTTCTTTAAAATCCTTGTTCACACCTGTTTTACTCATCAGGAATTCATCTATCCACTCGTATTTCATCATTTCACCTCAAAATATATTATTTAAAGCCTACAATCTATCCCTCTATCTTATTAAAAAGGACTGTCTGTTCCTTCATCGATATTTTTCCAACCTGATAGCCATAATCTGTTAATTCTTTTTTGAATTTCAGAAACGAATGGTCTATAGGGATTCCTGCAATATTCTGTATTTCATTAAATGTCAGTTTGAGAGATGGGTTTCCATTCTGTTGCACATACTCCCATAACAAATCATATTTACTCATTGATTGTTTCTCCTTGTCTTCTAAAATCCCCTCGGTGTTCCAACCTCAATCAAATTACCATCCAAATCGTAAAAACGAATTACCTTTTGTCCCCAGCTATGTGTCATAAGCCGGTTCACATATCGAATGGATGGGTATTGTTTTTTCAGTTTTTCAACAAATGCCTCGATGTTCTTTTCTTCAAAGTATAGTTCACAGGAATTATTTTCCGGAATAATGTCTTTTCCGAGAAATTTCTTCCAAATTTTTTCATCCTGCAGCACCAATCCCTCTGTTAAAATCATATTGCCGTCATGATCAAGTATCACATCCAGTCCAAACAGGTCATGATAAAATTGCTTTGACTTTTCAATATCTTTCACAACAATCAACATATTCTTTAATTTCATGTCTGGTTTTCTCCCATCATTCCAGATATAGTCCGTTGTTTTGAAATAATACACAATATTTCATCTGCATATCATAATAAGAATTATTGGTATCCTCTACCCATGTTGCTTTCATTTCATCGCTTATGGTGTCATCCTCATGAACCAGTTTTGGAACCGTATGTCCGTAAAACAGCACCCGCTTTTTCCACACATCACATACCGTACCCGGGTATGAAAAATCCGATGTCTGGCTCTTAAAAATACTTGCGCGATGAGCAATTTTCTCCTTTTTGCCACCTGCTTCCAGTAACCGCTCTGTTTGCGCGTTCAGATGTCCAAAACCACATACCACCAAGATTTTTTCGTCTTTGTATGAATTTAGTTTTTTCATGATATTTTCATGTATTTTGTCATCCCGAAAAGGATTTGTTGTATTTTCCTTAAAGTTATTATCAATCTTCCAATAATCAATCATTTCTACCGGAATGTTATGCTCCATACAATAGCTATATATGACACACATATCTATTGGACCGTCCACAACACCATATTCCCGGAAGCTGTCTTCTCTTGCCTCAATAAATATTGCATCCGGTTCTATATTATTTATTGCATTCAAAATTTCTTCCACAGAATAATTGGCATACCGCTTAAAATGGTCTCTATGAAAAGTTCCCATAAGATATACCTCTTGTTGATTCGACATTAACACTTTTCGGACTGTAAAATTCTTGATATTCATATAAAACACAAAAGCCACTATAATAACAAGTGCCACCAAAACAGATATCACTGATGCCACCCTTTTTGTCTTCTTTTTCACGTCTGATAGACCTCCTGAATTCCCCTTATTCAACATACAACACTACGGAAAAACAAAGAGGGTATCATTTTTATTTTCAAAAAATCCATACCCTCTCCGAAAACATATCACAATTTCCTTTTATTTATGACAACGTAAAGCGTTCCATCATTTCATGTAATTTACTTACCGAAGACTGACATTCTTTTACGGTGTCTAAAGAATCTGAACTACGCTCAACCATTTCGCCTGTTTTGTCTGCGATGTTGGTAACGCCAACCGTAGAATCATGAATCGTTTCATTGATTCCACGAATTGCATCCACGATTTTATCTACTGCCTGTCCCAGGGAGTCAATGGATTCCTTTACACCGGACATGTTATCTTTAAATACATTTGCATCCCGATAATATTGAACACTTACTTCTTTAAATTCATTGTATTCCGGCAATACCGTTTTCTCCAGGAATGTAGTAATCTCTGTAAGACATTCTGACATATTGGCAACTGCCACATTTACTTCCTGCACAATATTGTTAATATTGGATACTGCCTGTGAAGTCTGTCCTGCCAGGCTTCCAATCTCAGTTGCAACAACAGCAAATCCTTTTCCGGCTTCACCTGCTCTTGCAGCTTCAATACTTGCATTTAATGCCAAAAGGCTTGTCTGGGAAGAAATCGACATAATTACTTCCGTCAAATCATTGATTTTTTCAACTGCATGTGATTCTTCGATTGCCTTGTCCGATTTTTCCTTTACACTTGCATATATCTTTTGAGTTCTTTCACTGGCTGTCAGTGTTTTGTCCTGCAACGTCTGTGCACGTTCCATAACCTCATTTGAGGTAGCAGCTCCGTCCTTTGCCAGGTTTATAATTTCATCTGCACCATTTTTTACAGAATCAATATGTCCGTTAATCGTTTCAGTGGAGTCTGCAGTTTGGGTCATTCCGGCTGCCAATTCCTGTGTAGTTGCAGAGTTGTCGGAACACATTGCATCCACCTCACCCATAACTTCCTGTAAATGACTCATATTATTAAGTAACTGATTGTTTACACTCTCAATCTGAATTACCATATCTCTGAGATTTCCACGCATATTGTTAATGGCACGAGCCATAATACCCGTTTCATCTTTTTTCTTACGAAGCTTCTGTGCTTTGCATCCGGTAGCGGTGCAGATGCAGCCGATGCACCCGGATATCCTCCCATGTGAGAAAGCCCAGCGAACCGCAGATGATCAGCGCCGTGATCACCAGCACCACATAGGGGTGATGGGCATACCGGGTAAGCGAAACAAAGGGGGCATCGGCGGTGCCCAGCAGATCAAACCCGGCGTTGCAAAAAGCTGAAATCGAGTGAAACACGGCGTAAAAAATGCCCTTTGGCCCAAAGTCGGCACAGAACACCGGCAAAAGCAGCACTGCGCCCGCCAGCTCAAAAAACAGGGTGGCGCGCAGGATAAAGCCGGTAAGGCGCACAATGCCGCCCACCTGCGGCGCGCCGGAGGCTTCCTGCAGGGTGCTGCGCTGCATCAGCGAGATCCTTCGGCCGGACAAAAGCGCAAAGGCGGCGGCAATGGTGATCACGCCCAAGCCGCCGATCTGGATCAGCAGCAGGATCACGCACTGCCCAAAGGCAGACCAGTAGCTGCCGGTGTCCTGCACGGCAAGGCCGGTCACGCACAGGGCCGAGGTGGAGGTGAACAGTGCCTCGGAAAACGGCGTAAGGCAGCGCGCCCGGGTAGAAATGGGCAGCACCAGAAGCAGTGCGCCCAAAAAATCAACAGCGGCAAACCCCGCAATGATCACCTGAAACGAGGAGAGCCGTTTTTTTGGCAGGGGAAAACGAAGCATAACAATTCCTTTCGGCCTAAAACTTTCGGCCTAAAACAAAGGCGTGATATTATACCATTCTGTGAAGCGGAATGATATGACTTGACAGATATTTTACATTCCGGCACAGGGCACAGAGAAAAACGGCACAGAAAAAAGGCAGCCGCTCGGCGGGGGTGAAAAGCCGCGAAAATTTGTTTTTTTCATATTTATCTATGGTCATTTGCCACAAAATGCCTTATTATTTTTATAGAATAGCTGCAGTATGCCATGCCGGGCACAGCTGCGGGCTGCCGGGCAGGGTGTGCCGCTGTAAAAATAAGCCATCAAAGGGATACCGGCC
>OQVT01003081.1_pt1 | contig 10728 bp, 7 predicted proteins | sample 1691561 | NCBI WGS metagenome assembly OQVT01 (sample SAMN03418260, study PRJEB22391) | human gut metagenome | biome: human-gut; feature: organic feature; material: feces | host: Homo sapiens | place: Tanzania | collected 2013-01
GGTGACAATACAAAACGTATTTCTTAATCTCGTTGGGGAATTGCAAGATTTGAAACTTATTGATTTTGGATATGCAAGATACTTGAACCAACCGCCAGCTAAACCTGACTTGGATGATTTGAATCATTTTCACAAGCTGCCACAATTCTTAATAATTCTTTTTCATTTATTTCAAACACTTCTATATTTTTCGGCTCGAGATACGCCGCTATCGCGTCGACGGTCGTGGGCGCGTTCGTAAGCCCCCTTCTCGCCGCTTCTTCTTTCCATTCTTCGGAATAGTTGTTGCCGTTGAAAATTATACGCGCGTGTTTTTTGAACACGTCTCTTAAAACGTCGTCAACCTTATCCGCGCCGAGCCGTTCTATTTCGTCGGATATTTTATCGAGTTCTTCCGCCACGACGGTGTTAAGCACGAGATTCGCGCCCGCCGACGACATATCCGAGCCGACCATACGGAATTCGAACTTGTTGCCCGTAAACGCGAACGGCGAAGTTCTGTTACGGTCGGTATCGTCTTTCGTAAACGCGATGTTTCCGCCCACGCGCGACTGCGCCTTGACTTTTTCTTTCGCCGCTTTGCCGCAAAGATACGAAGAAATAACTTCTTCCATATCCGAGCCGACGAACATAGACACTATCGCGGGCGGGGCTTCGTTTCCGCCGAGACGATTATCGTTGCTCGGCGACGCGACGGATACTCTCAACATATCCTGATAATCGTCCACCGCCGCCACGACCGCCGCGAAAAAGGTCATAAACTTCTTGTTTTCGGCGGGTTTCTTGCCCGGCTTCAAAAGATTTTCGCCCGAATCGGTCGCAACCGACCAGTTATTGTGCTTGCCGCTGCCGTTTATACCTTCAAACGGCTTTTCGTTAAGCAGACACACCATACCGTGTCTGTTGGCGACGGTCTTCATAACCGACATCGTTATCTGGTTCTGATCGACGGCAAGGTTTACGGTGGTATATACGTTCGCAAGTTCGTGCTGCGCGGGCGCGACTTCGTTATGCTTGGTTTTGGCAAGCACGCCGAGTTTCCACAGTTCCGCGTCGAGATCGTTCATATAATCCCATACGCGCGATTTTATTTTGCCGAAGTAATGGTCTTCGAGTTCCTGACCTTTCGGCGGTTTCGCGCCGAACAGCGTTCTGCCGCAATCGATAAGGTCTACGCGCTGTTCGTAAACGCTCTTGTCTATCAAAAAATATTCCTGTTCTATGCCCGCGTTCGCGATGACCTTTTTGGTCTCGTCGTCGCCGAGCAGTCTTAACACGCGCAACGCGCTTCGGTTAAGAGTTTCTTCGCTGCGAAGAAGCGGGGCTTTTTTATCGAGCGACTCTCCGCCGTACGAACAGAATACCGTAGGAACGTACAAAGAACTACCCATAACGAACGCGTACGAGTTCGGATCGAACGACGTATACCCTCTCGCTTCGAACGTAGCGCGAAGTCCGCCCGACGGAAAACTCGACGCGTCGGGTTCGCCCTTTATAAGGTTTTTACCCGTAAACCGCTCTATAACCCCGTCTTTTGTGGGTTCTATAAACGCTTCGTGCTTTTCTGCGGTAACGCCCGTCATCGGCTGAAACCAATGCGTATAGTGCGTCGCGCCCTTTTCGATAGCCCATTCTTTCATCGCCGTCGCGAGTTCGTCGGCGAGCGGGCGCGTCAAAGGCACGTTTTCGTCGATACAACGATGAAATTCGTCGTACGCGTCTTTCGTAAGTCTTTTTTTCATTTCGGCGTCGGTAAAGACGTTTTCGGCAAACCTTTCCGCCACTCTGAATTTATTCATTTTTATCTCCTGTATCAGCGAATTTTCGCGGTATTTTTTCGTTTTATCGCCGCCGCGACGAGCCCTTTGAACAACGGGTGCGCCTTATCCGGCCGCGATTTGAATTCGGGGTGGAACTGACACCCGACGTAATAGTCGAGCGAAGAGACTTCTACGGTTTCGACGAGCCTGCCGTCCGGGGAAGTACCCGACAACGTAAGCCCCGCGCCCGACAGCCTTTCGCGGTAATCGTTATTGAATTCGTATCTGTGGCGATGCCGCTCAGATATATTCGTCTCGCCGTACAACGCGGCGATTTTGGCGTTCGCGGCAAGCCGACACGGGTACGCGCCGAGCCGCATAGTTCCGCCCTTGTCGCTGACGTTTTTCTGATCGGGCATAAGGTCGATGACCTTATCGCGCGCGGTTTCGTCAAACTCGCCGGACGTCGCGCCCGCTATGCCGGCTACGTCACGCGCGTATTCTATTACCATCATCTGCATACCGAGACATATACCGAGACAGGGCAGATTGTTTTCGCGCGCGTAGCGGCAGGTCTCTATCATACCCGCGGTTGCGCGATCGCCGAATCCGCCGGGAATAACTATGCCGTCTGCGTCGAAAAATATCTTCGCGGCGTTTTCGCGCGTCACTTCTCCGCTGTCTATCCACTTTATTTTAACGTTCGCGCCGAGCGCGAATCCGCCCGCTTTCAGGGCTTCCGCAACGGACAGGTACGCGTCGTGCAGACGAACGTATTTGCCGACGAGCGCGATCGTTATTTCTTTCTTCGCGGCTTTGACCAAGCGTATAAATCCGCGCCACTCGGCTAGGTTCTGCCTACCTTTTAATTTTAACGCTTTTACTACCGCGTTGTCAAGCCCGTTGGCGTGCAAAATCAAAGGCGTTTCGTATAAAAGTTCCGCCGTTACGTCGGACACGACGTTTTCTTCGGGAACGTTGCAGAACAAGGCGATTTTACGCTTGATTTCTATCCCGACTTCGCCGTCCGAACGGATTACGATAACGTCGGGAGAAATGCCTATGCCGCGCAATTCCGCCACGCTGTGCTGGGTGGGCTTGGACTTATACTCGTCCGAACCCGAAACGTAAGGCACGAGACAGACGTGAATGAATACGCAATTTTCCCTGCCCACGTCGTTGGCGAATTGACGAATCGCTTCGAGAAAGTGCTGAGACTCTATATCGCCTATCGTTCCGCCTATTTCGGTAATAACCACGTCCGCGCCGCTAACTTCGGCGTTTTTGCGGATAAAGCGTTTGGTCTCGTCGGTAACGTGCGGAATAATCTGCACGGTCTTGCCCAGATACTCTCCGCGTCGTTCCTTTTCTATTACCGAATAGAATACCTTGCCCGAAGTCAGGTTCGAAAACCTGTTCAGATTGACGCCCGTGAAACGTTCGTAGTGTCCGAGATCGAGATCGGTTTCCGCGCCGTCTTCGGTGACGAACACTTCGCCGTGTTCGAGCGGGTTCATCGTGCCGGGATCTACGTTCATATACGGGTCGAGTTTTTGCACCGCTATCGAAAAGCCGCGCTGTCGAAGCAGTCTGCCGAGCGAAGCCGCCACGATGCCCTTGCCGAGCCCCGAAACGACGCCGCCCGTTACGAATACGTACTTGGTGTTTTTCATAAAATTCTCCGTTAATTTTGTAAAAAATAAGAGTTTCGGACAAGTTTTCAGGGTTAAAAAATACAAAAAGGGCGTTTTTTTTTAAGGAGTTTTATCTCCTCAAAAAAAACGCCCTGAAAGCCTTATTCAAAAAACGAGAATTATGTTACACCGAACGCCGCATATTTGTCAAGCGATTTCGGCAAAGTTTTTTCAAAAATTTTTACGCTCGGCTACGGACTTATTTCGTGCCGAAAATTCTGTCGCCCGCGTCGCCGAACGCAGTTACTATGTAGCCGCGTTCATTCAAAGGCGCGTCGGCGTAGTGCGCGACGTAAATCTGCGCGTCGGGGTGCGCTTCGGCAACCTTTTTAACGCCTTCGGGCGCGGCTATGAGCGAGAGAAGTTTAATCTTTTTATAGCCCCTTTCTTTGATGAAGTCGATAGCCGCTTTCGCGCTTCCGCCGGTAGCCAGCGCAGGGTCTACCACTATGCAAGTGCCGTCTATGCAGTCTTTGGGCAGTTTGCAGTAATATTCGTGCGGTTCGAGCGTCTCTTCGTCGCGGTAAAGCCCGATATGACCTATTTTAGCCGTCGGAAACAGCGCGGTAAGCCCGTCTACCATACCGAGCCCCGCCCTTAAAATAGGAACGATGGCGATAGGTTCGGTTATTACGGGGGATTTGAATCTGGAAAGCGGAGCCTGAATTTCGACGTCGGTCGTGGGCAGGTCTCTGAACGCTTCGTAACCCATAAGCATAGCGATTTCGGAAACGATTTCGCGGAATTCTTTGGTGTTGGTGGTTACGTCGCAAAGATGGGTTATCTTATGCGCGATAAGCGGATGGTCGAGAATGGTTACGTTTTTCATATGGTCTTGCATTTTATTCACCTGTGATTAACTCTTTACAAGTATAACACTTTTTAATTAACTTTTCAACGGTTTGACGCCGCTTGCGTAAAATATATAAATAATTCCGCCGCTGTTCTTGCGGCGGAATTATTTATAACGGATTTATACCGTTTCTTTATTTTCGGTTTCGCCTTCGAATTTCATATCGGGCACGTTTTCCTGAATCGCGCCGTTTTCGATTTTATCTTTACCGCTGTGGGTAATGGCGTTTACGATTATGCCTACGAACATCGCAAGCGCAAGCGAAGTTACCTGAATGAGCGCGCCGCCCGTCAACTCGTTTTTGCCGAAGTTAAGTACCACTCCGCCTATACCGATAACGAGTATCGCCGCGACGGGGTAAAGGTTTCTGTTGTCGGAAAGGTCTACGTCTTTAAGCATCTGAAGACCGCTTACCGAGATGAAACCGTACATCGCTATGCACGCGCCGCCCATTACGCATTTGGGAAGCATATTGATTATCGCTACGAAGGGCGATACGAAGGACACTACCATACACATAATTCCCGTAAGGAGTATGGTCGAAGTCGAAGCGTCTTTGGAGAGCGCGACGCAACTTATCGATTCGCCGTAAGTCGTGTTGGCGCAGCCGCCGAAGAACGAGCCGACGATAGAGCCTACGCCGTCGCCGAGAAGCGTGTTGTGAAGACCGGGATCTTCGAGAAGGTCTTTTTCTACTATGTTGGAAAGGTTTTCGTGGTCGGAAATGTGCTGCGCGAGTTCTACTACCGCGATGGGTACGAAGAGTACCGCAAGGTTGCCGACCGCCGCCCCGTCGAGCGTGTAAGTTCCGTTCGTATGGATTGCTTCAAGGAAGGTAAATTTGGGATAGTCGAAGAAACTCTGGAATCTTATCGGACTGAAACAATCTTTGATGGGAGTGAAGTCGACTATTCTCATATTCATACAGAACGCGCTGTCGTTGATATAGCCGAAGAGCGTTATTATTATCGCGAACACCAAGCCCGCGCCTATGCCGACTATGAACGGAATGAGTTTGACCATTCCCTTGCCCTTAACCGACGCTATTACTATCGCAACGAAGGTAACGAGACCTACGAGTATGTACCAAAGGCTGTAATTCGCTCCGCCGTTGTTCATCATCCAACTACCCGCCGTTCCCGAAAGGGAAAGACCGATTATCGCAAGAACGGGTCCGATTATGACGTGGGGAAGAAGTTTCTTTATCCAGCCCGCGCCTACGAATTTAATAATAAGCGCGATCGCGACGTACACGAGCCCTGCGAAAGTTACGCCGATTATCAAACCCCAGTAGCCGTAATTCTGGGTTGCCGCCGCCTGAAGCGCGCCGAGAAACGTGAAGGACGAGCCTAAAAACACGGGGCTTTTGAATCTTGTGAACAAAAGATAAACTATCGAACCCGCACCCGCGCCAAAGAGCGCCGCCGCCGGATCGCATTTAAGCCCGACCGACGAAACGAGAATGGGTACGAGTAAGGTTGCCGCCATAATGGCGATCATCTGCTGGAAGGCAAAAACGAGATTTTTGCCGAACTTAGGTCTGTCTTTGATACCGTAAGTGAGTTGCATTTTCTTTCTCCTGAAAATTTTTCTTTTGAAAAATCTTTACGGCGCGAAATTATCGCGTAAAAAAACGCCTTGCCCGTTTTTGGCAAGACGCATAATTCGTGCATAATAAATTCGCCGATCTTGCCGATATCTCTGTATCGCCTTAAAGATTTATCGTAGGTATCATACCACAACGATTTTTATATGTCAACGGATTTTCGCAAAATTTTCAAATTTTCACGATACGCGGAATTTTACGGATTGTTCGCCGCGTCGAAAAGCCTGTTATATTCGGTAAACACTTCGTCTATAACGTCTTCGTCGTCGACCACCACGAACTCGTCGTTCTCTTCGCCCGCGATCACTTCGAACACCACCGCTTCGTCCTGCCCCATATCTTCGGGGCGTTCCACGGGTTGCAGAATGACGTAAAACCGCTCGCCGAGAGTTATATCGGCAATCTCTTCAAACTCTACTTCTTCGCCGTCCGGACCTTGCAACACTATCACTTCGTCGTTTTCGTCTTCGGTTAAATCGATATCTTTTTCGTCTTTAAGCATAACGTTCTCCTTAATATATTATAGTTAATACGCTCACGATTTTCGTCTTCGTCTTTATTGTATACGACTTCGGGCGCGCTTGCAAGCGACTTTCGTAAATTTCGCAATTATTTTTCAAACTGGCTGTCGTACAGCCGCGAATAGAAACCCTTTTTGTCGAGCAGTTCGGTATGCGTGCCTTGTTCGACTACGTTGCCGTCGCGCATTACGAGTATAAGGTCGGCGGAACGAATGGTCGAAAGCCTGTGCGCGACCATAAACGACGTCTTGCCGTCGGTCAGTTCGTAAAAGGCTTTCTGAATTTTCATTTCGGTGCGCGTGTCTATGTTAGACGTGGCTTCGTCGAGAATGAGTACGGGCGGCAGACAGAGCATTACTCGCGCTATCGAGATAAGTTGCTTCTGCCCTTGCGAAAGCCCTTCTTCGCCGATTACGGTATCGTATCCTTCGGGAAGTCTGGATATAAACCCGTGACAATGCGCGCGCCTGCACGCGCGTTCTATTTCTTCGTCCGTCGCGTCGGGCTTGCCTATCGCCACGTTGTCTCTGACGCTCGCCTTTCTTATCCACGTCTCCTGCAAAACCATACCGACGTTCTTTCTTAAACTCTTGCGTTCGATACGCTTGTTTTCGACGCCGTCCATATCGATTTCTCCGCCCGTAACGTCGTAAAAGCGCATAATGAGATTGATAAGCGTGGTCTTGCCGCAACCGGTAGGTCCGACTATCGCGATCTTCTCGCCGCGTTTTACCGAAAGGTTAAAGTCTTCGATAAGTTTTCTGTTCGGCTCGTAAGAGAATTTTACCGATTTGAAGTCTACGTCTCCGTCAAGAACGCCCGCGGGCTTTTCTCCGTCGTAAATAATCTCTTCGGCTTCTTCCATAAGCCCGAAAATACGTTCCGCGCAAGCCTTCGCGCCCGTAAGTTCGGTAAGCACGGCGGTTATTTCGTTGAAAGGTTTGGTATAGCGGTTGGCGTAAGACAACAGCGCGACGAGCGAGCCTGCCGTAACCGCGAACGCGCCGTTTCCGCCCCGTATCGCAAGCAACGCCCCTGCGCACGCGACGACCGCGTACACGAGCGCGTTTATAAACCGCGTCGTCGGGTTGGTCAGCGACGAGTAGAACACCGCCTTGAACGAACAGTCGTAAAGTTCGTCGTTGATTACGTCGAAGTCCTTGCCGAATTTGTCTTCCGCGCGGTAGGCTTTGACCGTAGGTATAGCCGAAAGACTTTCTTCTACCAGCGACGTCTGCCTGCCCGTTATCGCGGCTTGTTTTTTGAATTTGCCGTAAGTTCTGCCCGTGATGAATTTAGCGGTAAACAGCGATAACGGAGTAATCAACGCCACGCATAAGGCGATTATCGGGTTTATCGCTATCATAAAACCGAGCGTTGCGAGTATGGTAAGCACGCCAGTAAAAAACCTTGAAAAACCGAGCGACAAGCCGTCGGCAAGTCTGTCGACGTCGCCCACTTCCACGCTTAAAACGTCGCCCGTAGGTCTGCCGTCTATATACTTCAACGGCAGGTTCTGTATTTTAGCGAAAAGGTCGTTTCTGACGTCTTTCGCAACGCCGTCGGATATACGCACGCACAGCGTTTCGGTTATCCATTGCATAACGGCGGCGGCAAGCGTTATCGCGCAGGCAATCGCCCCGTTTTTGAGTATTCCGTCAAGATCGACGTTATCTTTCCCCACTATAAGGTTGGCGGTGTCGCCGAACAGTTTGGGCAGGTACAACGCACCCACGACGTATAACGCCGACGTTATCAGCGACGTTACAAACGCCGGACGGTATTTGGCGGCGTACTTCCATATCTTTTTTATCACGCCGTCGTTTTTACGCGTTTTCATTCGTTCGCCCCCTTTTCCTGCGAAGTTTCTATTTCGCGGTAAACGGAACAGTTTTCGTACAGGTAATCGCGGTCGCCTTCGCCTACGGGCTTGCCGTCGTCGAGAACGACTATTATATCCGCGTTTTTGACCGCCGCCGCCCTTTGCGAGACTATGAACACCGTCGGCTTCGGATCGAGCGACGATATCGCCCTGCGCATATTAAGGTCGGTAAGGTAATCGAGCGCGGAAGAACTGTCGTCTAAAATAAGCACTTCGGGTTTCGCGGCGATCGCCCTTGCGACCGACAGCCTTTGCCGCTGTCCGCCCGACAGGTTTTTGCCGCCCTGTTCTATCTCCGCGTCAAGCCCGCCCTTTTTCTCGACGAAATCCGACGCCTGCGCCGCTTTTAGCGCGGCAAGCAGATCGTCGTCCGTGGCGTTTACCGCGCCCAGCGACAGATTTTCGCGCACGCTGCCCTTGAACAGCGACGTTTTCTGCAACACGATTTTTATCCTTGCGCGGAGTTCGTCGGTCGTATACGTCGCGACGTTTCTGCCGTCGAAAAAGACTTTTCCGCGCGTTGGCGCGTACGTTCTGTTAAGAAGATTTATCATCGTCGTCTTGCCGCTGCCCGTCGCGCCGATTATTCCGACGGTCTGCCCTTTTTTCACTTTAAGGTTCAAGCCCGAAAGGCTTTCTCCGCCGCCGTTGTACGCGACGCTTACGTCGCGGAATTCTATATAACTGTCGGACTTTTCGTCGTCTTCGATCGGGCTTTCGTCGCTTTTAATCGACAACACGCCGTCTATACGCTTTCCGCAAGCCAGCGCGCGCGATACCGTAACGACGAGATTCGCGAACTTGACGAGTTCGATAAGTATCTGCGACATATAGTCGTATAGCGCGATTATCTTACCTTGCGTAAGCGCGCCGGACTTTACGCGCACTCCGCCGAAGTATAACAGCGCGACCACGCCGAGATTGACGAGCGCGAACGTGAGCGGGTTAAGCAGCGCGGATATAAGCCCCGCGCCGTTCTGCGTTTTTTCGAGTTTTCTCGTCTTTGCCGAGTAGCCGGATATTTCCGCGTCTTCCGCGCCGAACGCGCGTATAACTCTCGCGCCGGTAAGATTTTCCCTTGCGGAAGAAGCCACGTCGTCGAGATTTTTCTGCGCCGCGGAATACTTCGGCATAGTGACCGCCATTATTATTATGACGACGGCGAACAACGCGAATATCAGCAGCGCGAACACTACCGACGTTTTAAGATCGATAAGCATCGCGGCGACGAGCGCGCCGAACACCACGAACGGCGAACGCAACAACAGCCTGAGCGCGAGATTGACTCCGCTCTGCATCTGGTTAATATCGCTCGTCATAGCCGTAATCATCGCCGGCACGCCTATTTTGTCAACTTCGCTTGCGGGCAGAGACAGCATTTTTTTATAGGTCCTTTCGCGCACGTCGTGACTGAGCCCCGTTGCGGCTTTCGCCGAAAAATACTGACCTATTATCGAAAACGCCAAGCCGCCTATTCCGAACGCGACGATTATAAACGCGTCTCGCACGACGACCGAAGAATTGCCCGCGTTCACGCCCTTATCCACCATATCCGCCACGAACAGCGGAACGAGCAGTTCGAACAGGGCTTCGAGCAGTTTGAAAGTCGGGGCGAGAAAACTCGCCGCCTTGTATTTTTTTAAGTGTCTGAAAAATATGTTCATAAACCGATTATCGCAGAAGTTTTCAGTCTTGCGTCTGCTCCTTTTTTAGCGCCGACGCGGCAAGACGCTTAAAATCTTCGTCCGAAGAGACGCCGAGCAGAGAGTCGTTAAGGTCGTAGAAAACGGTATCGCCGAGATAGGGTAAAATCTCCACGAAATGCTCGCAGGCGATGATCTGCATAAGCATAGCGACGGTCTCCTGCCCTTTGCCGAGCGACGCGACCGCAAATTCCAGAAGGTTGTCTATACGCGTTTTATAGTCGGCGAGTTTGCTTTCGTTTTCAGCGCGGAATCGACTTATCGCGCTCTTTTCGTCCGCTTCGCCGAGCGCGTCGACGAGTTTTTTAAGCGCGGCGCGTTCGTATCTCGACTTTGCCGACGAGTTGCTCGCCTTTATAAGCCTGTCTATTTGCGCCGAAAGCGCGGTCTTGTTGTCGTCCGCTTCTTTTTCGACGGTTTCGAGTTCGGTTTCCGCGCCCTTTCTCGCGCGGTACTTCTCCGCAAGTTTGATTATTTTGGCGGATATAAGCCCCGCAAGCGCGTAACGCGTCTCGAAGTCCTTGTTTTCAACGTCCACCTTTTTGATCTTGCCCGTCTCCGCGTCTTCGCCGCCGTAAACAGACGCACATTCGCAATAACGCTTGTAATACCCGAAAAATTCCGAAGCGATTTTACTGTCCTGCGCGTACTCGGACACGAATTGCAAGGTTACGGGTATGCCCAACCGTTCGTATTCGTACAAAGCCGC
>OQVT01003082.1_pt1 | contig 10724 bp, 9 predicted proteins | sample 1691561 | NCBI WGS metagenome assembly OQVT01 (sample SAMN03418260, study PRJEB22391) | human gut metagenome | biome: human-gut; feature: organic feature; material: feces | host: Homo sapiens | place: Tanzania | collected 2013-01
TGAAATGTTTTCACTATTTCTGTAAAGATTTGTAACCAATTTACCTTTCTAATTGTTCCTTAATTTTTTCTCCTAGACTCTCCGAAAAAAACTCTCCGTTAGAACTATTGTTCCTAAATAATTCTATGTCTTCATCAAGCTTTGCTCTGGCATTTTTCATTTCTTTTAAGGTCTGTTGAAGGTTCTTTATTAACTCTAATTTTGCCATTTGCTCTCGTTCCTTTCTTTTGATTCTTTCGTACTTTCCACACGCTTTTACTAATGTCTTAATTATACATCATTCCATAGACAATATCTTGTATTTCTATGCTTTTATTGAATCATATTTTTGAAGTTTCATCTTGACCAGATTAATTTCTTTTTGAAACTTTGTCTCATTAGAATTATAACTTCAGTCAATCCAAGTTCTCTATACAGACTTATCAATATCTGTTGTTGTTCTTCTGCATCTAATGGTATCTCCATATGTCGTTGACGGCTTAAATGAGTATATGAAAGGTGATAATTCTCCTTCAATAAATAACGAGCATATTGAGAATTTTATTTATCCTTTGCCACCACTTGAAGAACAAGCACGCATTGTTGCTCGAATTGATGAACTATTTGAGCATTTGAAATAGTCTATTGCATTGTTCGGTAATACGCTTTTGCTCTTGCAAGGGCGGAACACCAATCAAAAGATTGTAGAAAATATCCTTATTGAGGTGCGGTATTGCCGCACCTTTTTTGGAGTTGCGAAGCGTTTCTTTATAGTACGCAATGAATTGTAGAACAAATGGAATGTACATTGCATTGGCAATCCACAACTGCTTGAAAGTGCTACCCATATATCCTGCTTGTGGCACGACAAAGACCTCGCCGGAGTTCTCACCGTCCACAAGAATGATATTATCGCCTTGCTCAACAGCCTTGCCACTTTCTGCAAAAGTGCCACTTGCCTTACCGCGCAAGAACTTGGCATCAAGGATAACGGCTTTACCGTGCTTTCGTTCTCCATCAGCAAGCAGGCAAATATCTTTCAAACGCAATACACGCCAACTATCTGGGAACTCGAAATCGCACTCAATAGGCACAACCTCGTTCCCTATCTGCTCATAATACTTGCTAATACAACATCAAGTTTATCACAAATGCGCTGTATTTCAGGCTTGGGCGGTATAGGTACAAGATGTTGTAAAAGTTTTTGCCGTGAGATATTGTAAAAGGCTTGTCCTGACTTGTGTGTGATAGATTGACAAAATTCTTTGTAGTGAGCAGACTGAAAATAATAGGCGAGGTATTCTATTATTATCTCATTATAGACAAATGGAGAAAGCATAAGCACAAAACCACCTGCAACCATATTATCATAGTCTTCTCTTATTAGTGCGGTCTTGCCCATATGTTCCAAACTGGTCACGGCTGGGGTAATAAATGTGCCTTTCTTGAGATATAATTCTTCCCGAACAAAGTCGGGCGCAATCATTACATCATCAGCCTTGCAAGACCAACCACCATTTGTGATGTTGCCACCTCTCAAAACTCGCACCATATTTTCGGCTTTCTGCTCTAAATTTTCTTTGTTGTATGCCAAACCTGACCGAGCAGAAAGCAAATCACCCAACCTAACCCACGCCCAATTATCGGGAATATCAAAGGGCAACTCATCTTCAATACAGGTGATGACAGTACCGACCTTCTCGTAGTACTTGTTATCATCACCTTTGAAGATGGTGCTGTCAGTGATTTCTTTGGCTTTGAGTTTGCCTGCCTTAACTAACTTTTGTTTCTCATCTATAATGAGTTGCAAAAGTGTTTCGGCAGAGTCTTCTTCGGCGACTTGTGGCACAAGTCTGCCTTGTATGGCTTCTTGTAAGATACTCTTGCGCAGTAGGTCGTTGATGCTGCCGTTGAGATTGTCAAGGCGGTCTTGTGCCTCGCTGTATTTCTCAATGTATGGGAGCAGTTCTTCAATCTTGGCTACAATGCGTTGCTGTTCTGCAAAGTTTGGTAAGGGTAAGAGTAGATTATTAAGGCTTTTTGAATTGAGTGTTTTGCCTTTGATTGCATCTTTTGAGTTACCCAAATTTGCAAGCAATGGCAAAGTATAGAAAAGATAGTTTCGCAATGCGAAATCGTTTTCCACATAGGGAAGAATTGTGATAATTGCTTCATTGTGGCAAGCCTCTATGTCTAATATAGATGTTCTTCCGACAGTTAGTTTGAAACTCATCAGTAAATCACCTTTGTTGCTTGTCCTATTTGCAAACACTTCGCTAAAAGCAATTTGAGATACTTTTTCTTTTGTTTTTGTGATAAGTCCATTGTCAGTCATATCAGATATAGATACCCAATTATACACTCCCTTTTCCCAGTACCTATTATCTCCTCGTGGTGGAGTTTTTCCCATTATTAGTTTGGCAATAACGCCAAACCTAACCCATTGCCAAGTTGCAGGTATCTCAAAGGGGATTTCATCGTCAATACATTTTACCAGTCCCGTGGCGAGGTTCTTCTCATAATGAGAATTATCGTCACCACGATAGATGATAGTTTCGTTTTTATCTTTTTTGAGTTTGCCCTCTTTGATGAGGCGTTGTTTCTCCAGACGAATACGCTCAAGCAATGCCGATGCGGGTTCGTCATTGGGGTCTTGCGGTACAAGTTTACCTTGTATCGCCCATTGGAGTATGCTATTTTTCAGTTGCTTGCCGTTCATAGTGTAGCAGATTTAATCATCACCTTGTACTCTCGATGAGAATTTTTCAGCGTTCATCGTGAGCAATTTTTTAGCATCACGAGCACTTGGATTAAAATTAAAAAGATTTATGATTGATGTCTGAATGCCAATAATACTGGCTTTGTTCTTTATCCAGTTTTGAGGAATGAAGATACGACCACTTGTTACACAATTTGTATTTTCTTGTTCGAGTGCGCTATTAAGACATTGCACTGACATTGCGATAATGGTATCTATTAGTCCGTCGTGAGCGTTTACAATCCTCAAACACTCTGATGGCGAAGGTACAGATGCCATCGTGTTCGTTTGATTATTTGCTTTTGCAAAAATTGCAGAAATACCGAACAACAAATGGTACGGTGCGTATGCTTTCATTTTTAGAATATCATCATTGATGCCTAATGGGTTGCCCTCAGCTTCCCAGTACTTCATTATCTCTGACATAAAATAATGTAGTGCGTAAACATCTTCGGGTAAGTATTCATTTTTGAAAAGTGTTGCGAAATACTTGTCAAAAATTTTTGTTTCACCGTATGATAAGTTAGGACGCTGTACATACCAAGCCATCAACTGTTTGCCAAGTGCTGACAACTCTATAGTATAATTTTTGTCTTTGTCGGCAGGAGTAACTTCTCCACGCTTGGTAGCAAAGAAACCTTGCGTGTATTTTTGTTCGTATGCTCGTTTGAGTTTCAGCACTTGCTTGCTATTACTGCGTAAGTCGCGTGCCTTGACTGCGCTTTGCGTGTTCGTGTTGATACTGATGGAGTCAGCACGATCACGCTGTGGTATTTCGTAGAAACGCACAAGTACATAGGCATTATCACGCTTACGCACATTCTCGCTACAAGAGATAATGGTATTCAATGATTGGCAGCCATTGACAACATTGATGTCGAAGAACTTGTAGGTATCTTCTCCTGTCTGCTCAATCTTCTTGCAGATAGCAGTAATACCATTATGGAAGAAGAAAAACTCGCCACTCTTAACTGGGTCATTGAGAGTTTTTTTAATCTTCTTATTAACGGTGTTGTTGATACCCAAACTTTGGCGCACATTCTTTTGGAATAGTGTGCCGTTTTGTATTCCCGGGAACTTGATACAGTCTTTGAGCGGTAGTGCGGCAATAATGACATTGGTTGAGTTCATCTCGGTCATCAGATACTTGCCCTGCTCAAATTTTATTTCATGATTGAGAATAGGATTACTTTGTTCTACAATCATATTGTATTTATGTTCTAAACTTTCCTTATCGATGACCTCAAAGTAGAAATTCATTGAGTCATCTTCGTTTTCTGTCAGTTTAGTTTGGAACATCTCAATATCTTTCTTTGCCTCTTCAGTAAAAGAAGAGGTGGTGATGAGTTCAAAGCAAATGCAATAGTCGTCGTTTTTCAACGCATCTCCAATCTCAAAGATTTTCTTCTTGAGCCTTTCGTTTGCGTTTTCCTGCAATGTGGCAAGGTCGGAGAATTGACTCCATGCAGAAATCACTTCCCTCACGGACTCTGCGTTGATAGTATCACCTTGGTAGAACTTGCCTTGAACGATAAAGATTTTCTGCTCATCTTCATCTATATAAACAGCATCTATCTGTTTGTCATTTGCCCCATCGGTTACAGAATCTTTTGTCTGCAACTGATTAAGCATGTGTATATTGCTCATATACCATGCAACAAAACGCTGCCCATCATTAGGAAAGTTTTGTTGATAGAAAGGTTGCGCAATCTCTGATTTGATTTTATCAACTATGCTCATACTCAATCGTTTTTAATTTCAATACCCAAAATGTTTTGTATCTCTGCGAGTGTGCGGTCAATTTCTGCATCGAGGGCTTTGCGTTTCGCAAAGTACTCTGAGAGCAGTTGTGCGGGTGGTAGCACCTCTTCTTCGTCCTTGGGGAACTTGCAGCGATCAAAATTGCAGCCCGACTCAATCAACTCCTCCACCGAGAAGCAACGAGATTTCTCATCGCCATCTTCGCTAATAATCTCTTTGCGGTCGTTCCACCACTCACGAATAGGCTCGCAATGTTCAAGTTTCATCGGCTTGGTCTTGGAAAAATGCTTGAAGCCTGCTGGCATATCAAGGCGATAGAACCACACTTGCTTGGTGTTGTAGTTCTCGGGGGCATCTTCTGCTTTGTCGTTGTCAAAGAAGATGATGTTTGTAGCGATAGAGGTGTATGGGGCAAAGATACTACCCGGCAAGCGAATGATGGTGTGCACATTAAACTCCGTGAGGAGTTTTTTCTTGATGGCGAGTTTTGCACCATCAGTGCCAAAGAGGAAGCCATCGGGAATAATCACACCTGCACGACCATGCTTTTTGAGGCGTTTCATAATAAGCACCATAAAGAGGTCGGCAGTTTCCGATGAGCGCATATCCGAGGGGAAATTCTTCTTTGAAGCCTCGGTTGTGCTACCGCCGTAAGGTGGATTCATGGCGATGACATCGACCTTGTGAGAGTCGGTGTAATCTGTCAGCGGTCTGCCAAGCGAATCGCCGTGGATAATATCAGGAGAATCGATGTTGTGCAATAGTAAGTTCGTAATGGAAAGCAAGTATGGAAGCGGTTTCCATTCTTGCCCACGAACAGAGTTTTGCCACAACTTCTCATCATCGGGCGTTTTCTTCTGCATTTCAAGATAGTTCAATGTAGAGGTGAGGAAACCACCTGTACCTGACGAGAAATCGCCCATCGTTTCACCCAATGTAGGGTGCAACATCTCAACGATGAAATCGGTGAGCGCACGAGGTGTGTAAAACTCACCTGCGTTGCCTGCGGATTGTAGGTCTTTGAGAATACCCTCGTAGATGTCGCCGAAAGTATGTCGGTCTGCTGCATCGGCAAAATCTATCTCATCGATAACATTAACGACTTGGCGAAGCATCGTGCCGTCTTTCATGTACTGATTCAAGTCAGAGAATACCTCCTTGACAATCCACTGCGATCGAGGTGCTTCAGGGGCAATCTTGAGGTCTTTGAGTTTTGGGAACAACTCGTTGTTGACGAAATTGAGCAAAGCATCTCCTGTGAGTGCCTCGCCATCAGCATCATCTATAGCCCAGTTGCGCCAACGGAGTTCTTCGGGGATTATCGACTTGAATTTATCATTGTTCAACTCCCACTCCTCTTCCTGTGCGTCATAGACTTTAAGGAAGAAAAGCCAAGTCATTTGTTCAATACGTTGCGCATCGCCTGAAATACCAGAGTCGTTACGCATAATGTTTTGCAGTCGTTTGATGAGATTGTTTACCATAGAGGTCTATTTTTATGCAGCATCTAAATATAGTTGCTGTTCGAGTTCGTATATTGCTTGGTAGTATTTTTCTTTTCCGCCAAAGTAGCGCACAATCTTGGTCGGCTGACCAAGTTGTTTGAATGGGTCAAGTTTGAGCATCTCAAGGCTTTCCATATTGAGAACACCCTGCTCTGCATACTTGTCAAGTAGAGCCTCAAGTATCTCACGAGCCTTGCCCTCATACTTGGCGAAATAGTTGCGCTTGCGCACATTGTTGGCACGCTCACGGCGAGTGAGCGGTTTCTTGCCGTAGGCAACATGGCAAATAACATCGAAGACATCGGAGTCTTGCAGACTTGGTTGTACCTCTTTGATGGCATCAATGAGAACATCGTACTCTTTGAGTTCGTCAATGATGATTTGCTTGCGTTCGTCCTTACGCCACCTGCGCAAGAAATCTTCAAGCGAAGCATATTGAGCGGTAATGTTCTTGCGTGTGAAGTCAATCAAGTTGGTTGTTTCGAGCGTCTTACCATCAGCACCGATGATAGAAACGATTTCTGCCTCAATGCGTATGTTGCGACCTTTGAACACCGTCTTGGTGCGCTTGGGCTTTGGTTCTGTTGGACCTATTGGAGGGTCAGAAATGGGCGGCTCGGGGTTACCACCGCCTCCACCATTTCCGCCATTACCGCCAGGATCTGTGGGCGGTTCGGGAGTATCAACGGGTTCGCCATCAAACTCGGGGTCGTGGAAGAGTTCGGTGGCATTGCGGAAGTCAAGAATATCAAACATAAACTTGCCTTTGGGCGGATAAATGCGTGTGCCTCGACCTATAATTTGCTTGAAGTTAGTCATTGATTCAATCTCTTTGTCGATGACAATCAAGCCACAAGTTTTGCAGTCCACACCTGTTGAAAGGAGTTCCGATGTGGTTACTATTGTTGGGTATGGAGAGTCGGGGTCAATGAAATTATCGAGTTGCTTCTTTGCCTCGTAATCTTCACCCGTAATTCGCATAATATAGCGGCTATCTTTCTTAACCAAGTCTTGGTTCATATTGACAAGCAATTCACGCATGATGGCTGCTTCATCAACATCGGGGCAGAATATGATAGTTTTCGTATAACGACCTAACTCTTTGAGTTTGTCGGTTATGCAGCGTGCCACAATCTTTTGGCGCATCTGTATGGTAATTTCACGCCCAAACTGTTTGCGACTGTAATAATCTTCTACACCTGCAGAGCCAAGTTCCACTAATTCATTGGGGCGTGGCTCGTAGCCTTCCAAGTCAATGTTGATGTACGATTTTGTAACACGATATGGCGCAAGGAAACCATCTTCAATACCTTGTTTGAGAGAATAAGTATAGATGGGTTCGCCAAAGTAATCGACATTGTTTGCACCTTCAGCATATTTTGGTGTTGCAGTTAAACCTATCTGCGTTGCAGGCGAGAAATAGTTGAGTACCTTGCGCCAAGTAGAGTTCTCTTTTGCACTACCACGGTGGCACTCATCGATGATGACCAAATCAAAAAAGTCAGGCTTGAATTGTTTGAAGGCATCAGGCTTTTCGGGGTCGTTGGAAACGAGTTGCTGATAAAGAGCCATGTGGATTTCGTAAGATGAGTCCATGGTCTTATCCTGCACTTTGGTCATTATCTTTTGGAACGGCTTGAAATCTTGCGTCATTGTTTGGTCGATGAGGATATTGCGGTCAGCCAAATATAAGATACGCTTTTTCAAGCCTGCTTGACGCAATCGCCAAATGATTTGGAAAGCCGTGAAAGTTTTGCCTGTTCCTGTCGCCATTACAAGCAGTATACGCTGCTGTCCTTTGGCGATTGCTTCCACTGTGCGGTTGATAGCAATGCGCTGATAATAGCGTGGCTCGTGTGAGTATTGGTCGAAGAAGAAAGGTGTGTCTAACGCCTTTTGCTCCATCGCATTCATCTTCTTTTCTGCAATTAGGCGTTTTTTGAGTTCCTCCATCGTGGGGAACTCTTCCATAGACAACTCTCTTTCCTGACCCGTGATGAAATCACGCTCCATAAAGCCCAGTCCATTGGAGGCGTATGCAAATGGAATATCTAACATTGTGGCATACTCAATGGCTTGTTGCAAGCCTTTGGTAAGGTCGCTGTTTGCGGCTTTGGCTTCCACGATGGCTAATGGTTGCTGTAAATCTTCGTAAAGGAGATAGTCGGCACGCTTGGGGCTTTTCTTGGCGTGTTGCTTACCCATAAAGACAATACGACCAGCCGTAAAAGAATACTCTTTGCGGATATTCTCCTTTTGCCAACCAGCCTTTTCTATAGCAGGTTCTATAAGGCGGTACTTAACATCTTCCTCCGAATAGGTGTAAATATCTTCTTCCATGGTAAATGGGGTTTAACTTCCGATAAGTGTATATTATAGGAACATAATTCAGCCCGCAAATTTACACAAAATAAACCAATTTAGCAAAAAGAAAATGAGAATTTGTTGAATCTACGCCCCGTATAGTTCGTGGCAGGATGTATTGAGAATACGAACAAATTGATACGACAATATATCCCAAAAGGAACTGATTTTGACACACTTACGGATGAACAAATACTGCAAATTCAATATAAAATCAACCGAAGACCCTATAGTGTCCATTTAGGAACGCAATTATTTGAGTAGATATATTCCCCCTGTCAGCCCTTGTTGAGGGTACCGAAACAGGGCTGACAGGGGGGGCGGCTCAAAGGCGTCCAAGGCAAATGCAATACAAAAGAACAAAAAAACAGGAGAGGCGTTGCACCTCTCCCGGAGATCAGTTAATTTTGTATTGTCATGAGCAAACAACTAACTTCGGAACAAAGGTACGCCATTTATTTGGGATTGGCAAGAAAACAGAGTAAAAAAAGTATCGCCCAGGAGATAGGCGTCCATCCATCAACCGTTACGCGTGAGGTGCAACGCAACTCCAACCGCTACAATGAGTATGTTTTCACCGTTGCGCAAAAGAAATGCGAGAGCCGCAAACACAGTACCTTGGGCAATCACCGCAAGGACGACATCTTGTGGTGGCGTGTGGAACAGAAGATAAAAGACGAGGACTGGTCTCCCCGTCAGATAAGCGGTGCATTCGCCAAAGAGGGCATCCATATCTGTCCGCAAACCATTTATAATCACGTACATGCGGATAAAACAGGCGAACTGGCAAAACATATGCCTCATGAACTGCGTTACCGGCGCAGGGAGAAGAAACAGCACGTAACCAAAGCCACCAATATACCGAACAGGACAAGTATCCATGACCGTCCGAAAGAAGCCGACGGCACACGTTTCGGCGATTGGGAGATGGACTTGATTGTGGACAGCAGGCAGCATGTGATACTGACACTGGTGGAGCGCAGTACCAATATGCTGTTGATGCAACGCATACGGACAGGCAAAAAGGCGGAACCGATTGCCAAGGCGGTGGTAAAGCTACTCTTTCCCTATCGCAGTACTGTAAAGACCATCACCACGGACAATGGCAGTGAGTTTGCTGCACACCGACTCATTACCAAAGGATTGTATATGAAAGGGAAAGAAGATGTAAAGGTGTACTTTACCGATGCCTACTCGTCGTGGCAGAAAGGGTGTATTGAGAATACCAACAAACTCATACGGAAATACATTCCCAAGGGGGCGGATTTTACACATTTCTCCGATACCAAAATCATGAATATCCAAAAGAAATTGAACAGAAGACCCAGAGAAAAATTGCACTTTTTCGCTCCCAATGAATGCTTCTTCAATTATTTTCCCTAACTTTGCACAATAAATTGCATTTGTTATTGGACAGTACATCAACCGAAGACCCAGAGAAAAATTGAATTTTATGACACCTCTTGATTGCTTTTTCAAATATTTTCACTAACTTTGCACTTGCTTGTTGAATCTACGGTCATTACCTACATCTTTTCTTTTCCGTAAAGTGCGCAAAGATACTCAAAATTAAGGAGATGTGCAAGTTATAGAGATGAAATGAGTTTGATTTTGTAAAGTTTTTGTATTTAAGGTGCATGATTGGGTAATGTGATGCATCGTTTTTTGGTAATTTTTGGGTGATGGTGATATTTTTAGGGGTGTGAGTGTTTGGACGGTGCGGGGGGCGGGCTTGGCAAGCCCGCAACGGGGACACTTCGCGGGTGTTCGGGCTTCTTTTGACTTCGTGGATATATACTGTCCTTTTTGACTTTGCGGTGTGTGCTGCTCCTTCTGACTTTACGGATCATAAGAACCAAAGGCGGTTGTGAGGTATATGTTCGGTAACTCCTTTGTGACAGAAATGGGGCATTATCTCAGCAATCATTTTGGGATACATGATTGTAACAGGCAGGTTTTGCTGCGAAACGGACTTCCAATAGATACGGCTGAATTGATACACCTGTGTGAGCAGTTCGAGTTTTACTTGGGGCGTGAGTGCGTTAGGAGTCTTGCAATAGATATTGATTTTGATAGGGAAAGCAAACTCTTTGATCGGGTAGCGCAGGTTCTCATAGCGGACATTGTTGCAAAGGAGATAGTTGTTGTTTCCCAACGACACATATCGTCCGCTTATCGGCATACGATTGCGGTCTGCCATATCGAATGCAAAGACAGATTCGGATTCCGTTTCGTTGATATTGAGGACATAGACGGGAATGTCGAGATTGAGTTGCTGAAGAACACTGTCGATGACTTGTTCATCTTTGGCCGGATGATTTGCCGGAATGTTCAGAGCCTCAAAGTTATAGTAATCA
>OQVT01003083.1_pt1 | contig 10721 bp, 10 predicted proteins | sample 1691561 | NCBI WGS metagenome assembly OQVT01 (sample SAMN03418260, study PRJEB22391) | human gut metagenome | biome: human-gut; feature: organic feature; material: feces | host: Homo sapiens | place: Tanzania | collected 2013-01
CTCCTCATCTTGTTGTACTCTTCATCGTGTGCCGCTGCTTTTAGGGCTGCTGCCTTACCGCTTGGCTATACCCCAAAAAAAATGGCTGGGGTAACTGGATTCGAACCAGTGAAATGGCAGATTCAGAGTCTGCTGCCTTACCGCTTGGCTATACCCCAACAGCAATTTATATTATACATATATTTTAGGAGATGTAAAGAGAAAAATGACAAAAATTCGTACAAGATTTGCACCAAGCCCTACAGGGTACATGCATATTGGTAATTTAAGAACAGCTTTATACTGTTATTTGATCGCTAAACATCAGGGCGGCGACTTTATTTTAAGAATTGAAGATACTGACCAGAACCGTGAAGTAGAAGGTGCAACTCAGTTAATATATGATATTTTAACTGAAACTGGTCTTAACTGGGATGAAGGGCCTGATAAACCAGGTGAATGTGGACCTTATATCCAGTCTGAAAGACTTCCTATTTATCATGAATATGCTAAGAAGCTTATTGAGCTAGGCGGTGCTCATTATTGTTTCTGTGATAAAGATGCTGACAATGATTATGATCCTTGTCGTATGCTTGATCAGGCTGAAATTGATGAAAAGCTTGCAGCAGGTGTTCCTTATGTTATTAGACAGACTATCCCTGATAAGGGTAAGGCTACTTTTGATGATGAAATCTATGGTCATATTGAAGTAGATTGTACTACTTTAAATGATTCTATCTTAATTAAGAGTGATGGATTCCCTACTTATAACTTTGCGAACGTTGTAGATGACCATTTAATGGGTATTACTCATGTTGTACGTGGTAATGAATATTTAGCTTCTACACCTAAATATAACCTTCTATATGATGCATATGGATGGGATAGACCTACTTACATCCATTTACCACCAGTAATGAAGGATGAACATGCTAAGTTATCTAAGAGAAATGGTGATGCATCTTACCAGGATTTAACAAAACAGGGTTATTTAAAAGATGCCATCCTTAACTACATCGCATTACTTGGATGGTCTCCAGCTGATGAAGAAATCCTTTCATTAGATGATTTAATTGAACAGTTCAACATTGAACATATTTCTAAAGCACCAGCTATCTTTGATATTGATAAGTTAAAATGGATGAACGGTGTTTATTTAAGAAACATGTCATTAGAAGAATTCCACAAAGTGGCTTCTCCTTACTATGACTTCATCACTATTCCTGTAAATACATTAGAAATCTCTAAAGCTTTACAGCCACGTGTTGAAAGATTAGCTGACATTCCAGAATTAATGGACTTCGTTAATGAAACATTACCATTTGATGCAACTATCTATAAACATAAGAAGATGAAGACTAATCCTGAAAACTCTTTAGAAGCATTAGAATTATCTTTACCAGAACTTGAAAAGTGGGAAGATTATGATGATGACGAAGGATTAATGAACATGATGATGGATATCGCTAAGAGCCATGAATTAAAGAATGGACGTATTATGTGGCCTATCCGTGTTGCATTATCTAATAAGGCATTTACTCCTGGTGGTGCTGTAGAAATCGCTCATATTCTTGGTAAAGAAGAAACTTTAAGAAGAATTAGAGTTGCGATTGAAGATTTAAAGAAATCAGTTGCTGAATCAGCAGAATAAAATAAGAGGCTCATTTGAGCCTCTTTTAGTATACTTTCTTATAGTTTGCGAGTGCACCGATTAGGTTAGAATCGTTAAAGTACTTACATTGTACTAACTTAACCTGTGGTACGGGGACAGGCATTTTTTCATAAAGTTCATCTAAAGACTTCTGAATATAAGTCATCAAGATAGGCTGTTTAGAAATACCTCCCCCTATCGCAATACAATCAGGATCGACTGCCGCCTGGATGTTAAATAATCCCATTGCGATGATGTCTGTAAAATCACTTAAAACATTTATTGCTCTTGGATCACCATTATTACAGTATTCAAAGGCTTTTATTCCATCAAATGGATCAGATGCTCCTACAGCGTCCTTAATGCCATTTACAAGCTTTAAAGCACTGCCATCAGATCCCCACTTACTATCAAAGCCATTCTTTTCTGTCCACTTAGTAGAAAGATAACTGAACTCACTCGCAAAGCCATGACTGCCAGTAAAGACACGATCACCAATAGTAATACCGCCACCAATACCAGTACCAATAATACATACAGCACCTACATCAGTACCTTTTAAAGAACCATAAGTGACTTCACATTGTGCTGCACATTTAGCATCATTTTCAATGACTACACGATCTGTAGTCACCTTTTTAATTTCTGCAAGAACATCTACATCCTGATTGTATTCTAATGCCCCTGGTACCTGCATTTTGTGTGTTTTCTTATTATATAAACCAGGTAAGCTCATTGCGATACCATCTACATCCTTATACTGTTCATAGACACTCTTAATGACTCCTAAGAAGTTTTCTAGTGTATCATGTGGTGTAGGTACACTTCCCTTTTCCAACATTTCTAATTCATCATTCATTAAGGCGTACTTAATCGCAGTACCACCTACATCAAATACTAAATATTCCATTTCTAATTCCTCCTAAAGAGTATCATAATATAGATTTACAATATAATATGTATTTTTCAGAATATGAAACACAAAAAAACCAAGGCAAGCCTTGGTTTTCATATTAATCCTGGAATAAAGGAGTTGAAAGATAACGGTCACCTGTATCTGGTAATAAGGCTACAATAGTCTTTCCTTTGTTTTCTGGTCTTTTCGCAAGTTCAATGGCAGCATATACTGCAGCACCTGAAGAAATACCTACTAAGATACCTTCATTATGACCTACTTCTTTACCAGTCGCAAATGCATCTTCATTTGTTACACGGATGATTTCATCATATACCTTTGTATCTAAGACATCAGGTACGAAACCTGCACCGATACCCTGGATCTTATGTGCACCACCCTGTCCAGTAGATAATACTGGAGAAGAGTCTGGTTCTACTGCAACTACTTTTACATCTGGTTTCTTATCTTTTAAGTACTGTCCTACACCAGTGACTGTACCACCAGTACCTACACCAGCTACAAAGTAATCTACCTGACCATCTAAGTCTTCAAAGATTTCTGGTCCAGTAGTTAAATAGTGAGCCTGTGGGTTAGCTGGGTTAACGAACTGACCTGGGATATAGCTGTTTTCAATACCTTCTGCTAGTTCATTGGCTTTCGCAATAGCACCCTTCATACCTTTACTTCCATCTGTTAAGACTAATTCAGCACCATATGCTTTCATTAATGTACGTCTTTCTACAGACATTGTTTCTGGCATAACGATAATAATACGATAACCTCTTGCCGCAGCAACAGAAGCTAAACCAATACCTGTATTACCTGAAGTAGGTTCAATTAAGACAGTATCTTTATTGATCTTTCCTGCTTTTTCTGCTTCATCAAGCATATTCTTCGCAATTCTATCTTTAACGCTTCCTGCGGGATTGAAATATTCAACCTTTGCGATAACCTTCGCTTCTAAGTTATATTTCTTTTCTAAATGTGTTAATTCTAATAATGGTGTATGGCCAATTAACTGGTCAGCACTAGTGTATACCTTACTCATGTTAATTTTCCTCCTATTTTACTGCAGCTAAAGCCTGATCTAAGTCTGCAATAATATCATCAATATGTTCAGTACCAATAGATAATCTAATAGAATTCTGCTGGATACCTACCTGTTTTAATTCTTCTTCATTCATTTCTGCATGTGTAGTAGAAGCTGGATGAATAACTAAAGATTTCACATCTGCAACGTTTGCAAGTAATGAGAATAACTGTAAGTTATCAATGAAATCTTTTGCTTTTCTTGCATCACCCTTGATGTTGAATGTAAAGATTGATCCACCACCGTTAGGGAAATACTTCTTATATAATGCCTGCTGAGATGGATCTGTAGATACTGAAGGATGTGATACAGATTCAACCTGTGGATGGTTATTTAAGTATTCTACAACCTTTAATGTATTTTCTACCTGTCTTTCTACACGTAATGAAAGTGTTTCTAGGCCCTGCAAGAAGATCCAAGCATGAATTGGTGAAAGAGTTGCACCCATGTCTCTTAATAGAATAGCTCTAATTCTTGTAATATAAGCAGCGGCTCCTACATCTTTCGCAAAGCTTACACCATGATAAGATGGGTTTGGTTCAACAAGCTGTGGGAATTTATCTGCATGTGCAGCCCAGTCGAACTTACCTGCATCAACGATGACACCACCAATAGTAGTACCATGACCACCAATGAACTTAGTTGCTGAATGAATAACAACGTCAGCACCATATTCAATTGGTCTAATTAAATAAGGTGTACCGAATGTGTTATCAATTACTAATGGTAAACCATGTTTATGCGCAATCTTTGCGATAGCTTCGATGTCTACAACATCTGAATTAGGGTTACCTAAAGTTTCAATATAAACAAGTTTTGTATTTTCCTGGATTGCATCTTCAAATGCCTGTGGATTTAATGCATCTACGAAAGTAGTAGTAATACCATAATCAGTAAATGTATGTTTGAATAAGTTGAATGTTCCACCATAGATGTTTTCTGCAGATACGATATGGTCACCTGCAGCCACTAAGTTTTGTACTGCGTATGTCACTGCAGCTGCACCAGAACCTACTGCTAAAGCGGCAACACCACCTTCTAAAGCGGCAATTCTTTTTTCAAATACATCTTCAGTTGGGTTTGTTAGACGACCATAGATATTACCAGCATCCTGTAATGCGAATCTAGCTGCTGCATGATCTGAGTTATGAAAAACGTAAGATGAAGTCTGATAGATAGGTACTGCACGAGCGTCAGTGACTGGATCAGCTTCTTCCTGTCCTACGTGTAATGCAAGTGTTTCGAAATGATAGTTTTTATTAGACATGTATGTTTCCTCCTTAACCCTATTTGTTTGATAGGTTAATAGGATTATAACAACTATAAACCTACTCGTCAACTATATTTATAATATTTTTTGCATAAATTTCGTATTTTCTAAATTTAATTGATTTTATTTATGATTATATGACATAATCATCACCATTTGATGAAGCAGGTACTAAATCACTTAAAGAAACACCTTCTAAATAGTCTGTAATAACATGGTATAAACCAGTCCACATAGGTAATGTATTACAATAAGAGGCTCTTTCACATGTATTACATTCATCCGCTAAACATGATACAGGAGCTAATGTTCCTTCAGTAATCTTAAGAATAGAAGCTACACTATAGTCTTCTGGAGCATGTGTTAAACGGTATCCTCCACCTTTACCTCTTAAGCCTTCTACAAAGTGTTCTTTAGATAAAGATTTAATAATAATTTCTAGATACTTTTCAGAGATATTCTGTCTAGCCGCTATTTCTTTTAATGGTATATATTTAGAACGATCATGCTGTGCTAAATCAATCATGACACGTAAAGCATAACGTCCTTTAGTTGATATCATCATAATCTATTCCTCCTTTTTACATATACCTAGTATACTAGGGGGTTAAAGGGTAAGTCAAGGATACAATAGAAATTAAACATTGATGTAACAGATAGTTGATGTTAGAATGAAAAACGAAATGGAGCAGATGACAGAAGCTCAGGTGGATTGCCGGTGCCGATACCGGGTACGGAGCATCCGGGAGGACGATTACGGCTGTGAAGAGCGCCCGGAGGGTGTTGAGTCGACCGTACTTGTTGAACTGGAGGATGAAAACGGACAGGTCAGACTGCTCCGGCAAAAGGATCGCTATCTGTATGAACATCAGGTCGATGAGGGCGACCTGGTGATTCTGGAACAGGAGCTTCTGAAAAAACAGAGTAATCCGGGAAGAATGGACAGGGAGGGAAAAGAACATGAAAACAGAAGGGATAAAGAGTCTGCTGAGACAGCCGGATGAGATCAGGCTGATGACGGGTAGCGCGCAGACGGAGCAGGAGACCGCGCCCGGCGTGGCTGCTTTCTGCCTTTGATGCGGTGCTTACGGCGCTGGCGCTGTTTGCCCCGTATGCCGAAATCATCGGCGGGTCGTTCAGTTTGCCGGTGATTTTGTACTATCTTTCGGTCATCGGCGTGTTTTTGTTCTTTACCGGGCAAACGCTGGAACGCCGCCGCTGGAACTGACACAGGGGGTGCTGTACTATGAAAAAACACAAATTCCAACACGGCAGCACAAAAACCCTGCGCTACGGGCTGGCATCGGCGCTGCTTTCGGTGCTGGTGCTGGCAGCGGTGGTGCTGGCAAACCTTGTGCTGCGGGCGCTGCCCACCAAATACACCGAGTTTGATATTTCCACCAGTGCGCTGTCCACCCTGACGGCGACCACCAAAACGCTGCTGCAGGGGCTGGATACCGATGTCACCGCCTACTACTTGGGCGAATCCGGGCAGGAGGACGGCAACATCACCCGGCTGCTGAACCGCTATGCGGGCGAAAGCACCCACTTTACTTGGCAGCAGCGCGACCCTGTGCTGTATCCCACCTTTGCGGCGCAGTATCCGGGGGCTTCGGCGGATGCCGTGGTGCTGGTCTGCGGCGACAACCACGAGGTACTGAACTACTCCGGCGATTTGTACGAGCTGGACCTTGACACCTACTATGCCAGCGGCAGTCAGGTTTACACCTTTACCGCCGAAAACGCGCTGACCGGCGGTATTTCCCGGGTGGTGCAGGGGGTCAGCCACACCGTGTACGAGCTGACCGGTCACGGCGAAACCGCACTGGCGCAGGATTTTACCGATACCCTGAAAAACAGCGGCATCACGGTGCAAACGCTCAACCTGACCACCGCGGGCAGCGTGCCGGAGGATGCCGAAGCGCTGATTTTGAATACGCCCCTGAATGATCTGACCGATGCCGAGGCAGCCCTGCTGACCGACTATATCCAAAAGGGCGGCAAGCTGTTTGCGGCAACGGATTTCACCGCTGATACGCCGAAGGTATCTGCCGTTTTAGCGCTTGCGGGGCTGAGCGCCCAGCCGGGGCTGCTGGTCGAAACCGACGCCAACCACTACCCCTACGGCTATCCGCAGACCTATTTGCTGCCCGTGATCGCCTCCGGCGAGGTGACGGCGGGTGTGTCCGGCAGCATTATGGCGTACACGCCTTTTGCGCAGGGCATCCTGGCGGGGGACGATACAAACTGGACCTACACCGACGTGCTGACCACCGGGCAGACCGCCTATGCCATGGCAGACTACCTGACGGCTGACGAGCTGCAAAAGGGTGAAAACGACCCCGAGGGCTGCTTTGCCGTGGCGATGGCTGCCCAAAGCAGCGTGACCGATGCCCGCGTGGTTTGGGTAAACTGCCCGAACTTTTTGTCCGCCACGGCAAACCAAAGCGTGTCGGGCGGCAATGCGCAGGTGTTCGGCAGCGCCGTCAACTGGCTCATCGGGGAGGAAAACACGGCTGTCATTGACGGCAAAAGCCTGAGCGCCGAAAGCCTGCAGGTGTCTGCCGGGGCGGCTGCCGGGCTGGGGCTGCTGTTCACGCTGGGGCTGCCCATCGCCGTGCTGGCGGCGGGTGCCGTGGTGTGTGTGGTGCGCCGCCGCAGATAAGGAGGTTTTAATGCAACGTACAAAACAGATTTGGCTCATCGGGCTGGCTGCCGCCGTTGCCCTGCTGGCGGGGGCGCTTGCCGTTTTATCGCAGAAAAAACCGCAGGATACGCTGCTGCCGCTCTGCCCGTATGCGGCGGAGGAAATCACCGCCCTGAGCTATGCGGGCAACGGCGTGGAAGCGGATTTTGTCAAAGGAAGCGATGCTGTCTGGCGGCTTGGCTCTGACCCGGCACTGCCGCTGCAGCAGGCTATGGTGGAAAGCACCGTCGAAAGCTACGCCGTGCTGAACGCCAGCCGCAAGCTGGCAGGGGACGAGCTGGCAGAGCTGCCCGCACGCAGCGAAGCCCCGCTGATGACCTTTTCCCTCACCGCAGGGGACACCGAGCTTTCCTATACGGTGGACAGCCTGAACAACGTCACCGATACTTACTATGTCTACGATGCGTCCGGCAATGTCTATGTGGTTGCCAAAAATGACCTGATAACGCTGTGCAAGTCGCCGCGCAAATACTATAAAGCCCAGACCCTTACCGAGTATCAGACTGCCGATATTGCCCAAATGCAGGTCAACGACCTTGCCTTTGTGCAGACGGACGGCAACTGGACGCTGGAGGATGACGCCGCTGCCGCGCTCGACCAGAGCGCCGTCAACAAAATGGCGGCTACGGTTTTACAGGCGCAGACCCAGTGGACGATCACCGCCCCGGAGAAGGACAGCGCCTACGGGCTGGATGCGCCGGACGTGCGTGCCACCCTGACCTTTACGGACGGTTCCTCGCTGACGGTGACCTTTGGCGACCTTTGCCCCGAAACAGAAGGGGACAACCTTTGCTATATGGCAGCCGACTGCACCCCCACCGTGGTGTATGAGGTCAGTGCCGCCTACAAGCAAGCCTTTGCGGTAACCAAAGACAGCCTGCTTGCGGCAGAATAACAACAAAAACACCCCGGCACTGCCCAAACGGGCAGCGCCGGGGTGCTGTTTATTTTATGCCATTATGCCAGCAGCGGCTTTACGGCGTCCGCCAGCTTTTCCTTCTGGGCTTCGGCTTCCGCTAAATCCTTGCCCTTGGTGGTGAAATAGGTCTTGATCTTCGGCTCGGTGCCGGAGGGACGAACCACCACGGTGGCGCCGCTTTCCAGCGTGTAGATCAGCACGTTGGCAGCGGGCAAGCCGGTTTCCTCGGGCTTTTTGTAGTCAACCGTCTTGACAACGGCGTCGCCGTCAAAGTCCTTCGGCGGGTTGGTGCGCAGGTTTGCCATAATACCCGCCATCTTGTCCATACCGGACAGGCCGGGGAACTCAAAGCTGTCCACCTTGTTCAGGTAACGACCGTACTCGGCATAGATGCGCTCCAGCTCCTCCTTGATGGAGCTGCCCTGCGCACGGTAGTAAGCGGCCATCTCGCAGATCAGCATACTGCCGATGATGGCGTCCTTGTCGCGGACATAGGGTCCTGCCAGATAGCCGTAGCTTTCCTCAAAGCCGAAGATAAAGCGGTCAACCTCGCCGTCCGCTTCGAGCTTGGCGATCTGGTCACCGATCCACTTAAAGCCGGTCAGCACGTTGCGGCATTCCACGCCGTAATGCTCGGCAACCTTGTCCGCCAGCGGGGTGGACACGATAGACTTGCACATAACGGGAGCTTTGGGCATGGTACCCTGCTCGATGCGTCCGGCGCAGATGTAGTCCAGCAGCAAAACGCCGACTTCGTTGCCGGAAAGCAGCTCATAGCTGCCGTCCTTGCACTTGACGGCAATGCCCACGCGGTCCGCGTCGGGGTCGGTGGCAAGCATCAGGTCAGCGCCGGATTTTTCTGCCAGCTCAAGACCCAGACGCAGCGCTTCAAAAATTTCGGGGTTGGGGTAGGGGCAGGTGGGAAAGTTGCCGTCCGGCTTTTCCTGCTCGGGTACGATGGTGATATCGGTAATGCCGATGTCGTGCAGAACGTGGGTCACGGGTACCAGACCGGAGCCGTTCAGCGGGCTGTACACCAGCTTGAGCCCGGCAGTCTTGCAGATGCCCGGGCGGATGGAGCGTGCTTCAATGGCTTCGTACAGGGCGTTGATGCAATCCTCGCCCACATACTCGATCAGACCCTGCGCCAGACCTTCCTCAAACGCGATGCGCTTGGCACCGGTCAGGATGTCGGTTTTCTGAATTTCGGCATACACGATGTCGGCGGCTTCGTCGGTCATCTGGCAGCCGTCGGGACCGTAAGCCTTGTAGCCGTTGTATTTGGCAGGGTTGTGGCTGGCGGTGACCATAATGCCGGCGTTGCAGTGGTAGTAGCGGGTGGCAAAGCTCAGGGCGGGTACGGGCATCAGGGCGTTGTAAATGCGCACCTTAATGCCGTTGGCTGCCAGCACCTCGGCAGCCGTGCGGGCAAACAGGTCGCTTTTGATGCGGCTGTCATAGCTGATGGCAACGGTCTGGCTGCCGCCCTGCGTCTTGACCCAGTTGGCAAGACCCTGCGTGGCCTGGCTGACAACGTAAACGTTCATACGGTTGGTGCCTGCGCCGATCACGCCGCGCAAGCCGGCGGTGCCGAACTTCAGCGCCACGGCAAAGCGGTCCTGAATGGCGGCATCATCATTTTTGACGCTTTCCAGCTCGGGCTTTAAATCTGCATCGCACAGATCAGCAGCCAGCCAGCGGTCAAACATTTCTTTATACATAGGTAACGCACCTGCTCTTTCGCAAAATTTACCGCATAATTTGTGGTAGCTTATACTAAATATACCAACTTTGCCCGTGTGTGTCAATCGAATTTTGGGTAATTTTGCCTGTTCTTTACGAATCTTTTTTATATCGTGAACTCTTGCAAAACAGACGATTCCCGTGTATATTGATTAGTAACGGATGTAAATTGCGCTGGACGCGGTAAAGAGGTGGCTTATGTATGCAAAGGTGAACAGTCTGGGTGTTGCCGGGCTGAACGGATATACCGTGCAGGTCGAAACCGACCTGTCGGGCGGGCTGCCACAGTTTACGATGGTCGGCTTGCCGGATTCCGCCGTAAAAGAAAGCAGCGAGCGTGTGCGCAGTGCGCTGAAAAACCTGCATTACCAGTGGCCTGCCAGCCGCATCACGGTCAATCTGGCGCCCGCCGATGTGCGCAAAACGGGACCGGTCTATGACCTGCCGGTGTTTATCAGCATTAT
>OQVT01003084.1_pt1 | contig 10719 bp, 8 predicted proteins | sample 1691561 | NCBI WGS metagenome assembly OQVT01 (sample SAMN03418260, study PRJEB22391) | human gut metagenome | biome: human-gut; feature: organic feature; material: feces | host: Homo sapiens | place: Tanzania | collected 2013-01
TCGCTATTCGCGTCAGATGATTCCTTGCTCTGTATAAAAATCCAAGAATGAAATCCGACAACGATTTAATCAGTGTTTCCCTAGGGATTAGGAGCAAGCGGTGATTGAAATAGCGCAAATGGTACACTGATCGTTCTGCAAGGAAGATCTCTCGGCTACGCTCGAGATGACGGCGGCGCGAAGTGCTGTCAAAACTCCGCGGCGCTTCATTATTTTCTGCGCCGCACTACCACTTTTCACGCCTCACGCCTCACTCCTCACTCCTCACTTTTACGTTTCATTTTTACGGATATATGGGGTTACAAGATACCCGCTGTTTATAAAAGGAGGGCCACTTATGTCGGAACAAAAGCCGCTCATTTACGGTATCATTCACATCGGCTCGTCGAATCTGTCTCTTCGTATCGTGGAGTACAAGAATGTCAATGAAGTCCGTGTCATCGAGTCTGTGAGGAAGGATACGAACTTTGGCGAAGAGGTTTTCAATCATAAGAATCTGTCTTTTGCCTCGATCCGGAAGCTCTGCCGCATGCTGAATGGCTTGAAGCAGCTGCTGTCGGATTATCAGGTGAAGGTATATGCGGCGTATGCGACGGCGGTTTTCCGCGAGGCGGATAACTGCCGCTCGATCCTGGATCTGATCCGTGTGAAGACGGGATTCAATGTGCAGGTCGTGGATATGCCGCAGGAGATTTATTTCAAGCATTTCGGCCTTTCCTACCAGCTGAAGCAGTATAACCGCGCGGCGAATGAGCGTCTGGGGAAGAATTTCCTCTTCGTCGACATCACGTCGGGGTGCGTGGGGCTGACGGTGTGGGAGAAGGGCTCGCTCTGTTACCAGCACAATGTACATATCGGGACGCTGCGCCTTTTGGAGACCTTCACGACGAACCAGCGTGAGTCGCGTTATTTCCCGGAAGCGCTGGCGGAGTATATCCATGCGATCATGGAGCCGCTCTGGGTATCGATCAGAAAGTATGACATCGATACGGTTGTTCTCTCGGGACGCGAGGCGAGGATCGTCGCGATGCTTTTGCACCATGACCTTGACCGACTGGATATCGCGGAGGTGAAGCCTCAGGAATTCGGCAAGGTGTATGATGAGGTGGGGAAATTCTCCACTTCGATGATCATGCAGAAGTATCATATCAGTGAGGCGTGGGCGCTCACTGTCTCGCCGACGCTGCATATTTATCAGGAAATCCTGAATGCGATCCCCGTGAAGCATGTGGTCATGATGGGTATGACCTTCGTGCGCTCGGCATCGCTCTTCTATGGGGCGCAGAAGACGAATGATCCTGCGCTTGCGTACATGCGCGCGCAGAATCTGGAGCTGACGCGCTCGATCGCGGCGGACTATTACTATGAACCTGTGCATGCGAAGGCGATGGAGCTCTACAGCAATGTGATCGTTCGTGCTTTTGACCGTGGAAACGGGCTCAATGACCGGGATGAATTTCTGCTCCGTATGGCGATCATCTTGTACCAGATCGGGAAGTATGTGAATCTGCTGGGCTCGTCCATGCAGGCGTGGAATATGGTCCGCGGGACGGATATTTTCGGGATTTCCGACCGCGAGAAGGATATCGTGGCGTGCATCGTCTACTATGATCACAAGGGGATCCCGAATGATGATGATGAGCCATTCCGTATCCTGTCGGATGAGTCGAAGATGACGGCGCTGAAGCTGATATCCATCTTCCGTCTGGTCCGTGCGATGGATATGTCGAGGAAGCAGAAGCTGAAAGATCTTTCGGCTCATATCTCGGGGGATGCGCTTGTCATCGAGTATGAATCAAGTGAGGATACGGCCCTGGAAACATGGCTGTTCAATAAAGAAAAGACAATGTTTGAAACGGTATTTGGCATGGAAGCCAAATTGGAGCGGAGGTAACTATGGACGTGCAGGATAGACATCAGCATTATTATCTGAACCGCGAGCTGTCGTGGCTGCAGTTCAATCGCCGCGTACTGCAGGAGGCGGTGGACCCGAACAATCCCCTGCTGGAAAAATTGAAATTCCTGGCGATCACAAGTTCGAATCTGGATGAATTCTTCATGATCCGTGTGGCGGGGCTGAAGCACCAGAAGGAAAATGGCGTGAAGCGCCGTGACATCGCTCATATGACGCCGGAGGAGCAGCTTGAGCAGATTTCCGACACCTGCCAGAAGCTCGTCGCGCGCCAGTATCGTTTCCTCCATATGATCCTGTCCGAGCTTCGCACGGAAGGGCTCTACTTCATCCATCCGGAAGATGCGACAGAAGCGCAGAAGAAATGGATGGAGGACTACTTCGAGCGGCAGGTCTTCCCGGTCGTCACACCGATGGCCGTCGATTCCTCACATCCGTTTCCTTTCCTCGCATCGAAGAGCCTGAATATCGCGATGCTGCTCGAAAGGAACGAGCGTGATCTCTCGCTGGATGAGGAAAATGATATCGATGTGAAGACAGCGATCGTGCCGGTGCCATCGGTGCTTCCCCGTATCGTCCGCCTGCCGGATGATCCGGAAAAGAAGGGGCGCCATGACTTCGTCCTCTTGGAACAGGTCATCCGTCACTTTGCGTCTCGTTTCTTCATCGGATACGACCTTCTGGAGGCACATCCTTTCCGCATCACGCGTGACGCGGATCTTGCCATCGATGAAGAAGATGCACAGGATCTTGTCGTCGAGGTGGAGCGCCAGCTGAAAAAACGCCAGCGTGGGGAGGCCGTGCGTATTGAATTCGAAGCAGGCACCAGCCGCTTCATGCAGCGCTTCATGACGCAGGAGATGCACCTCGCGAAAGAGGATCTGTATGAAATCGACGGCCCGCTCGATATGACGATGTTCTTTTCCTTCTGCGGCATCAAGGGCTACGATCGTCTCCGCTATCCGGAAGCGCATCCGCATCGCCCCTGGTCCATGATCCAGCTCGAAAAGGATGGTCGAAAGAATATTTTCGAGATGATCCGAGAGAAAGATATCCTCGTGCATCTGCCCTATGAATCCTTTGAAGACTCGGTCGTCAATTTCGTCGCCTCGGCAGCAGCTGACCCCGACGTCCTTGCCATCAAGCAGACCCTCTACCGCGTGGCTTCTTCCTCGCCGATCATTCAGGCGCTCGAAAAAGCAGCGCAGAACGGCAAGCAGGTCACTGTCCTCATGGAAGTCAAGGCGCGCTTCGATGAAGCGAATAACATCCTGATGGCCCGCCGCCTCGAAAAAGCAGGCGCGCATGTCATCTATGGCCTTGTCGGCCTCAAGACGCACTCGAAGTGTACGCTCGTCATTCGCCGCGAAAAGGATGGTATCCGCCGCTACGTCCATGTCGCGACCGGCAACTACAATGCATCCACAGCCAAGCTCTACACGGATCTCGGCGTCTTCACCTGCAATGACCAGTTCGGCAGCGACGCTTCTGCCTTCTTCAATCTGCTCTCCGGCTACTCTGACCCGCCGCTGTGGGACTCCTTCATCGTCGCGCCGATCAATCTCCGCCAGCGCTGCATGGAGCTCATCGACCGCGAGATCGCCTTCGCCAAGCAGGGTGAGCACGCACACATGGTTGCCAAGATGAATTCCCTCCTCGATAAGGAAATCATTGATAAGCTCTATGAAGCCTCTCAGGCAGGCGTCAGGATCGAGCTCATCGTCCGCGGCATCTGCGTCCTCATCCCAGGCATCCCCGGCGTCAGCGACAACATCACCGTCAGAAGCCTCGTCGGCCGCTTCCTGGAACACAGCCGCGTCTTCTGGTTCGCCAATGGCGGTCGTGAAGAGCTGTATATCAGCAGTGCGGACTGGATGCCAAGAAACCTCAATGACCGCGTCGAACTCATGATCCCTGTGCGTGACGCCGATCTCTGTCACCGTCTGAAGGACATGGTCAATATGGAGCTTGCGGACAACCAGAAAGCGCACATCATGCAGTCCGATGGCATGTGGAAAAAGGAAATCGCACCTGCTGATAAAGTGGGCGCACAGGCTGAATTCCAGCGCATCGCGGAGAAGCGTGACCGCGAAGATGAAATGACCCTCGCGCAGAAAATGGAACCCTATATGCCTGTCTTTGGGAAAAAGGAAAAGTAAATCATGTATGACAAAAGCCGAAGCGAATGCTTCGGCTTTTTGCGTGGCTGGTGGCTAATAGCTAGTGGCTGGTGACTGGTGACTAGTGACTGGTGACTAGTGACTGGTGACTAGTGACTGGTGACTACATACCACCTTCGGGCATCGCCACTATTTATACTCTGCGGCGCTTCTATATTTTTATGCGCCGCACCAACCCCTTTGAACCTCTTGAACCTCTTTCGCACGCAATCAAGGGACGATCCGCCCCAGAAGCTAAGTTTGAAAGCAGGGATGATGAGTAGCTAGGGATTAGTGGCTAGGGATTAGGAGCCTCGAGTGACTAGTGACTGGTGACTAAATACTAACTTCGGGCATCGCCACTATCTGTACCTTGCGGCGCTTCTATATTTTTATGCGCCGCACCAGCACTCCTCACTCCTAACTGGCGAGCAAAGCTTTCATCCACAAACAAGGGGCGGTACGCCCCTTGGGCTAAACCCGAACCCCGAAGTTTGAAAGCAGAGATGAGGGATTAGACTAAAAGACTAGGAGACATTAGACATCTGAAGTCAGACATCAGACATCAGACATCTGACATTTGATATCTGACTTCTAAAGTCTCCAAGTCTTGGGCATTGCCCCATACATATTCGCGGCGAAGCCGCCACCACCATCCCTAATCCCTAGTCACCAGTCCCTAGTCACTAGTCCCTAGTTACTATTTCACCACGAAAGGAGCTTCACCATGCCCAAAGAAAAACTCATCACCATCCTTGGCCCGACGGCTTCAGGAAAGACGGCGCTCGGCGTGTACCTCGCAAAAGCGCTGGGCTCGGTCGTGATCTCTGGAGATGCCTTTCAGGTGTACCGCCGCATGGATATCGGGACAGCGAAGGTGACGAAAGAAGAGGCAGAGGGCGTACCCCATTTCCTCGTGGACTGTCTGGAGCCGACGGAAAGCTACTCGGCCGCGGATTTTCAGGAAAAAGCGAAGGCTATCATCCATGAAGAAAATGAGAAGGGCCGCATCCCGATCGTCGTCGGCGGGACGGGGCTCTATATTCAGTCGCTTCTGGAAGGCTACGAATTTCTTCCCAAGGTCGGGGGAAGGAGCCGCTGGGAGCATCTCCTTGCCGAAGAGGGGAAGGAAGCGCTCATCGAAGAGCTTCAAAAGCGGGGCGCAGACGTGCCGATCGACCCGCAGCGCATGGTGAGGAAGCTCGAGCTTCTCTCTTCCGGAAACAAGGATAGAGAGGCGGGCAAAGCCCACACGCGGATCTATGACGGCCCGGTTTTGGGAATTGCTATGGACAGGGCGATATTATATGATAAAATAAATAAGCGGGTCCACCAGATGATGGAAGCAGGACTCTTAGAGGAAGTCAGGTCACTTTTGGAAACGGGCGTTCCGGAAGCTTGCCAGGCCATGAAGGGCATCGGCTATCGCGAGATGATCCCTGTGGTTCGCGGTGAGCGCACGCTGGAAGAAGCTGAGGAGCTGATCCAGAAGAATACCCGTCACTTCGCCAAAAGGCAGTTGACCTGGTACAGACGAATGCCATATATTCACTGGGTGGAAAAAACACCATCAGACGGAGACATATGGTACAGGGAAATCTTAGCCTATGTCATTTCACAAGTTAGAGGAGAATCACAAGATGGAAGGTAAAATGAATCTGCAGGACACATTTTTGAATGAAGCAAGAAAGGAAAACGTGCCAGTCAGCATCTTCCTGATGAATGGTGTCCAGCTCAAGGGCAAAGTGAAGTCCTTCGACAGCTTTACCGTGCTTCTGGTCAGCGAAAACCGCTCTCAGCTGATCTACAAGCACGCTATATCTACAATTCAGAGGATCTAAACAATAACAATGGATAAAAAACTGAAACAGATCAAAAACGAGGCGCTCGAACTTTGTGCGCCTGTTTTTCATGAGATGGAAGAAATTTCCCTCTACAACACGCAGAAAGTCCTCGAGGCTTTCCGTAAGCATCACCTCTCTGCCTATCATTTCGCACCGTCCTACGGCTATGGCTATGATGATCCCGGCCGCGGCAAGCTCGAGGAGATCTGGTGCGACGTTTTCAAATGCGAGGCGGCTCTTGTCCGCCCGCAGTTCGTTTCCGGCACCCATGCCCTGGGGACCGTACTTCTCGCCCTCCTCGAACCTGGCGATACCATGCTCTCCGCCGTCGGCACTCCCTATGACACCATGCAGAGCGTCATCGGTATTTCCGGCAACGCTCCGGGAAATCTGAAGTCCCGCGGCGTCCACTACAAGGAAGTGCCGCTCAAAGGCGACACCTATGATCTGGAAGGCATCGCAGCCATGGTCGATGAGCACACCAAACTCGTAGAGATCCAGCGTTCGCGCGGTTACAGCCTCAGAAACTCCCTCTTCCCGGAAGACATCAAGAAGATCATTGACGTCGTCAAAGCAAAGAACCCGAAGACCATTTGCTTCGTGGATAACTGCTACGGCGAATTTACAAATAAAGAGGAACCGATCGAGCTTGGCGCAGACATCACCGCCGGCTCTCTCATCAAGAATGCCGGCGGCGGATTCGCACCGACCGGTGCCTACATCTGCGGCAGAAAAGACCTCGTCGAGCGCTGCGCACACCAGCTCACTGTCCCCGGCCTTGGGGACGAGATGGGCTCCTACGCCGCTTCCTATCGTCCTTTCTTTGAAGGCCTCTTCCTTGCGCCGCACATGACCCGTCAGGCTGTGATGGCGGCAGAATTCTGCGCCGCTGTTTTCCAAAAGCTCGGCTTTGCCGTGACGCCGGAGCCGGGACATCTCCGCACGGATCTCATCACGACGGTCGCTTTGAACAGCGAAGAAAACATGTGCCGATTTGCCGAAGCCATCCAGAGCTGGTCGCCTGTCGACTCCGATGCGACCCCGGTGCCAGGCCCGATGCCTGGCTACGTCGATCCCATCCTGATGGCAGCCGGTACCTTCGTACAGGGTTCCACGATCGAAATGTCTGCTGACGGTCCGGTACGTCCACCTTATATCATGTACTTCCAGGGCGCACTTACTTTTGAACACGCCGTCCTCGCCGTCATGGGCGCTGCAGAGAAGATCATGGGGAAATAGTGACTGGTGGCTAGTGGCTAGTAGCTGATGACTAGTAGCTAGGGATTAGTAGCTAGGGATTAGGACGATACGGGATGATCGTAGTCGCCATATATCTTTCATAACATAACAAAAGCGCGCTTCTGATGATTCGGGGCGCGCTTTTTGCATAGCATATGGCAAAGTGGAGGGACGGTATGAAAAACAGATGACATGAGAGGCGGTTCTACGATCTACCCTCTTCCTCTGGAAGAGGGGCAGGGGTGATGGGCGGCGCAGCGCGCCGCAAAAATCCGCGAAGCGGATTTTAAAAAGGGGAGAGCGAGAGAATCGCGATGCCAACAACCGTGGGGCCAACCCCGCCTCGCTGCGCTCGTCAGCACCTTCCAAAGGAAGGGGCGAGAATGGGGGGGCATCCCGTATCGCCGATCCCTAATCCCTAATCCCTAGTCCCTAGCTACTAGTCCCTAGTCACTTTCCCCTGCCCACGCCAAACCATTTATGATACAATAAAAACCAAATCACATCCGCGATGGCGGAGAAAAGAGGGACGCAAATGGGAAAACAAATTCTTCTTGTCAATGATCTTCCCGGCTACGGCAAAGTGGCACTGGCGGCAATGATGCCGGTCCTGGCGCACATGGGTCACATCACCTACAATCTGCCGACGGCACTGGTATCGAATACACTGGACTACGGGAAATTTGAAATTCAGGACACCACGCACTTCATGAGGAACACACTCAAGGTCTGGCAGGAGCTCGGCTTTACCTTTGATGCGATCTCCACGGGCTTCATCGTCTCCCATGAGCAGGCGGATCTGATTTCCTCCTACTGCTGCCAGAAGAGGGAAACAGGGACGAAGATCTTCGTCGATCCCATCATGGGAGATGAGGGGCATCTCTACAACGGCCTTACCGAAGACACCGTGAAGGAAATGCGGGAGCTTGCGAGAAATGCGGACTACATGGTGCCAAACTATACGGAAGCCGCCCTCATCGCAGGCGCGGCGTACAAGGCAGAAGGCCTCACGTGGGAAGAGGCGAAAGCACTCTTGAACAAGCTCCATGCCATGAGCCAAGGCTCGGTCATTATCACCAGCGCGAAGGTCGATGGAGAAGACGCTGTCGCGGGCTATGATGCCGTGCGCGACGAATATTTCCTCCGTACCTTCACCATGGTGCCGATCCGCTTCCCGGGGACGGGCGATATTTTCTCCTCCATCTTCATGGGAGAGATCCTGAATGGCGAGCCGCTCATCCGCTCTGTCGAGAAAGCGATGGGCGCGGTGAAGCTCCTCATCATGAAGAACAAGGACAGCCAGGACACCTTCAAAGGGATCGCCATTGAAAATTCGCTGGAGGTGCTGGACTGATGCCAAGAAGACCGAAGATCCGCATCACACTCATCGATCGCAAAGGCCCCTGTCCCTGTCACCGCGGTCACCGCGTGGGGGACTCGTGGGATTTCGACAAGGATAGAGGGAATCTCTGCCCCATGGCGATGCATGTCGCCTTCCCCTATGTAGATATCCTTCGCTACGGCGGCGAGATCCCTCAGCGCGGCGCGGAGAAGGGCACGGCCCTCTTCTGCTGCCCGGATGTCGATACGATCAATGTGTTTAAGATAGAGAAATTGAGTGACTAGCGACTAGGAGACAAAGAGACCAGGAGACATTAGACTCTCCCGTATCGTCATTTCGAGCGAAGCGAGAAATCTTCCTTGCAGACCGATAAATGAAGGATGTTTGAAAGTAGAAATACGTAGCACCGAGGCGTCGTTTCCGTATGAGTGCCTATGTGATACTGACCGCAGTGCAAGGGGAACGCTGATTAAATCGCAGAGTCAGATTTCATATGGATTTTTATACATAGCTTCGTCATCATCTTCCTTAAATAGCTCGCTATTCGCGTCAGATGATTCCTTGCTCTGTATAAAAATCCAAGAATGAAATCTGACAACGATTTAATCAGTGTTTCCCTAGAAAGATCCCTCGGCTACGCTTCCGATGACGATACGGGAAAGGGATACTCTCAAAAGCTTGAAAGCAGGGATTAGGAGTGACTAGTGACTAAAATTTCACTTTCGGACATCGCCCTATTTATACTCCGCGGCGTTTCTGATTTTTACGCGCCGCACCTTCCCCCTTTGAACCCGCTGAACCTCTTTCGCAAACAATCAAAGGGGGGCACGCCCCGGGCTAACCCTGAATCCCGAACCCGATTTCCATCCAAAGGAGCCAACCCTATGAAAGAACAGATGAAATTCGTCCGCAAATTGCCGGAACCGATCGAAGTGCAGCAGGAGATCCCGCTGCGCGCACCATACAGAAAGCTGAAAGCAGAAAGAGACCAGATCATCGAGAACATCATGACAGGGAAAGACGACCGACTTCTTCTCATCATCGGCCCCTGCTCAGCAGACAATGAGCCTGCCGTCCTCGACTACTGCACGCGCCTTGCGAAAGTCGCTGACGAAGTGAAGGACAAGCTCTTCATCGTGCCCAGAGTCTACACGAATAAGCCGAGAACCATCGGCAAAGGCTATAAAGGCATGCTCCACCAGCCGGATCCCGAGGGCAATGAGAACATGATGGAAGGAATCAAGGCCATCCGCCGCATGCACGTCCACGTCATCGAGGAGACCGGCTTCACCTGCGCTGAAGAGATCCTCTACCCGGAAAACCACCGCTACCTCTCCGACCTCCTCTCCTACGGTGCAATCGGCGCGCGTTCCGTCGAGGACCAGCTTCACCGCATGATCGCAAGCGGCGCAGGTATCCCTGTCGGTATGAAGAATCCGACCTCCGGCGATCTCTCCGTCATGATGAACTCCATCGAAGCCGCGCAGAATGAGCAGGACTTCCTCTTCCACGGCTGGGAAGTCCACACCACAGGAAATCCGCTCGCCCATGCCATTCTCCGCGGCTACGTGAACCACTTCGGCACCAGCATGCCGAACTACCACTACGAGAACCTGAAGAAGGTCCTCGACCTGTATGGAGAACGTACCCTCGCCAATTCCGCCATCGTCGTCGACTGCAATCATAACAACTCCGGCAAGAAATTCGAGCAGCAGATCGTTGAATTGGGTTCCGTCAATCATGCGGCGCTCCAGACCTTGGAAGCAAGCCGCCGGGCGATGGAAGAAACCGAACGGCAGGTGAAGGATCTGGAAGAAGCGATCGCGAATCTCGAAGCCACCATCCGGGAAATTGATGCGGAAACGCGGGATTTGCTGAAAAACACGTTTGATGCTGTGAACGCCAACTTCTCTGAAGTCTTCCGGTCGCTTTTCGGTGGCGGCAATGCTTACCTTGAGATGACCGGGGAAGAGATTATCGAAGCCGGTGTCGCGTTACCCCGATCAACTGTCCCATCTTTTCCATTGTGACTCGGAGATGAGTAATCATTGCAAACTGCGTCTGCGCACTCATCGCAACGATCTGACGCGCGAGGCGATCCTGGTTCGCTTCATCAAGCGGCGCATCCACTTCGTCCAACAGGCAGAAGGGCGCCGGATTCAATTTGAAGATGGCAAAGGTGAGCAGCACTATGAGGTGGTAGAACATGTCGGAAGCCTCGTA
>OQVT01003085.1_pt1 | contig 10716 bp, 6 predicted proteins | sample 1691561 | NCBI WGS metagenome assembly OQVT01 (sample SAMN03418260, study PRJEB22391) | human gut metagenome | biome: human-gut; feature: organic feature; material: feces | host: Homo sapiens | place: Tanzania | collected 2013-01
CCTGAATATTGAAGATAGATACGATTCCACACATAATATCTTTTCCTTTCTTTTATGGTTATTTCTAACATAATGTTACGTTTCGGCTGCAAAATTACAACCTTTTGCTAGAATAAAAGAATGTTTACTTGCATTTTGCACAACATTAACGCAGAGCGTAACAATTTAATAGTATTTAAATAAACAAACATTGCATTTTGCTATCATATCAAGCAAAAATAATACAATTCGTAATTTATTGTCAAAAACAAGATATTTTGTATCGTTTTTCCGAATATTATTTGTACTTTAGCATCCGAATAAGCTCATTCTACGTGAGTAACAGATCTCCCCCCTCACCAATGGTGAGACAAAAAAAAATAATGAAAAGTTTTGGAATCTCAAATAAATGTATTACTTTTGCATCATAGTATTAAAATCAAACACTTAGGAAGATGGCAGCATTGAAATTATACCCAGTGGGAATCCAGACATTTTCAGAGATTATCAATCGTAATCTGCTGTATGTTGACAAGACGGAATACATCTATCGCATGACTCATGGCGGTGGCAAGCATTTCTTCTTGAGCCGCCCACGCCGTTTCGGCAAGTCGTTGTTAACATCCACTTTCCAAAGCTATTTTGAGGGCAAGAAGGAACTCTTCAAGGGACTTGCCATTGAGAAGCTAGAGAAAGAGTGGACAGAATATCCTGTGCTTCACTTTGACATGTCTGGTGGCAAACATTTGGATATAGATGGTCTACATCGTTATCTCCTTTACATTCTAAAGAATAATGAGGAACGATTTGGCATAAAGAGTGACCATATAGACCCCAACATCAGGCTAAACAACCTGATAGACACCCTCTACAGACAAACAGGCAAGCAGGTAGTAGTTGTCATAGACGAATACGATGCCCCTTTGCTGGATGTAGTACATGAGACAGACAAGCTAAAAGTGCTTCGTGAAGAAATGCGCAATTTCTATAGTCCATTGAAAAAATGCGAGCCTTATCTCCGCTTTGTCTTCTTGACTGGCATCACCAAGTTCTCACAACTTAGTATCTTCAGCGAGCTGAACAATATCAGCAATGTGAGCATGGACGATGAATATGCGGGCATCTGCGGCATCACCAAAGAAGAATTGCTAACCCAGATGTCGGCAGACATCGACAACCTGGGAGAGAAACTAGGCAAAAACAGAGAAGAGACCATAGAGGCACTACGTGACTATTACGATGGCTACCATTTCTCTGCCAATTCGCCAGATGTATTTAATCCTTTCAGCCTGCTCAATGCCATGACTAGGGGAAAGTTGGATTATTATTGGTTTACCTCAGGCACGCCAACTTACCTCATCAACATGATGAAGGAGTACGATACGGCATACACCGACTTTGCCGAAGGAATGGAAGCTGACGCCTCCGACTTTGATGCGCCTACAGAAGCCGGGACGATGACCACCCTCACTCCTCTCCTCTATCAGAGCGGATATATCACCATCAAGGGTTATGACAAGGAGTATGATTCATATTTCCTGGGCATTCCCAACAGGGAAGTGCGCATCGGATTGACCAAGGCACTCATACCTTATTATGTCACTCCTAATACGGTAGCCACCAACAATACCGTTCGCAACATGGCTCGTGCCCTGAACAAGGAAGACATGGAGCTGGCATTGCAGCATCTCCAGACATTCCTTGCCACCGTACCCTATTGCGACAATACCGACTATGAGGGTCATTACCAGCAGATGCTGTTTGTCATTTTCACCCTACTCTCTGCCTATATGGTAGATGTAGAGGTTCGCACACCAAAGGGCAGAGTAGATATGGTACTTCGCTCATCCACCCATCTCTATATCGTGGAGCTGAAGCTAAATCAGGATGCAAGTGTTGCGATGAAGCAGATAGACCTGAAAGAATACCCCAAGCGATTTGCTCTTACCGGTCTGCCTATCGTGAAAGTGGGTATCAACTTTGATATGGCAACGCACAACATCACAGACTGGAAGATAGAATAAAAGACATAAAAAACTATAAGAACAAGGCTATAATAGCCCCAAAAGGTGTTGCATTCCTAGGAAAGCAACACCTTTTTTAATCGGAATCATCAATTTTTAAAGGAAAATTTGGCATTCACATTTTTTTTTCTTATCTTTGCATCAATCAAAATATAACGAAATTCAATATCAATTATTCATAACTAATAGTTTACAAGAACTATAGTTTGCACGTTTAAAACAATACACGTTAAAACAATATGAGAAAGAAACTGATCAATCTATTGATGATGACTTGCGTGATAGCCGGTGGCTTCACCCAGACATCCTTCGCCCAGCAGGCTAAGTTGGGCAATCTCACCCAGTTTGTAAATCCAAGAATCGGAACGGGTGGTCACGGTCACGTATTCCTCGGAGCCAACGTTCCGTTCGGATATGTGCAGCTGGGCCCTACCGAGCCATCACGTGGCTGGGACTGGTGCTCGGGCTATCACCACTCCGACTCGGTGCTCATCGGATTTGGCCATCAGCACCTCAGCGGCACCGGTATCGGCGACCTGGGCGACGTGGCATTCCTGCCGGTGGCAGATGCTAACCAAAAAGAAATCCTCTTCAGTCATGCCAACGAGAATGTGCGCCCGGGCTATTACGCCGTGAAACTGCAGCAGCCCAACGTGTGGGTAGAGCTAACAGCCACCCAGCGTGCCGGATTCCAGCGCTATACCTTCGGTGCAGATGCCCAGCAGGCACAGCTGGTGCTCGACCTGAAGCAGGGCATAGGATGGGACGCAGCCAAGGATTACAACGTAGATAAGATTACCTCTACCACCCTGGCAGGCCACCGCTTCTCCAAGGGTTGGGCCAACGACCAGAAGGCATTCTTCTTCGCCGAATTTTCGCAGCCTGTCACCGTGAAGCCATTAGGCACCGGAAGATGGCTGATTACGGCAGCAGATGTTACCAAGCCTTTGATGGTGAAGACGGGCATGTCGGCTGTAAGCGCCGAGAACGCTCAGCTGAACCTGAAGAAGGAGATTCCGGGCTGGGATTTCCGCCAGGTGGTGGCTGATGCCGACGAAGCCTGGAACAGGGAACTGAACAAGGTGAACATCGAGACCACCGACTCCGCATCACGCCGCATCTTCTACACGGCGATGTATCACACCATGACCGCTCCATCCGTATTCTCGGATGTCAACGGACAGTATCGCGGTGCCGACGGCAAGGTATACGATGGCAACTTCACCAACTACACCACCCTCTCGCTCTGGGATACCTATCGTGCGGCTCATCCGCTGATGACGATGATTCATACCGATATGCTGCCAGACATGGCAAGCACTTTCATCAATATCCATCGCCAGCAGGGGCAGTTGCCGGTATGGCATCTGATGGGTAACGAAACCAACTGCATGGTGGGCAACCCAGGCATTCCTGTGCTTGCCGACATGGTATTGAAGGGCTACGTGCAGGATAAGGAAGGCGCTTACGAGGCAATGAAGCAGTCGGCGTTGAGAGAAGACCGCGGTCTGGGGCTGCTCAAGAAATACGGCTATCTGCCTTACGACAAGGAGAAGACCAAGGAAACCGTGGCCAAGGGTCTGGAATATGCCCTGGCTGATGCCTGCGTTGCCAAGGTGGCGCGCATGCTGGGCAAGAAGCAAGACGCCAAGTATTTCGAGAAGAGAGCTAAATCTTACAGCACATACTTCGACAAGGAAACCGGATTCATGCGCGGCATCGGTTCCGACGGCAAGTTCCGCACCCCATTCAACCCATTCGCTGCCGAGCATCGTGACGACGACTACACCGAGGGAAATGCATGGCAATACACCTGGCTGGTGCCACACGATGTTCACGGACTCGTAAAGCTCTTCGGCAGCGAGCAGAAGTTTGTAACCAAGCTCGATTCGCTCTTCATCGTTACCGGAAACATGGGCGACAATGCATCTCCTGATATCTCAGGCCTCATCGGCCAGTATGCTCACGGCAATGAGCCTAGCCACCACGTGCTCTACATGTACAACTACGTGGGCCAGCCTTGGAAGGCAGCCCGCCTGCTGCGCCAGACCATGAACGAGATGTATAAGGACGATTTCGACGGACTGAGCGGCAATGAAGACGTAGGCCAGATGTCTGCATGGTATGTGCTTTCATCCATGGGTCTCTATCAGGTAGAGCCAGCCGGCGGCAAGTACATCATCGGCAGTCCTATCTTCGACAAGGCATCGCTTAACGTGGGCAAGGGCAAGACCTTCAGCATCATCTGCAGGGACAACAGCAAGGAGAACATGTATATCCAGCATGCCAAGCTCAACGGCAAGCCATACACCAAGTCGTACATCATGTATAACGACATCATGAAGGGCGGCACCCTGGAACTCCAGATGGGCAGCCAGCCATCCAAGTGGGGCACGCGTCCTGCCGACAGACCATAAATACCGTCCATAGATGCCGACATAGATGCCGGCATAGATGCCGTCCATAATTAATGAACTAATAATGAACTAACTAACAAAAAGATAAGAATAATGAGAAAGACTATTTTAACGATGGCTCTTCTTGCCTCCATGAGCGCGATGGCTCAGGAGAACGCCAAGGTAGATGTACACGCACGCTACACCAAGGTGGTGACACCTGTGGATGGCAAGTACGAATCTAAGCGTCCGCCAGTAGAGGACCGCCTCTTCACCTCCACCGCCGTGGAGAAGAAGATCAAGGAAGTGCAGAAACTCCTGAAGAAGAACCCAAAGTTGGCTTGGATGTTTGCCAACTGCTATCCTAACACCCTGGAGAGCACCGTTCACTACCGTGTGCTCGAAAACGGTGACGACGATACATTTGTATATACAGGCGATATCCCAGCCATGTGGCTCCGCGACTCAGGTGCGCAGGTTTGGCCTTACGTAGCCCTCGCCAACAAGGACGAGAAGCTGAAGAAGATGCTGAGGGGCGTGATTCTGCGCCAGCTGAAGTGCATCAACATCGACCGCTACGCCAATGCCTTCAACGATGGTCCTACGGGTGCCGGATGGGTGAAAGACCGCACCAAGATGCAGCCAGACGTGTTCGAGCGCAAGTATGAGATTGACTCCTTCTGCTACCCTATCCGCCTGGCTTACGAGTACTGGAAGGTGACAGGCGACGACTCCATCTTCGGCGAAGTATGGATGCAGGCTGTGGAGAACATCCTGAAGACCTTCCACGAGCAGCAGCGCAAGGTAACAGCCAAGGCATATCACTTTACCCGTGTTTCCGACCGTGCCTTCGATACCATCGGCTGGGACGGTTTCGGTGCTCCGGTGAAGCCAGTGGGCCTCATCGCCTCTATGTTCCGCCCATCAGATGATGCCACCATTCTGCCATTCCTGATTCCATCCAATTTCATGGCAGTATCATCCATGAACAAGGCTGCCGAGATTCTGAAGCATGTGGCTGAGAAGGATGCGGCAAAGAAGGAAGCGGCTCTGAAGATTGCCAAGGATTGCAGCAGTCTTGCCGATGAGGTGCAGGCAGCCTTGCAGAAGTATGCTATCTACAACCATCCTAAGTACGGCAAGATTTACGCCTACGAGGTTGATGGTTTCGGCAACCAGCTTCTGATGGACGATTCCAACGTGCCATCGCTGTTGGGTATGGGCTATATGGGTGATGTTCCGATGAACGACCCTATCTATCAGAACACCCGCCGTTTTGTTTGGAGCGAGGACAATCCTTGTTTCTTCCGTGGCAAGGCTGGCGAGGGCATCGGTGGTCCTCACATCGGATACGACATGCCATGGCCTATGTCTATCATGATGAAGTGTTTCACAGCCCAGAGCGACGACGAGATTCGTTTCTGCATGAAGATGCTGCTGAACACGGATGCAGGCATGGGCTTCATCCACGAGTCATTCCACAAGGATGATGCATCGAAGTTCACCCGTCCATGGTTTGCATGGCAGAACACGCTGTTTGGAGAATTGGTGATTAAGTTGATCAACGATGGCAAGGCCGACTTGCTGAACAACTTATAATACACCTTATTATATATATAGAGAAAAAGCCGATAGTTTCTGATGTTTCAGAACTATCGGCATTTTTATTGTTTTCTTTCTTCATCCTTCTTTTAGGATGAAGGGGTTAGAGATTCTTCACCTCATACAGTTCGGCGAGTTCCCAGAAACGATGGGCTAGGTCGTGGATGAACTTGCGGCCCTTCTCCGTCCATACCAGATAGGTGTGGGTATTCACCCTGCCCACCTTCTCGCTCCTGCCATCACTTGCAGGCGCCATATACGACTTGAAATGCGTGCGGCTCTTCGCCAGCCCCTTGTGGGCGTACTCGGCATAAAGCATATACTGACCGCTCTGGTAATACTGAATGTGCAGGGCACAGAGCGAACGGTTCAGTTCCTGAGCAGTGATGCCCAGCTCCTTCGCCACCTGCGTGGTGGTGTAGCAGGAGATGGAATCCAGCACATTGTCGCTGTAAAGCGCCTTCGGCAAGAGATCGTCCACCTGGCGCTCAAGGGTGAGGATATTCTCGCTGCCCTTGACAAGACGCACCACCTGGTCGCCCACCACGTCGTTCAAGCGTCGGATTTCCACATCCTGCTCGCCTATCAGCTTCTGCTTCAAGGCAATGTCCTGCTCCTTTTCGCCAATCAACTTCTGCTTCAAAGCAATATCCAGAGTCTGCTCGCCTATCAGCTTCTCCTTCTCTCCTATCAGTTTCTCCTTCATTTCTAAGTCCTGCTGCAGCTGATAGCAGCCATTCTTGCGAATCTGCGGCAGCACCTCGGCGGTAACCCAGCGCTTGAACTTTCTTCCCGCCGGCAACTTAGAACAGAAAAGCAGGGCATAGAATCCGCTCTCGTTCACAAAAGTCACCAGTCGGCGAGGATTTGAACGTGTGCCATCCTTGCGTAAGCAACCCTCAACGTTAACGTACCATTTCAGGACGTCAACCTCATCAACATGCTGATTCACAGCATGATCCGGACGCTTATATCCGAGCACATCGCAGAGATCCTGACCACAAAACCATGGCTCCCCCTGCTTATCCGTCAAGGTACGAACCTTACCGAATTCCGGGTTCTCAAACACGACAACATCTGCTGCCATCATTTTCTCACACTTCGCCTTTGCATTTCTGCCAAAAGAATTCTTCATCATAAAAAATAAAATTAGAAAATAAGAAAATAAGAATCAAAACTTTCAATTACAAGATGGTAATCCAGATGCTCTCCTCTCGCTCTCTCGCTGCGGTGATGGCATTGATGATGCGGCGGAGCCATGCCTGCGAATTCACCACCATGCCCCTCGCCTTGTTCTCACCCACCAGCAGGCAGCCCTGGGTGTCATCGGGATAATTGCCGGAATGAATGCGGATGCCCTGGAAACCGGGAACACCCTGCACCAGCGGCAACCACTTTCTGAACCTCGGCGACCAACTGATTACCACCGGATACGTACCCTCGGGAATAGCCGTGTGGCCCGGAACCTTGCGAGCCTTCTCGCCCGATATTCTGCTGAAGCGGGCACTCTCCTCCTCGGGCTTCAGCGTGATGCCCAGAAGATTGCGCCACGTAGGCTCCAAGGTATCGCAGAAATAATGTTCCTTGTCCAATTTCTTCATATCAAAGGTGTGTTCAAAGATACGCTTGTCGCCTATCTTCTGCCCCGAACGCCAACTGCGCTCCACCTCATCATCCGTCAATAAATAAAGATGACCAATGGTATAACCCATCTGTTTCGCTATGCGCTTTACTACTATTTCCATATTCAAAAATATTTAAGAATTCAACATATCATTTCTAAAACAACATCAGGAATTCAACATATCCACCACTTTTCCATCCTTGCGGTTGCGAAGCTTTTCAAAACTGAATAACTGAATACTGATTACATCCCCCTTGGCACCCTGGGGCGGAATCTTCTTCACATAGTTCCGGTTAACCCAGTTGCGCAACATCGATACCGTGCCCGAGCGGTTCATCCCCAACTGCGAGCGCAGGAACTCAGCCTGCTGAAAACTGAAGACATCGGGCAACTGCTGCAGCAGGCTCGCCGGACCACGCTTGCTCGTCTTCTCGTCAGAACCATTCGCACGCTTGATGGCATCGCCAAAGAACTTCATCTTGCAGTAAAGGTCGTATTGCTCGCTCCAGCGAATAAACTCCTCTATCTCAGGCTCCCATCTGTATCCGTTAGCCACATAGAGCACGCAAGCCTTCAGGTAGCCAATCACATTGGCACGGAAACTCAGGTTCTCATAAGTGCGGTCCTGACTCAAGCGGGAAAACTCAGCATGCTCCTCCTTCAGCTTCAGCGCCAACTGAAAAGCTTCTTCGCATTCCACCAGTCCAGAAGCCTGACAGAGGTTCTCGATGTAAGGTTTTAATCCCTCACGGTAAGCCTCATCATAGGTGCCGTAAACAGGCATTTCCTCGCCTATTTCACGCTCTGGGATGGTGCAGAAATTAATTCGGCTGATAGGTCCATCGGTGAGCACCTTAGAGAAATATCGCTGTCCCTTCTGGATGGTAGAAGATGCATTCCAATTGAACCGGATGGTAACACGATCGGTAACACTCTGCGAGCCTACACGCGTCTGGCCATATTTATTACTTGGGTCAAAAGCGAGACACATAATGCGAAACTGCTGACCACCGTTACCTTTCAGCGCATCAAAGAGGTCTATCTCGTTCAGCGAAGTGTAAAGGAAATGCCCCTGCGCCTCAGCAGTACGCATCACGAAAGCCGGATTGGTCATGTCGGCATCAATCTCCTGGATGATGAGGTTATCCGGTCGCTTGCGCTTATCCTTGTTGGCGCCCTTTCGCACCACCTCGTCCTTCCACTCCTTCTCACGCTTCAGGTTCTCGGCATCTCTCTTTCGGATATCCTCCATGATATACTCGATAGGTTTCTGTACGCAACTTTTACCTGCGCCTGTAGAGGCAAGCAACACCGTGGCAAGGGTGGCTTCGTGCTCTACATTATCAATATATCGGAATCGGGTGTTCCAGAGATGCGTGGCAAGTGGCGGGAAGATGGCATGTGCCACGGCAGGCTTATAGACATCCGGCGTGTTGGAGATAAGATGCTCCACCAGCTTAGGAAGCTTGGTGGGCATGGCTGGCGGGTCTGGATAGTGTACTTCATCACCTTGAGCATTTTGAAAACTTTGAACATTGAGATTTGAACTTTCAACTTTTAACTGTAAACTATTAACTTGATTAACAGCAGCCTGCTTCTCAGCCGTGGCATTGATGCGCATCACATCACGTGAGAACGGCTTCGAACTGTCACCATATTTCGCATAGAAATCGTGAATCAGCTGATGGCAGTCACGCTCTTCGTAGTAGCTCGGCATCTTCTTCGCCACCACCTTCATCAGTTCGTCTTCACTCATCACACGTGATGCTCCGGCGCTCATGATGGCGAGCAGGGAGGAGTGGCGTGAACCGATGGTATCAATCTCCATACCCTTCAGTCCGGCAGCCTCCTTGAAGAGTTCGAAGGCTATGAGATTCTTCTCGCTGGCATTTTGGGTTGCCACTCCGCCAGCATCTTGAGAAGCTCCAGCAGAGCCGAGATGAGAATCATTAACACGATGGCTATTACCAGGTTGGGCAGGCTGAACAGCAGCGCCAGAAGAAACAGCGTTATCGCCGTTAGTGCCCTGAAATCGATTGTCTTGAACATCTTGATTACTATTAACTTTTAACTTTAAACTATTAACTGCGTTAGCCTTCCCTCTTCCGTCAATCGTCAGCCCCCTCTTCACGAAAGCCTCTCTTCTCAACGAAATCTCCTCTGCGGGCAGCACCCCATACCACTCCTTAGAGCGATAAATTTCGGAATCCTTATCCGTGATGAAGATGATTCTCTCGGGCGTGATGCAGCTCTTGTCATAGGGAATCCCCGATGCCTCGCAATAGGCACGCTGCGTCTCCTCAATGGTCATCCCCACCGGCATGCGGATGTCGATGTGCAGCTTCTTTCTGGCCGAATACTCCAGATGCAGCAGCTTGCCCTTCCAGATGGTGTCGCTGCAGTTCAGCTCGCGAGCCTTCTCCAGTGCCTGCTCCACATACTCCTTGTCATCCACGTCCACCGTGGTCTGGAAAAGGAAGCTCTCGGGGTCGGCATCGCCTTGCGAGCGGTGGTTGTTTCTGAAGCGGGCGTAGTGGATGGCTCTGAAGGGCAACTGCCTCTTCAGTTCCTCCCTTGCCTTGGCCGCCGCCTTCCCGTTGGCAGCATCCACGCCCGCCATCGGCTTCTCGCCACGAATCTGCTCCACCAATCCCTTCAGCCACGGCTGGGCTATCAGCTGGTCGTACACCGCCAGGGGCTGCAGGGAATTAATCCTCCCCATGTTTCCCTTGCGTGCGGGATTCAGAGCCATTACCTGTTTCTGTTCACTCATGCAAAAAACTCCTTATATTAAATGATTGAGGCTGCGACTATTCGCCAAATTCCATATACCCATATACAGAAAAGCCTCGCAACCAGACTTTTATCATCTGATTGCGAGGCAAAGATACGGCGATAAACAATACTATCCAAGCAAAGAACCGCCGGGTTCCTTCACGAGTTCCCGAGTTCCTTTCAAGGTTCCAAAGTTCCTTTTAGAGTTCAGTTTTCAGAACTCAATCATTCCTTTCATTGCTCTATATTCAGAACTCAATTGCTCCTATCATAGAGAAAGCATTGGCTATGTTCAAATAACAATGTTTTTTAGTAT
>OQVT01003089.1_pt1 | contig 10706 bp, 11 predicted proteins | sample 1691561 | NCBI WGS metagenome assembly OQVT01 (sample SAMN03418260, study PRJEB22391) | human gut metagenome | biome: human-gut; feature: organic feature; material: feces | host: Homo sapiens | place: Tanzania | collected 2013-01
CAAACGACCGGATGTACCGGTCACACACCGCGCGCATCTCCGGCTCCGTGGCGGCGAAGTAGGGGTCGTATACCCCTACGGTCCGCATCCCGGCGGCGCTGGCACCCCGGCAGGCCTCCACCGAGTCGTCGTACAGCGTGCAGTCCTCCGGACGGACGCCCATCATCTCCGCCGCCAGTTGCCACAGCTGGGGGTCCTTCTTCTCCCGGTGCAGCTCCTGGGCGAAGATGACCCGCTCGAAGTACGGCATCAGCGCCAGATGCGTCAGCGCGGTGCGGCAGTGTACCGGCACGGCGCTGGTCACCACGATCAGCCGCTCACCGGCGGCGCGAAGCTTGTCCAGATAGGCGCGGACGCCCGGCTTCACCGGCACCGACGTGCCATACAGGTCGCCGGCCATGTCCATCCACTCCGCCATGATGTCCTCCTCCGACTCCGGAAGACCGCAGAATTCCTTGGTGAATTTGGCTGCCAGCGGGAAGATGGTGTGGGCCACGCCCTCGTAGTATTCCTTTGTGTACGGCAGGCCCCGTTTGGCCAGAAACGCGGTGTCCACGTCCTTCCAGATGCCGTTGGAGTCGATGAGGGTGCCGTCCATGTCGAAGATCTGCATATTTGTCTCCTTTTTCCGGGGAAAATGTCTTGCAAAAGGAAGTTTCAGGTGCTATCATAACATAATTCTGATGCGCTGTAAATGGGCGGAACGCCCAGTCTCCGGCGGAAAAGTGAGGGATATGTATGCAGACCGTTGATTACCGCAAGGGCCTCCCAGCTATGGGCGTGTGCTTCCTGTTCTGGGGCTTCCAGCCGCTGTACTGGTTTATGTGCACCAATCTCTGCGGCCAGATCGACACGTTTTTCCTCATGGCCTGCCGTATCATCTGGGCGGCGGTATGCTGCCTGTGCATCCTGAAGGTGCAGGGCAAGCTGCCCCAGCTGTGGGCCGTGTTCCGGGACAGGCAGGTGCTCAAGCGGGAGATCCCCGCCTCCGTGCTGCTGTTCGGCGACTGGCTGGTGTACCTGTGGGCCGTCCAGAACGGCCGGGTGCTGGAGTGCAGCCTGGGCTACTACATCCAGCCGCTGGTGGTGTTCGCCCTGGGCGCCGTCATTTTCAAGGAGAAAATGAGCTGGCGGCACTTCGTCATCATCGCCATCGTGGTGGTGGGCATCGTCCTCAGCACCTCCGGCTTCGGCGGCGTGCCCTACGTCACCATTGCGCTGGCCCTGATGTTTGCGGTGTATGCCGCCATCAAAAAGAGCCTGACCATCGACTCCATCGTCTCCACCTCGGCGGAGATACTGATGATGGTGCCGGTGGCGCTGCTGTTCATTTTGTTCTTCCGCATGGGAGACGACGGCATGGGCAGCATGACCGTCCTGAAGCAGCTGCTGATGATCGGCGGCGGCATCGTCACCGGCCTGCCCATGGTGTTCTATGCCATCGGCGTGCGGTATCTGCCGCTGATGACCACCGGCATCTGCCAGTACATCAGCCCGTCGCTGGCCATCGTCTGCGGCGCCATCATGGGGGAGTCCCTGACCCACGAGAAGCTGGTGAGCTTCCTGTTCATCTGGGCCGGCGTCATCCTGTATGTGCTGAACACCGTCTACGAGGAAAAGCGGAAAAAAGCCGCCGTACAATAAGCGACAAGGGCCGTCCGGTGTACCGGGCGGCCCTTTCGGCTGCGCCGGCCTGTCTATGATATGGACAAACGGGGAAAACTGTGATACAATGGCTCTCATCATGGGGCATTGTGTCCTGAGGAGGAGAACGGTATGCAGGGGAGACTCATCGTATTTGAGGGAACGGATGGTTCCGGCAAGGCCACCCAGTCGGCACTGCTGTGCCGGGAGCTGGAGCGCCGGGGCATCCCCTTCCGCAAGCTGGAGTTTCCCCGCTATCAGGAGGAGTCCTCCGCGCTGATCCGCCTGTATCTGAACGGCGCTTTTGGCAGCGACCCCAACGACGTTAATGCCTACGCCGCGTCCACGTTCTATTCCGTGGATCGCTATGCCTCCTATAAGCAGGATTGGGGAGGGTTCTACGAGTCCGGCGGCCTGCTGATCGCCGACCGCTACACCACCAGCAACGCCGTCCACCAGACCGCCAAGCTGCCGCCGGAGGAGCGGGACGCCTTTCTGGACTGGCTGTTCGACTTCGAGTACCGCCTGCTGGGCCTGCCGGAGCCGACCCGTGTGCTGTATCTGGACATGCCCACCGAGGCCACGGAGCAGATGATGCGCCTGCGGGAGGCCGCCACCCATACCAAGGCCGATATCCATGAAAAGGACGAGGCGTACCTCCGCCGCTGCCGGGAAAATGCCGCCTATGTGGTGGTGCGCTGCGGCTGGACGAGGATCGACTGCGCCAAGGACGGCGCACCCCGTTCCATCGATGATATCCACAACGAAGTGATGGCGTGTGTGGCCGATCTCATCGGCTGACCGCCTGAAAGGAGCAACTATGTCCAATTACGAAAGACACGACAGACAGGACGAGACGGCTATGTGGGACGCCGGCGAGGTGCGCCGTCAGGAGTCCGCGCAGCAGGATCGCCGCCGCAGCAGAAAGCGCTCCCGCAGCCGGGCCGGTCTGGCCATCTATCTGGTGTGCGTGGTGCTGGGCTCCTGCCTGCTGGCAGGTGTGGGCTGGCTGCTGGTCAACGACCTCTGCTCGCTGAACAAGGCGCCCGTGGAGGTGGAGATCGTGGTGGAGGAGGGGGACACCCTGTCCGATGTGGCCACGAAGCTGAAGGACGCGGGGCTGGTGAATTCCAAGGGCTTTTTCAAGCTGGCCAGCGGCTTCCTGCACTACAGCCGCTATGTGGAGCCGGGCACCTATAAGCTCAACAGCGACATGGATTTCCGCGCCCTCATCGTGAACATGCACGACTGGAAGCAGGACTCCATGGACGCACAGGGTTTGGTGCAGGTCACCATTCCCGAGGGCTACACCGTCCGCCAGATCATCGACCTGCTGGCGGAGAAGGGCGTGGCCACCAAGGAGGAGCTGGAGGACGCCTGCGCCAACTTTGACTTTGAGAACTACGCCTTCCTGTCCTCCGACACCCTGGGCAGCATCGACCGTATGGAGGGCTTCCTGTTCCCCACCACCTACACCTTCGACAAGAACAAGACGGCGGTGTATGCGGTGGATACCATGCTGACCATGTTCAAAAACGAGATCAGCCAGCAGATGCTGCAGGACATCAAGAACTCCCCCTATGACCTGCGGCAGATCATCACCATGGCCTCCCTCATCGAGCGCGAGTCCATCGGCGACGATACTGAGCGCAAGAACATCAGCTCCGTCATCCACAACCGTCTGGAGAACCCCAACAGCGAAAAGGGCGGCCGGCTGCTGCAGCTGTGCTCCTCCATCAACTATATCATGGTGCATGACGGCGTAAAAACCTTCGACACCACCATCGACCATCCCTACAACACCTATATCCACGAGGGCCTGACCCCCGGCCCCATCTGCAACCCGGGTCTCAGCGCCATCAAGGCGGCCATCTATCCTGCCGACACGGAGTATTACTTCTTCGCGCTGGGCACCGATAAGAAGAGCCACTTCTTCACCGACTACAACGAGCATCTCCGCTTCGTCAACAGCGCGGAGTACCAGCCCATCTACTCCTGATGCGGAAGCCGGAGCTGCTGTCCCCGGCGGGGGACTGGGAAAAGCTGCAAATGGCAGTTCTGTACGGCGCGGACGCCGTCTATCTGGCGGGCACATCCTTTGGTATGCGCTCCTTCGCGGGCAACTTCTCCGATGAGGAGCTGCCCCGGGCGGTGCGCTTCGCCCACGACCACGGCGTAAAGGTACACGCCACGGTGAACACCATGCCCCGCTGGGACGAGGCGGAGGCGCTGCCCGCCCATCTGGAAAAGCTGGATGCGGCGGGGGTGGACGCCCTGATCCTGGCGGATCTGGGGGCGTTCACGCTGGCGGGGCGGTACGCGCCCCACTGTCAGCGCCACATCAGCACCCAGCAGTCCGTGGCCAACCACGTCTGCGCGCAGGCGTGGTACGATCTGGGCGCCACGCGGGTGGTGCTGGCGCGGGAGGTCAGTCTGGCGGAGATCGCCGCCATCCGGCAGCGCGTGTCGCCGGAGCTGGAGCTGGAGGCATTCTGCCACGGCGCCATGTGCGTCAGCTACTCGGGACGCTGCCTGCTGAGCAACTATATGACGGGGCGGGACTCCAACCGGGGCGCGTGCGCCCAGCCCTGCCGCTATCAGTACGCGCTGATGGAGGAAAAGCGCCCCGGCGAGTACTTCCCGGTATTCGAGGACGAGAAGGGTACCTATATCATGAACAGCCGGGATATGTGCATGATCGACCATCTGGACGACCTGATGGCCGCCGGTGTGGACTGTCTGAAGATCGAGGGCCGAGCCAAGTCGGCGTACTACGCCGCCATCGTTACCGGAGCCTACCGCCACTGTCTGGACGCCGCGGCCGCCGGCGAGCCGCTGGATCCCGTGTGGCGGGACGAGGTGGAGCATATCAGCCACCGCCACTACGCCACCGGCTTCTTCTACGGACAGCCCGGTCAGTATTACGAGAGCGCCCGCTACCTGCGGGACTGGCAGATCTGCGCCGTGGTGACGGACTGTACCCCCGACGGCGTGGCCACTATGAGCCTGCGCAACAAGTTTGCCGCCGGCGACACGGTGGAGATCGTCGGGCCGGACACCAAGCCCTTCACCATCACCGTCCCCGCCATGCGCGGTGCGGACGGGGAGGTACTGCTGGAGCCGAAAACGCCCCAGATGACCTTCACCATGGAGCTGCCCCGGCCGGTGCCGCCCATGAGCTTCGTCCGCCACGCGGTGGAGCTGAGCGGGAAATAACGTACATAAAGAGGACGTCTGCCCACCGGCAGACGTCCTTTCTGCGTATTTACATGGGGGAGGTGGGTTGGGCATCGCTGTCCGCGCCCTCGTCCTCCGGCACGGAGGCGGCCTCCTCGTGCCGCCGCTCGCATACCGCCAGAAAATACCCCCACGCCACCAGCGGCAGCACCGCCAGCGAGCCTCTGGTGAACCACCACTTCACCGCGCAGAACGCCCACGATGCGCCGATGTGGAAGCAGCCCAGCGTGGCCAGATAGAACCACATTTTCCGCAGGTGCGCCCGGTCGTGGTCGCACAGGTACTCCGCCAGCGCCAACGAGGACTGCAATTTTATGTCGGTGGAGAAGACGACGGGATCTATATCGAAGATAGTAGATACCGTTGCTATTTTGACGAAACGGGTGGACTGAGCGCACTTATGATCCAGACCGGCAGCAGCCGCGATGAAAGATTTACTGTGGACAAGACTACTCTGGAGGAAGTACAGCAGATCGTTACCGGTGCCGGCGGCACGCTGACGCTGCTCACCCCCGCGGGAGATAATCCCTGGGAGATCTGGCAGTATGCAGACACCGCCCAGGGGACCCTCTACTGGTTCACGGTATACCAGGGGAAAGTCACAGTCATCACCGAGAAACAGCTGACAGCAGCAACTTTTGATGGACAACAGGAGTAGAAGAGCGTATTATTGATGGAAAATTGAGAACCTGAGTGGATAAGTGACAGAAGGAGACATTATGAAAAAACAATATAAATTAACAGCATTGGCGCTGACCGTCTGTCTGTTGACGGGATGTGGTGCCGGGGAAACGAGCGCTTTGGAGAATGCGACGGCGGAGAGACAGTCAACAGAACCGATGGCAGAGACATCTGCGGAGACTTTCACAGAGACAGCTTCTGCTACGACAGCAGTTCCGCAGGAAACCACAGCACAGGAAAATCCTGTTGCACCCAAAGAAATCTCCATAGACTTCACCGGAATCGCGGAATTTCACCCGGAGGGGACACCCGTACAGCCTTATTCCCTGAAGATTTTGTCCGAGACGAACAACAATGTCACCATGGCGTATGAGTGGTATGACGCAGCAGAGGATGTTTCCCTCCCCATGATCGGTGAGAGCTGGGACTGCTTCTATGACGAGAACTACACCTACCAGTGGGACGATGGGAAACTCAGTATTTATGACGGCGAGAACTGCCTGTATGTGCTGGAATACCCCACAGACAAATGGTATGTCAACGGCAATAACGCCCGCCTTGAGAACGGGATCTTCTATGGGGCTTCGGTAATGAACGGCTATGCCCAGCCGGACACCTGTTTTATGTTTGCTTATGATCTGGAAAATGAGAAGCTGCTGTGGCGGAGCGCCGATCAGACCTACAACAGTATGAACTTCCTTGTAAAAGGAGATGTGATCTTCTGCGGCTATGGCTTTACCGCAGAGGATGACTACCTTTACCAGCTGGATAAAAACACCGGAGAAGTGATCGATCGTCTGCCCTTGAAAAAGATGCCGGACCTCATGGCAGAGAAGGATGACAAATTGTATGTCCACACCTACAGCTACGATTACGTGATCGAGGTGCAGTAGAATAAAAAACACATCTGTCCAATATATGGCAGATGTGTTTTTTATAGATTCCATCGTATTTCAGAAGTTATTTTGTCTTCAAAGTATTTTTCATGGCGGAGAAAGTCTCTGCACTGATCACATGCTCGATCCGGCAGGCATCCTCAGCAGCAACGGTGGGATCCACGCCGATGGAAGTCAGCCAGTCCGTAAGAAATGTGTGACGTTCATAGATTTTCTCTGCAATTTCCCGCCCCTTATCCAGCAGGGTGATGTAGCCTTCCTTGTCCATTTCAATATATTCCCCATTGCGGAGATTCTTCATAGCGACGCTGACGCTGGGCTTGGACACGCCCAGATCGTTGGCAATATCAATGGAACGGACAACACCGTTCTTTTTCTTCAGCACTAAGATCGTTTCCAGATAATTCTCAGCAGATTCCTGTATTTTCATGTAATGACCATACCCTTCCCATACATAGCATTTTGAACCGAAATACCTGCCCTACATATGGAAACTTGACCATCCGCAGGCATTACAATAAGAATAGCAGAAAAGGATTGGAAATGCAAGATTTCAACTTAATGAGAAAAAATATCAATAAGCAAGAAAAAAGTATTATAAATTACATTGAAGAAGCAACGTTAATAATCTATAAAAACGATACATATATTCAAAAGAAACAGAATGAAAAACAGGAGATGATGCAGGAGGATAATCAGAAAGAAAAAAATCAGGAACAGGAATCATGGAGTGAACATTTTTTTGCAGAAATGAAAAATGATGAGAATTATGCAAGAGAAGAGGAAAATGAAAAAGAACGGACGAACTCTTACCGCACCTATCTGGAACAAAAAGGGCAGAAAACAAAAATGATCCCATCTTACGGACTTTCTATTTTACTTTTTCTGGTGGTGTGTGGTCTGGGATTTGCAGCGTTTCAGAATCATCAGAAAATGAATGCGATGGAGACAGCACTGATGCAGATGAACAGTGCAAAGATGACGGAAACAGAGACACAGACACCGGCTTCTGAGACAGATGTAACGGTTAAAGTGGAGTCGGTAGAGGGAAACATTATACCGCAGGACAATGCACAGACAGGGGCGGCAGTGGATGTGACGCAGGGAGAAGAGCAGACAGCAGAGAATGCGACACAGGAAAACGGACAGACAGAGGCAACAGCGGAAGGGGATGATATACAAGTGCAGACCAATACAGAACAGACGGAAACGCAGCCACAGACAGACACTGGCGCAGTGCAGACAGCAGGGCAGACAGACTATGCACAGGCACAGGAAACAGCAGTGGTGCAGTCGGAAGCAAGCCAGTATCTCTCTCAGGGTTATTACATTGTGCAAAAGGGTGACAGCCTTGTGGGGATTTGCCGAAAAGTTTACAATACTACCGCTATGATGGACAAGCTATGTGAGACAAATGGAATCGAGAATCCAGATGCAATCTATGAAGGTCAGTACCTGACACTGCCAAATTAAAAAAGAAGTGAAACAAAAGTCGGGTCGTGCTATAATGAAAACAACTTTGCAGTAAAAAGAAACGAGGAACTGTAAAAACACCAAATTTGGGAGAAAGCATGACAGAACAGGATAAAAAGAAATTTAAAACCGTACCGGCAATGGATATGGATGAATATAAACAGAAAATAAGGGAACACCGGTTAAAAATTTTAAAAAGAACGCTGGTGACAGCACTGATTGTTTTCGTGATCATTGCAGGCTTATTTCTCTTTCTGGCTTTGCGTCATTATGAAGATTTTGATGTAAATTCAACTGTGGAACGTTCAGATACAGCAGCAACCATTTTTGAGGAGTTTCAGGGAAATATTTTAAAATACAGCAATGATGGTGCTTTATATACGGACACTTACAATGAACGGATCTGGAACCAGACCTATGAGATGGCGAAACCGACCATCGATATGTGCGAAGATTATCTGGTTATATATGACAAAAAGGGAACGCAGATTTACATCATGACTTCGCAGGGGCTGGTATCGAACATAGAGACAACGATGACAATTGAGCAGGTGAGCATTGCAGCACAGGGAACGGTTGCAGTGTTGATGGGAGATCAATCCAATTCGTATCTTGTAGTGTATGATAAAAATGGAAAAGAACTGGTAAACGGTGCTATTTATGGTGAGGATGGTGGATATCCGATCGCGATTGCGCTGTCGAACGATGCCATCAAACTTGCAGTGTCTATGCTGGATATCAATGATGGGAATGTAAAAACAACGATTGCATTTTATAACTTCGGTTCTGTAGGAGAAAATGAAATCGACCGCATTGTATCTGCAAATTCATTTTCCGATATGGTGATTCCGCAGCTTGATTTTGTGTCAGATGACCGCATGGTAGCATATGGCGATTCTGAGATCGTAATCTTTGAGGGAACACAAAAACCAAAACTGGCTCAGGAAATTCCATTGACTGGAGAGGCGAAAAGTATTTTTAATAATAATAAATACGTGGGAGTTGTATATAGCAACAATGATGAAAATCTGACGCATCATGTTGCGGTGTACGATATGCACGGATTCACGGTGATGGAGAAAGATTTTTCACAGGAATATACAGAAATCGGGTTTTTGTCAAACAATGAAGTGTGCATCCTGAACAATCATTCCTGCGATATCTATACCGTGCGTGGTATTTACAAATTCCATTATGATTTTGACGAGGAACTTTACAAGGTCATTTCAGGAGGAACTGGTTTAAATTATACGATCATACTGGAAAATTCGACCGAGAAAGTAAGACTGAAATAAGGAGTACATATGAACTGGTTACTGATTATTATTGTGTTGTTATTGGCGCTTTGCGTTGTCAACGGTTATCGCAAGGGCTTCTTACGCATGATGTATTCTATGGTATCGTGGGTGATCATGTTTGCGCTGGTAACGTGGGCGACGCCGTATATCAATACATTTCTGAGGGATAATACGTCTATATATCAGACGATTGCCGTATACTGTGAACAGCAAATCCGGGAAAAGACAGAGAAACAGATAGAACAGGAAGCAGCAGCTGTGCCGGGAGAAGCTGCGGATGAAACACAGCTGGCGGCAGGACAACAGGCAGAAGGAGTGGAACAGAATAATGGACAACCGGCGGATCTTACAAAGCTTGGTGTGAAACTTCCGGATTCTGTCATGAATAATATTTCAGAAAAAACAGCAGATCTTGCAGGGGAAGCATTAGATGCTTCTGGAATCTATGCACAGGTTTCCGTTGGAATGGCAGATTTTATTTTAAATGGCATTTCATTTTTTATTGCATTTGCTGTTGGGATGATCGTGTTACATTTCTTTTCCGAAATACTTGGTATTGTATCAAGGATTCCGATTATCCGCGGAATCAACAAGTATCTCGGGACTGTTGCGGGTGCCATATACGGCTTTGTGGTTGTCTGGATTGCTTTTTATGTGATAGCGCTTTGCGGTACCAGTGAAGTTGGCGGGGCTTTAATTTCGTATATATATGAAAGTCCGTTTCTTACATATATATATGAAAACAATCTGATCGTTGCATTGATCATGATGTTTTTATAAAAAATAGAGATCATAGATATAGGGGTAAGCCAGATGCTTTCCCCAATATCTATTTATAAGAGAAACTTAAGTAAAATATAAGTGTAGAAAATGAAAAAAGTATGTTGACAGCCGAAAAAAATGATGTTAGTATAATACTCACCGCAAGGAAAATACTTGTGGTGGACATCAATATTTAAATGAATGGGTAAAGAATCTGGATAAGTTATTCTTACATTCATGGAATAAAATGATGAAAAAAGTTGTTGACAAACGAATGACAGTTTGGTATTATTAACAGGCTGTCGCAAACAAGTGACAACGAGTTGCTTTGGAAACGAAGCAAAACAAAAAGAAAAAAGTTGTTGACAAGCACAGATGATTATGATAATATATCAGAGTTGCTAAAAACAACAGAGAACATTGATAACTGAACAGTGAATAACCTTGAAAGATTCTAAAGCGAACAAGTTCGCTCAGAAGAAATCAAAGATTTCTTCCGGGGTACAAAAAAAGATTTAGTTCGCGAGTAATAATTCAAGTCATCGAAAGATGAACGAACAGCTTTTAATAAAGCAAACCTTAAAAACAGTAAAACCTGAATCAAGATTCCGGTAGGAACTTGTTTCTGATTTAGAAAGCCAGATATTCTGGTTTGGATTTAACTTTTTAACATGAGAGTTTGATCCTGGCTCAGGATGAACGCTGGCGGCGTGCT
>OQVT01003090.1_pt1 | contig 10706 bp, 10 predicted proteins | sample 1691561 | NCBI WGS metagenome assembly OQVT01 (sample SAMN03418260, study PRJEB22391) | human gut metagenome | biome: human-gut; feature: organic feature; material: feces | host: Homo sapiens | place: Tanzania | collected 2013-01
ATTTTATGTCTTACCTGTCTGACGGTCACCGATGATCAGCTCTCTCTGTCCACGTCCGATTGGGAACATAGAATCGATGGAAAGGATTCCTGTCTCCATTGGTACGCTGACAGATTTACGATCTATGATGCCCGGTGCTTCATTTTCAATCGGCCGGTAATCATCTTCTTCGATATCACCCTCACCATCAATTGGAGCACCCAGGGCATTGATGATTCTTCCGACAAATTTATCTCCAACCGGAATTCCGGCTTTCTTTTTGGTTCTTGTTACTTTGGTTCCTTCCTTGATCCCTGTATCACGGCCAAACAGAATGACACCGATCTCATTTCTTCTGACATCCTGTACCATACCTTTTACGCCGTTCTCAAAGACAACGATCTCACCATACATGGCCTGGTCAATTCCATAGACAGTGGCAATTCCGTCACCAACCCAGATGACATGACCAATTTCCCGATCCTTCGCTTCAAAATCGTAATTCTCGATTTCTTCCTTCAGGATGGAAATAATATCCTGTGAACTGATAGCGCTCATTGTCCTATCACCTCTTTCTTTTACCTTTTATTTCTTACTCTGCCTGTTATAATTCAGCCTGATTCTGAATCATACCGAGCTGCTCCTGCATACCACGGATTCGTCCGCTGATGCTCCAGTCCCATTCACGACCGTTTGCAGCAAGGACAAAACCTCCCACCAGGCGCTCATCCCGGATCATCTCAAGCTCGACCTGATGTGCATCAAACTCTTCCATCAGGAATTTTTTGATTCCTTCCAGCTGGTTATCATCCGGTGCTGTCACATAACGTAATGTTGCGTTTACGATTGACTGATGTTCATTTGCATACATTTTGTATTCCTCCACGATCTCTTCCAGATATTCCACGTCAGAATAATCACAGAGAATCTTCATAAAATTCTGTAACTTTTTTCCTGAAAAAATACGGTCGACCACCGCATGTTTTTCCTCTTTGTAAACACTTGGGTCTGTCAGCACACGCTGTAATTCGGGACTCTCCCGATAAATCTGTACTGCAGTTTCAAGATCTTCTACCGGAGCCTTCAGCTCCCACAAAACTCTTACATATTTAGCCGTTGTTGCTGTCATGTTTGTCACCCGTTTTACTTAAAAACTCATTGTAAAGCTGTTCATCCGTGACTTTACTGCTATTCTCTCCAATAATCTTGATTGCTGCAGCCATCGCCAGCGTACTGATCTCTTTTTGTACACTCTGAAGTGCTCTGTCACGTTCTTTTTCCATATCCTGATTTGTTTTTTCAAGCAGTGCTTCGGATCGTTTTTCCGCATCGGAAACAATCTGCTTGTACTGTACATCTGCCCGTTCTCTGGCATCTGCCACAATCTGGACTGCCTCCTCTTTTGCGCCCTGCAAAGATGCCTCATACTGAGTTTTCAACTCTAAAGCCTCTGCATTTACCGTATCTGCTTTTTCAAACTGTTCCGTTACCATCTGTTTTCTCTTTTCGATGATATTTAAAACCGGTTTGAACAGAAACTTTCTGATCAGGAAATAGAAGATCAACAGGTTCACAATGATCCATATAAGGTTTGAATCAATTCTCAGCATCCTGAAATCCTCCTTCTAAAAACAAAATCTCACGTCTTTGTTTTTTATTTGCAAAGGAAAATGATCAGAATAGCGACAACCATACCATAAATAGCAGTTGCCTCTGCCAGTGCACAACCAAGTAATAAGTTCTTGCTGATCTTGCTGTCAGCTTCCGGCTGTCTTGCTACGGCATCTACTGCTTTACCTGTTGCAATACCAATACCTACACCTGCTCCAATTCCTGCTAATGCTGCGATACCAGCTCCAGTGCTCACAGGCATAATAATTACGTTCGATGTGAATTTAGACTTGTCGTTTGAGGACTGAAGCGAGACAGAAGAAACAGCTTTCCATATGTTTATTGTGTTGTAATCAAATTCATCTGCGATAAAAAAAGTTGTAACGTCCCGTTTCAGCCCGTTGCTTTCTTCCTCTATCTTAAGATTCGCCGAATGCCGCAAAACAGGCTCCCATTCACCGCGCTTTTGACTGTTCGCATTCATAAGTGTAACTTCAAGCATCACAACTTTGTCTTTTTCATAAATCACAATGTCGCCATGACCTCCGCCAGCATGCATTAAGGGCTCAAAATTTGCGGAAAGAGTAAGATTAAAACTTTTCAAAAGATTAATTCTACAGCCTGAAAAATAGAACCATGCAATTCCAACAATATATTCAAAAATTGTCGGAACGTTCGCATCAGGATTTACAGTTTCCTTGATTTTATTATCATTTGTTCTGTCTGCAAAAAGCGACAAAATATCTTTTACTTTCTGCACCGGATATTTTTCAAAAATGAACTTCTTGAATTCTTCATTGCGTTTTTCTGCAAAAATATCAGCCATTCTCAGCATATCCACAAAAATATCCATACAATTGATTAGCGGATTTTTTTGAAGTTCTCCTTCCACCTCAATAAAATCACCGATTTTCATATTTGAGATGTCGAATCCGGATTTTAGGATATTCGCATCTGTGAGGAATTGCAAAAGGATATACCTCGTCCAGAATTATGGACATTTACAAAGACAATGGAATCACAAGTGGATTAGTGAATCTTGGCGGAAATGTGCAGGCACTCGGAACAAAGACGGATGGAACGAAATGGAAGATTGCAGTGCAGAGCCCGGATGATACAGAAGATTATCTGGGAATTCTGAGCGTTCAGGACAAGGCAGTTATCACTTCAGGGGGATACGAGCGATATTTTGAGCAGGATGGTGTGACGTATCATCACATCATTAACCCGAAGACCGGCTATCCGGCAGAGAGTGGACTTGTTTCAGTAACAATTGTAAGTTCGGACGGAACGCTGGCAGATGGACTTTCTACTTCACTTTTTATTATGGGAGGAGAGAAAGCGGCAGATTTCTGGAGAGAACATAAGGATGAGTTTGATGCAATCCTTATGAGTGATGACGGAACGCTATATGTAACAGAAGGGTTGGAAAATGATTTTTCAACGGAGAGAACAGTTGAAATCATCCGATAGAAAGTATAAGACAACAAGCAGAGATGGGAGGAAAAAATGGATTTAAAAGAGACAGGAAAGAAGCTGAAACCATTTGCACCGGTACTTTCGGTAGCAGTTGTGGCATCCTGTGTAGCAGGCTCCCTGAGTGGATATCAGCCTCCGGTTTATGCAGCGCAGGAGCAGTCAGAAACCGTGAAGGATGAAACGGAAAAAGCAGAGGAACAGCAGGCACAGGTAACAAAAGGTTCTTTTGATCTGACAGATGGTGTTTATAAGGGAATCGGAACAGGTTATGCAGGAGAGATCATGGTTGCGGTTCAGATTAAAGACAAACAGATCGTTGCAATTGATATTCTGAGTTCATCGGATGATGCGGCATTTTTTAAGCGCGCGCAGGCGGTGATCGACAAGATCATTGAGGGACAGACGCTGGATGTGGATACCGTATCTGGTGCAACCTACAGTTCCAGGGGAATCATCAGTGCGGTGAAGAATGCACTGACCGGAGAAAAAGACAGCGGAACAACAGGCCGGTCACAGTCTGGTGGCGGTGCGGCAGCCGGTAGTTCTACTTCTGTCGCAGCAGTGGAAGACCCGGCAGCATATAAGGACGGAACTTATTACGGAACAGGGACTGGATTTGGCGGAACACTGAAAGTAAAGGTTGAGATCAGTGGCGGAAAGATCACTTCAATCCAGATTATGGAGAATCAGGACGGAAGTGAGTACATTTCTAAGGCCTCTTCTCTGATCAATGCGATCATCAGCAGTCAGAGCACAAATGTAGATACTGTGTCCGGGGCAACATACAGTTCAGTTGGAATCATCCAGGCAGTGAGAGATGCCTTAAGCCAGGCAGCGGTGAGTGGAAATGGAGCGGCTTCGGATTCTTCTGAAACAAATGGATCGAACAGTTCTTCCGGTCAGGATCAGAGCACATCCACAACCGGAACAGTTCCATACAAAGAAGGAATCTATTATGGAACAGCGGAAGGATACAGCGGAGATGTATCTGTAGCTGTGGTGATCCAGGAGCATACGATCAAAGCAATTTTAGTCACAGAGACATCAGATGATGAAGCATTTTTCAACCGCGCAATGGATGTAGTGAAAAATGTGCTTAAAAATCAGAATACAGATGTAGATACTGTATCTGGTGCAACTTACAGTTCTAAGGGACTTCTAGGAGCGATAAGGAATGCTTTGAAACAGGCAGAGAAAGCAACGAATGGAGAATCCATTGAAGAGAAAGCAGATACAACGGAACTGGAAAATGCAGTCAAGTCAGCAGAAGCACTTGTGATGGAAGAGTACACACAGAGCAGCTGGGCAGTTCTGAGCATTCGCCTGAATGATGCAAAAGAGCTGTTGGAAACAGCTGCAAATGAAACTGTGGAACAGCAGGCTGTTGATAAAGCTGTGGAGAATCTGAACCTTGCAGTTGCACAGCTTGAGAAAAAGAAGTCAGATCAAGAGGCAGAAGTGAAGACAAAATACATCGATGGAACTTATGAGGTGAGTGTACCATGTAAGCCGGATGAGGATGAAGATTTTACAGAGTATCAGCTTTCTATGAAGGTGACAATACGAAATGACAAAATTGTATCCATTACTGACGTGTCAGGAGATGGGGATGCAGCGAATGACAGCTATATCAAGAAGGCGGCAAATGGAACTTCAAGCAAAAAAGGTGTCGTTTCCCAGATTATTACCAAAGGAATGCCGGAAGAAATTGATACGGTATCCAGAGCAACCTGTTCTTCGAATGCGATTATTGACGGATGCAAAAAGGCACTGGAAATGGCTTTAAGACCAGAAGAGACGGAGGCGCAGTAGGATGAAAGAGTTTATCGTAAGACTGTTTAGTCTGCTGGCAATCGTCGGTGTCCTTTTCGGATATAACGAAGTGTTGGATGTCCGTGCGAAGGATGAGGAAATCGCAAAACTGAATGCACAGTTGGAGGTACAGTCATCTGGTGCCGGCAGTGATTCTGAGTCAGGGAGTGATTCAGGAAATGGAGCAGGATACAAGGATGGAACCTATACCGGAGAAGCGGATGGATTTGGCGGAACGGTTGCGGTAGAAGTTACTGTAAAAGATGGAAAGATCGAAGCGGTAGAAGTGACTTCCGCCGAGAAGGAAGACAGTGCATATCTTGCAATGGCGGAAGATATCATTCCAAAGATCATAGAGGCGCAGAGTGCAGAAGTTGATACGATCAGCGGCGCAACGTTCAGTTCGACAGGAATTAAAAATGCAGCAGAACAGGCATTAGAACAGGCGGTAAAGTAGTTTGAAGAAGTTGAATATACATAATTTAAAAGCAAAAGAAATTAAAAAATTGCATACTTGGCTTCGTGCCTTGATTCAGATTCTCTATTTTCTGTTTCTGCCATCTGTGTATACAGCGGCATTTGCCGGCGTGAAATACATTTTCACACAGATAGGAGAAGGCGAGGCAATCGGGCTAACCTCTTTTGTAACGGTGCTTATAGTTCTCTGCGCGTATACGATTCTTTTCGGAAGATTCTTCTGTGGATTCGCATGTGCATTCGGAAGTCTTGGAGATGGAATTCATGCATTTTATATCAGGTGCTTTAAGAAGAGAAAGAAAAAGCCGATGCTGCTTTCAGAAAAGGTTGCAGAGAAGTTAAGTTATTTGAAATATCTGGTATTGACTGTAATTGCAGTACTTTGTTTTGCGGGAGTATACGGAAAGGCAAAAGGGACAAGCCCGTGGGATGTTTTTTCTATGCTGCATGCAGGAAATCTTCACTTGCAGGGATATTTGCCGGGAGTGATATTACTACTTCTTATTATTGTGGGGATGTGTCTGGAAGAAAGATTTTTCTGTCGGAATCTGTGTCCGATGGGAGCAGTATTCTCATTGCTTCCGGTGCTTCCGTTCTTTGCATTGCACCGCGACAGAGAAAATTGCATCAAAGGCTGCAGCGGATGCACGAAAAAATGTCCATCCGGGATCGGACTCCCGGAAGACGGTTCGATCAAAGTCGAGGGAGATTGTTTCCAATGCCAGAAATGTATTGATACCTGTCCAAAGAAGCATATCCATACAGGAATCAAAGGTCTGAAGGGAAATGAATTCTGGTTTACGATTCTTCGGGCAATTCTGTTACTTGTAATTATGATCTGGGCAGGAGTGTAATAGATGAAGAAAAAAGATCTGTTTTTAGGAGGCGGAATCCTCTTTGCGGCATGTGTACTGTTTCTTGTGATGAATCTGATGCAGTATGTACAGGCAAAGGAAAGCAAACAAAAAGAAAATCAGGAAAAACAGGTTGTGATCAAGGTAGACGGTGAAGTTTACGGAAGATATTCTTTGGATGAAGATCAGGTGATCGAAGTGCAGGAAGGAGATTTTTACAACCGTGTCCGGATTGAGGATGGAAAAGCTTATATGGAAGAGGCTGACTGTCCGGATGGATATTGCGAAGAGCAGGGAAAGATCAATAACCGGACACAGACAATTGTCTGCCTGCCTCACAAGCTGGTTGTAGAAATAGAAGAAGTTGAGAATTCTGATGATTCTCAAAATGAAAAGGAACATCTACCGGATACAATTTCTAAATAAATCAATTGTTCGACTGTAAAGGAGAATGTATGAATAGAAATAAAAAACTTGCGAACATGGCAATGCTTGTTGCGCTGGCAATGATTTTTAGTTATGTGGAAAGCCTGATCCCAATTAATTTTGGAGTGCCGGGGATGAAGCTTGGAGTGGCTAATCTGGTCACTGTAACAGGTCTTTATTTTCTGGAAATTCCGGAGGTACTGGCGGTATCGGTACTGCGTGTACTTCTGACAGGATTTCTTTTTGGAAATGGAATGTCGATCATTTACAGTCTGGCAGGGGCGGTTGTCAGCCTTCTTGCGATGGTACTTGTAAAGAAGATGGATGGAATTTCCATTGTAGGAGTCAGTATCACTGGCGGCGTCTTTCATAACATAGGACAGATTCTTGTTGCGATGGCAGTGGTGGAGAATCTGAAACTGATTTATTATCTGCCGGTTCTTCTTGTGGCAGGAACAGTGACAGGGTTCGGGATTGGAATTGTCGCAGGAAAGATTTTACCGGTTGTGAAGAAAGAAGCTGTAAGGACAGTATAGATATATACTTTTTGATTACAGGTTAGTAAAAGCTAACTTGATAATATATTCCATGCGGAAGCAGGAAAGCAGAACTGTGACAGGCAGGATCTGTATGTGTAACTATTTTAGTTAAAAAGGAGGTTTCTATGAAAAACAAAGAAATGAAAGTAAAGGCAATGTCCATGGCAGTGGCAATGTCTATGGTAGTAGGACTTTGCCCGTCAACCATCTTTGCGGCAACAGGAAGTCAGACTGCAAAGGATGGAACTTATACAAAGACGGCTCATGTAACCAGAACAGAAGATGACAGTGACGATGAGTGGGAAGAATATGATGTAGAAGTAAGTCTGAAGGTAGAGGATGGAAAATTCTCTGAGATCACAGTCACACCGAAAGAAGGATATGACGAAGGAAATGAATCTTATTTCAATAAAGCATATTCCAAATCAAAAGGATTTAAAACAAAGCTTGAAGGACAGGCTGCTACAGAAGATACAATTAACAGCTGGGATACAGTATCCGGTGCAACACGTACTTCGGATGCGATTAAAAAAGCTGCCCTGGAAGCAATCCAGTCAGCGCCGGTAGCAGGTGAGACAGTAACTATTGATACAGCAAAGCTTGAGTCAGCAATCGCAGCGGCTGAGAAACTGACAGAATCCGATTACACAGCAGACAGTTGGAGTGCGATGCAGACAAAATTAACTGCAGCGAAGGCCGCTCTGAAAGCAAAGGAATCCCAGAGTGCAGTGGATACAGCGGCAGATGAGTTGAATGCAGCAGTGAAGGCATTGAAAAAGGCAGAAGTTGCGAAAGAAACGTATGTGTTGATGAATATTCCGTATTCTGAATTTTATGCAGCAGATCAGGTAGCAGGAGCAGACAGTGTATCCTCTGCCACAAAAGCGAAAACAAGATCAACACTTGTAGCTGGTTCTTATCATGTAAACAGCGATGGAACAGATATTACAGGTATTACATATCCGGTCAAGATCAGCGACGCATCTGTGCTGAAAAACTATACACAGATCACAGATGACAGCAAGCTTTCCATTACAGTGAACATGAAAGGAAAGGAGACAACAACAGAATATAATGGAAAAGATGCGTTATTTGAGAGCGCAAGCTATTCTTACTATATTTTAAGTGAGACTCCTTCCTATTATAAAGAAGCAACAGTAAATGCAGATGGTTCACTTAGTTTCAGTGAAGTGAAAGGTGCAACTGCACAGAAGTTGAATGATGCATCATTTGATTTTACAACAGACACAAAGTATGGAGATTATGAATTAGATGTAAATGGACTTCCGGAATCAGTTAATACAGTATACGGAGTTGTGATCAGCACAAAAGAAGGAGATAACTACGGCCTTCGTCATCTTGAAAATATCTGGAAAAAGACAGAACTGGCATGGAGTACTGGATTTGTAACTACATCTCATGGCAACACACTGGACTCAAAAGACTATAAAAAGATGATGGGTCAGACAATCAATAAAATCACATATTACACGGATAAGGGAATCTATGAGATTGATGCAGATCAGTATGTGCCGGTTAAATTCAATGGAACTATCACAGCAGAGAATGCAGATGTTGAAAGTGGAAAAGTAAACGTAACTGTAGAAGGACTTCCTGAAGATTATCAGGCAGAATATACGGTTGAAGGTCTTGAGGATGTTCAGGTAAAAGACGGAGTACTTACCTATAAGAAAAAAGGTGCTGAGATAGGAAAATATACTCTGAAAGTATCTGATAAATCTGGAAAATATGCGGATCTTACGACAGATTTTGAATTGACAACAGAAGCTGTACCGGTTGTATTTAACAGTGAAAGTGCAGCACTTGTAGCGGCAGAAGGATATGCAGCAGAGGATGTAACTTCTTATGTAAAGAATATCGAATCCGTAACAGTTGACGGAAAAGAGTATGCAGCAACAGGAAAACGTGCAGTGAAGATCATTAAAGAAGATGGAACAATTGACACAACTGCGGCTCCGTTTAAGGATGCAGAAAATGGACAGGAATTTAAAATCTCAGTAAAGGCAACAGGCTATGCAAAGGATTACGAATTCACTTATACTTTATCACAGGAGAGTGAGTATACTTACGCATATGTAGGACTTAGCTGGGCAGAGTACTGGGCTGCTGAAAATGTGCAGGCAGCAGGAAATACATCTTCTTCAGATGCAAAGGATTCAAAAGGAGAGTCTGACAAGGGTGCATTCGATACTGTAACAAGAGCTACAGTAAATCATGGACTTCACAGAGGTTCTTTCCAGTGCAACGCAGTAATCAAGGCGGAAAATGGAAAAGAGTATGCAGTAGAGTACTGGACAGATGGAACTACTGCAGTTCTGACAGACGGAAGCAAGATTACATTTAACAGAGGAGAGATCACAGAAGAATCCGGTGCAACAACAAAGATGACAGAGTATGATGTACTCGGACTGAAATATGTGCCGGTGAAAGTAAAAACATCTGATCTGGATGCATTGAAAGCAAGCTATCGTGTGATCGAAAACGGAAGTGAACTTGCAGGAGGATATTCAGAAAAGAATCTGGTAAGCTATACAGGACTGGTTGCCAATGTAACAGAGAATACAAACGGTCTGAAAACAGCAACAAAGAATGAGGATGGATCTTTCAGTTTCTCTGCAAGAGTGAATAATGGATCAGAGTCCGGAATCAAAGATCAGGCACTCAAGACAGCACCAACAGCAGAGGAAGCAGGGCTGACAGTAAAAGAAGCAAGCGGATCTTATGGAGAATTCTTAAGAGTTGATCTGACAGGAAATTATGGTGATCTTGGATCAAATCTCCAGACTGTTACATGGACTTACTATGGAGATGACAGTACATATACAAATGCAAAAGCTACTTATGGAACAAAATTTGCAGCAGATAACTGGATGCATAAATCAATGGGGGTTCAGCTTGGCCTTACCAAATCACTTCGTTGTACATTGCCGGAAGGAACAGATGGAACAGGCTACTGGACAATGACAATCTCAGCACTTGGATATAAAGATGTAATCTATAACTTCCAGGCAACAGATGCAAATATCGTAAAAGATGTAGACGAAGAGATCAGCACAACAAATCTGGAAGCAGCAATTAAGAAAGCAGAAGGCTTAACAGAGTCAGATTACACAGCAGAGAGCTGGGCAGCAATGCAGACAGAACTTCAGGAAGCAAAAGAGGAATTAGCAGCAAAGCATTCACAGGCGGCAGTGGATGAAGCAACCAGTCATCTGAATGCAGCAATCGAGTCACTTGTAAAAGCAGAGGAAAAAGAGACTTATGTTCTCATGAACATCCCGTATGCAGCATTCTACAAATCAGAGACAACAAACAATGATGTGGATGTTGATGTATTTACTTCTGCAACAAAGAACAAGACACGTACTACAGGACTTGCAGGTGGTTCTTATCATGAAAATGCAGATGGATCACAGATTGATGGTATTACATTTGCTGTGAAAGTAGATCCTTCAGTAGATCTTACAAAATACAAAGAAGTAAAAGACAGTGATTCGGTGGAGATTAC
>OQVT01003091.1_pt1 | contig 10702 bp, 8 predicted proteins | sample 1691561 | NCBI WGS metagenome assembly OQVT01 (sample SAMN03418260, study PRJEB22391) | human gut metagenome | biome: human-gut; feature: organic feature; material: feces | host: Homo sapiens | place: Tanzania | collected 2013-01
CTGATGAACCGGTTCCTGTCCAGGAAATCTTGTTGGCTGCATTTAATGTATGGAAAAGATCGTTGGCATAGTTGCTACCATTGATATAGTTCTGGCTCCACTTGCTCTGTGTCCAGGAACTACCAGCCATCGCATCCAGACTATGCTTTCCGAAAGCCTTCTTGTAGTTCAATACGTTGTCCCATACGATAACGCTGCTGATGTCTCTGCCATCATAGCCTGTACCGAATTCCTGACGGCCTATGGTAGTAGATATCGGGTCAAGGAAGTTGGTGGTTGTTCCTTGTGTACGGTCGAACGAGAGAGATGTGTTATAAGTCAGCTCAGGCATAAAGGTGACAGTAGCCTTTCCGGTTGCCAGCAATCGGTTGTAGGCAGACTTATTATTCTGAGTACGGGCGATATTCTCTGCTGGCGAGGTAATGTTCACGCCATAGAAGTTGTTGTAGAACTGGCTAGGATTCTCCGGATTCCATACCGGTGCATAGGTTGGCGTATTGACGATAGCTGTTACTACGCCACCTCGGTTAGAGCCGGTACCCGAAATAATACCTGTACCCTTGTTGGAATAATCAGAATAAGTGACACTGGCATTGAGTCGCAACCACTTACGTATATCGTTCTCTACAGATGCACGGAAGTTGTAACGCTGATAGCTTGACTTCTTGATAACACCATTTTCGCCTGTATAGCCACCCGAGATAAAGTATCTCAGTTTATCAGTACCATTGGTGATAGAGAGCTGGTAGTCCTGTACATTACCCGTACGGAAAACCTCGTCTTTCCAGTCAGTCTGGTCTTTCAAGCCTTCCGGCAGCTTCACCAGACCGATTTCATCCATCAGTTCCTTATACTGAGCGGCATTAAGAGATTCCTGGTTATCGCGTACGGTATTAAATGCATAATGTGCATTCAGAGATACCTTGGCTACGCCAGCCTTACCCTGCTTTGTACGGATAATGATGACACCATTGGCTGCACGTGATCCATAGATCGCAGCAGAAGAAGCATCCTTCAACACCTGGATATTATCAATATCATCGGCTGCCAGGAAGTCGATATTTGTCATTGGCACACCATCTACTACATAGAGCGGATCATTGCTGCCATTCAGAGAGGTGGTACCACGCACACGTATGGTTGGTGAAGCACCTGGCTGACCGTTGGCTTGCGAAATCTGCAAACCGGCTGCCTTTCCCTGCATACCTGCTGCGGCAGATACGATAGGACGGGTATCAAGGTCTTTGGCAGACACACTGGATACGGCTGTAGTTACATCCTTACGCTTGACAGAGCCATAACCGATAGCCACCACTTCGTTGAGCATGTTAGACTCTTCTTCGAGCATAATCTGTACGCCGTTAGAAGCTTTCACTTCCTTATTCTTATAACCTATATAAGAAATTTTGAGTCTGGCTCCTGGCTGTACTTCGATGGTGAAGTGACCATCCAGGTCAGTAGCAACACCATTTTTGGTACCATTCTCCAGAACCGAAGCTCCGATAACGGGTTCATTGGTATTGTCGATTACAGTACCCGTAATCTTCACCTTCTGTCCCCAAGCTGTCGCCGAGACCATTAGGACGAGTGCTGAGGCTGCTAGTCCTCGCAACATCGCATTACTTTTTGTTTTTCTCATAATTTATACTTTAGTTATTCTCATTTATGTTTAAAATTGTTGTCTGATAGTCGGGAGCCCATCCATGATTGGTTTCCGATTGCAAAAGTATATAAAATGTCTGATATTTGTTGGTTGATTAAATAATTAAGTGGTAAAAATGACCACCTGTTTTTATAACTGCATCTGATTATCAAGACTTTACATTTTTCATAGTTCTAAAAATAAGTGGTAGATTTATAATGGTAAAAGATACAATTATTAAAGGGCATTCTAAACGCCCTGATTAATTTGTGTTAATATTATCACATTATTTCTTCAAAATTTGCTATTTACTTTATTTATGTATACATTTGCAGATAGTTAAATAAAATACCAGAAAATTTAAACAACAGTAACTTATGAAAAAGGTTTTATGGATGATATTCATGACTTTTATGGTCTTGAACGTAAATGCGCAGAAGCCCATTTCTTCTGACGAAGTGATAACAAGCAACATTCAATATAAGAATGGGAAAGATACTTATATCAAAGAACGTTGCAAACTCGACATCTATTATGACAAGAGTAAAAAAAACTTGCCTGTGGTTGTGTGGTATCACGGAGGCGGATTGACGAGTGGTCAAAAAGAGATTCCCGAACTGCTGAAGAAACAAGGCTTTGTTGTTGTGGGTGTAAACTACCGTTTACTTCCCAAGGTAAAAATAGACGAATGCCTGGATGATTGTGCTGCCTCATTGGCATGGGTATTCCAAAATATCAGTCAATATGGTGGAGATGCAAAGAAAATATTTGTTTCGGGGCATTCTGCTGGTGGCTATATTACAACTATGTTAGGATTAGACAAGACATGGCTTTCACGTTATGGAGTTGATGCCAACAACATTGCCGGTCTGATACCATTCAGCGGTCAGATGATTAGCCACTTTGCTTATCGCAAGATGAACGGCATCGATAATCTGCAACCAACCATCGACAAATATGCCCCACTCTATCATGTTCGCAAGGATGCAGCTCCATTGGTATTGATAACAGGCGATCGCAACATCGAACTATTTGGTCGTTATGAAGAAAATGCATATATGTGGCGCATGATGAATTTGGTAGGACGCCCAGACACCCAACTTTACGAATTGGGCGGATATGGTCATGGTGCAATGGCACAGCCAGCCTTCCACATTCTCATTCAGACTATCCATAAAATGCTAGGAGAAAAATACAATTTTTAATTCTCTGTCTATTTAAGCAATCCCGATTTATCTCTTCACTCTTCACCTTCTCGCCCGTAACCCCTCTGTTTATCGGGGTTTCGGGAGGTGAAGAGTTTTCTTTATCTCTTCACCCACTCTTCACCCCTCTTCACCCATTTATCTTTTTTCTCATTAAAAATTATTTAAAAATCAGTTTCTCCGTTCTATCAGCCAGGAAAAGAGGGATGTTGATAAAGGAATCATCCCTCTTGAGATTAAGCATCGAATATCTGATGCGCAAACCAGGTGAGTACCTTTTGTTATACTCTATCAAACTACGCCCCGTGACACTGGTACCCGACTTCACTTCCACCGGAATAACTTCCAAACCACGCTGAACAATAAATTCCACTTCTGCTTTATTACCCGAAGCCCAATAATGGGAACAATTAACGCCATTAGCCACTAGACTCTGAAGAATATAATTCTCTGCCAAAGCGCCCTTATATTCTTTAAATATAGGATTATCAACCAGATAAGCCTCAGGACTCAAATCAGCAAGCACTCTCAATAATCCCACATCAAGACTATAAATCTTGAAGATGCTCAAATCTTCATACGATTTCAAAGGAACTTGCGGAGTAGAGCACAAGCTTACCTTATATATCAATCCCGCATTTTTAAGCCATGTAAGAGCATCCTCATATTCCCGCGCTCTTGCACCAGGACGAACCAGCTGATAAACAAACTTTCTATTTTCCTTAGCCAACTGTGACGGCAAAGACTTCCAAACATGCGAAATCCTATTAGCCAGTAAAGGCGTAGCATGCTTCACAAAGTCCAAGGAATAATCTTGCAAGATATTACGTAGAGTTGTTTCCACGCCACTCAGATCCTTTTCTATCATCTTCATTGCCGCAGCTGGCATTCCACCAGATATACGATAGGCAGTAAATGCCTGAGAAAGTCTATCAAAAAAAACGTCAGGAAGAGGTTCCAAGCTATCTATTGACATATAATATTGGTAAAGCCTTTCATCTCGCTGCTCCAAAAACTCAGAAAAAGTGACAGGATACATATTTATATGGTCAACCTTACCCACAGGAAACGAAAAGCCTTGATGCCCAAAAGCCAACCCCAAAAGAGAACCAGCACAAGCCACAACATATTCCGGCGTCTTTTCGCAGAAATATTTCATTGCGCTAATGGCTTCCGGACAGTCTTGTATCTCATCAAGAATAAGCAAAGTCTTCTGAGGCAAAATTGGTTCTGAAGTAAGATATGACAATTGCTCGAGGATTTGCAGCGGGTTCTTAGTCTTGCGAAAGATATCGCAGACTCCCTCTTCTTCATTGAGACTAAAATATGCGCAATGCTCAAAATATTCTTCTCCGAACTTCTGAAGTACAGAAGTCTTTCCTACTTGTCGAGCGCCCAGCATAATCAATGGCTTACGGTCTTTTTTAGCTCTCCATTGTTTTAATTCTTGAATAATTATTCTATTAAACATTTTTTAGCACCTCCATCGTTAAAGTGCGGAAAATGTGTAAGTTTACACATTTCTGATACTTCTTTTGTGAAATTCTCCACATTTTCCACACTTGAGTTTTATTTTTCATCGCAAAGATACTAAAAAAACGACAAGCAAACAAGCATTTACTACATTTTTAACCAACTTTATTACATCATTTACTGAGCCCACTTTAAAAAGGGGCTCAATATATTATTCTTTTCCTTTTATCGTTCCTAATTCTTTCACATTCTTCTCAAATTCATTTCTTTCACCAATAGCCCCATTACGTAGCTTTGCCCGATAATTGTATATCGTATTAACTGCATAATGAAGGAATTCAGCTATCTTGGTACTGTCATCAATACCTAGTCTTATCAAGGCGAATACCCTCACCATTGCCGGTAACTTTGTTGCATCGGTAAGATGGATTTGTGCCTCCGGCTTCAGAAGACTGTTGAGGTCTTCAACGAAATTCGGGAACAGATGCAGGAAGACCTTATCGAAATTAGCATACAGTTCTCCCAACTCATGCTCCTTCAGTTCACTGCTTCTCGTCATAGAATAAAGTTCCTGATATTCATGGTTCTTTACCATCTTATTGACATGCAGACGCAACTTATCCAGTTTATCTATATAATGAGAACATGCTCCCAGGAACTGACCTATATATTCTTCCTTCACACCATTCGACTCATTCAATTTATCATTCGAAGTCTTCAACATTTCGTTGGTAGCAGAAAGTTTCTTATTCAGTTCCTCCAATTGTTCATTCGTTTTCTTCAGTTCATTCCTTGCTATTGTAACATATTTCTTCTGCTTATTGACATAGAAAGCCAAAACACCCAAAGAAAGAACCAGAAGACTGACACAGATGATGGCAAAGACAAGACGCTGGTTTGCCTTCTTGAGCTGTGCCTGATAATTATGGTCGATGGTACCAAGCACTGGCGAAATCTGCCAACTGCGAATACGTGTACTAAAACTCTTATTGGCATTCCAAGAGAAGTTGATGTATTTATAGGAACGCTCAACATCTCCCTCCTGACTCAGAATATCGGCGAGCATCCAGAGCGAAGCCTGATCATTGATGGCACACTTCACATCACAGATGGCAGATTTGAGCAGCCAATATTTCTCCATTTCTTCGTTTTTCAGAGAACGGTAAATCAGATAGCGATAGTAGGCAACGATACCATATTCATGACTACCCTCCTTACACATTTTCAACCGTTCATCATTTACCTTCAGTGCTTCATCCCATTTGTTCTGACTGGTAAGCATCACCTCTTTACGCATGAGATAATCTTCGCTATGATGCGGAAGGATAGCAAACAAAGTATCCCGATATGCATTCTGACGACTAAAGAAATTCTGACTTAGATCGGAATCTATCTGCATATTAGAAAAACCCAACTCGCCATAAACATGGTAGTAGGCGATGAAATAATCTTTCCGGTTAGATTCATCCAATGTCTCTTTATCTATATGCTTGAGCACCTCCAAAGCCTCAGCAAAAGCTCCGGCAGCAGAATACTGTAAAGCCAACTGACTTTTCAATCCTGCTACTTCAGCCGACAATCCTTCCTTCTGAGCCAGTGCGACAGCCTTCTGAATATAAGCCACTGCAGAATCGCTCTGGTAGGACTTGTATTCTGAATAGATTTTGCGATAGGTATTGAGGAGCAACTTCGGATTTTTTTCCTGATGAATCAATTCCTTCAACTGAGCGATGCTGCTTTCTTTCAGTTTGGTATAGTGCTGGGATTGCTCTATAGCCCGATCAAGTTGGGTATACAGTTCACTGATGCTTTCCTTTTGAGCAAAGCATGATGTAAGTGCAACGAAACACCAGATATACAATAGAGATAATAATCTTTCTGTCATTAGTTGATAATATTTTGTTGTATAGGTATCATTGAATCCAGTCCTTACTGCTGTATAGGACATTCAAGAGACAAAGGTATAGTTTTTTGAGTATATTTCCAAATTTTCAAGCGTTTTTTTGATATTCTTTTTTACTTTTGTTGTTCTTACATCCTTGCACCTCTCGAAAAAAGGCTGCCCCAAAAGGTTTGGAGCAGCCTTAAACAAAGCTTTATACCTAAATTATTAAACTAAAACCTAAAAAGCTTATGAATGATTATAAACCTACATATTATTTCTTTTCTACTTTGAGAACAGCCTTGTCTACACCGGCAGTCAAGTCAACTGTAAGAACGTATGTCTCGCCATCCTTCAGTTCTACTCCATCTTTCAGATAAACATTGCCGTTGTCGTGACCGTTACCGTCACCGATGCCGAATACCTCGCTCTCAGTTGAGATGAGATGGCTGTTATCCTTACCCTTGAACTCAATACCCCAGTTTGCCTGACCGAAGAACTTGAAGTTTACGTCAGTAGCTCTGAGCTGCTTACCTACGGTGAGTGTAACCTGATATACCTTATCCTTGATTGGAGTGAGGCAGACGTCAGAGTCAACACCTGTCCACCAGCCATGATTTACAGCGTCCCAAGTTGGCTTGTTGACACCTTCATTACCGATGATCCAGAGTGCACCAGTACCATCGCCATTCAGTGACATAGGCTCACTTCCATTCATTGTCCAGATACGGAATGACTTATGGGTGAAGTCTGCCAAAATAGTATATCTGCCGGTAATAGCCTTGAAAGTATAGCTTCCATCCTCTTCTTTCTGGAACCAGTCGCTGTCATAATACCAGTCATCTGGCAGATTATTGCCGTTGATAGTAAGGTTACAGGTAGCACCTTGCTTGATATCACCCACCCAAGTCTTGCCTGCATAAGACCTTCTTCTTCGCCCTTAACACGGCAAGCGTTGTAGAATTTGTGGAAAAGTGTTGCAAGCTGTGTTACATAGCGTGTAACCTTGGTCGGATCGTAATCCTTTGCCGCATTGATGATTTCGTTGGTGTATGACGCAAGATGATTGATGAGTTCCTTTTCTTCGGGAGCTGTGAGGAGCGCAAGCTCTGCGTCTGTACATTCTCTCGGAGAAATGCCCTCTTTTGCAAGTGACTTAAAGATACTGCAAATTCTTGCGTGTGCGTATTGAACATAATAAACAGGGTTCTGATTGTCCTGACTTACTGCAAGGTCAAGGTCAAAGTCCATCTGTGTGTTAGCCTCTTTGGTGTTAAAGAGGAACCTTGCGCTGTCAACAGGCACTTCGTCAAGCAAATCGCCAAGCTGAATAGCCTTGCCGGTACGCTTGCTCATTCTTACAAGCTCACCGTCCTTAACAAGCTTAACAAGCTGCATAAGAACAACATTGAGCTTGTCACCGTCATAGCCGATAGCGTCCATTGCGCCTTTCATTCTCATAACATGACCGTGATGGTCTGCTCCCCAAACATCAATAAGAGTTGTAAAGCCACGGTCAAATTTGTTCTTGTGGTATGCAATGTCGGCTGTAAAATATGTCGGGTTGCCGTTCTGACGAATGAGAACATCGTCCTTTAATTCGAGGTTGTCAATGTATTTCTGTGACTTGCCCTCTTTGAGAAGCTTCTGTGTGAGCACCTCTTTGTTCTTGTACCAAACAGCACCCTCTTTTTCGTAGGTAAGTCCTTTTTCCGTGAGAAGGTCAACAACTGCCTTAACAGCACCGCTCTTGTGAAGCTCGCTTTCAAAGAACCACTTGTCATAGAAAATCTTGTATTTTTCCATATCAGCCTGCATCTTCTTGATGTTCTTAGGAAGTGCATAGTCAACAAGAGCCTTTTTGCGTTCTTCTGCGCTTACATTAACAAGGCTGTCGCCGTTCAGGTCGGCATATTCTTTTGCAAGGTCTTTGATGTCCTCACCCTGATAGCCGTCCTCGGGGAACTCTATCTCATCACCCTTGAAAATCTGAAGATATCTTGCTTCAAGTGAACAGCCGAACTTTTCAATCTGATTGCCGGCATCGTTTACATAAAATTCACGCCATGCGTTGTAGCCTGCCTTGTCAAGAACAGCGGCAAGACAGTCGCCGAGAGCACCGCCTCTTGCGTTGCCCATGTGCATAGGACCTGTCGGGTTGGCTGATACAAACTCAACCATAACCTTTTCATCTCTGCCGTATTCACTTCTGCCGTATGCCTCGGGATTGGCAAGAATTTCTCTGATTACAGCCGAATAAAATTCAGTGCCGAGGAAGAAGTTGATGAATCCCGGACCTGCTGTTTCAAAGCGGTCAAACATTGTACCCTCAAGGTCAAGGTTTGATGTGATAGCCTGTGCAATTTTGAAAGGCGGCATACGGAATGCCTTTGCGCCTGCCATTGCCGCATTTGTTGCAAAGTCGCCGTGGCTTCTGTCGGCAGGTGTTTCAATGATGAACGGAGCGGCCTCCGCCTGGGGAAGTTCACCGTTTGTTATTGCCTTTTCAATAGCGTTTTCAATTGCTTTTTTTAGCTGTTGTACAGCAAGTGCGTATGTATCCATATCAATCTACCTCATTTTCAAACTTTTCTTTTTCTTCAACCGTAATTTTAAACCTGTTTTCGCTCACAAGGTCATTGTTGAAATCAAGCGTGTAACTGACCTCAAGCGTTCCGCCGTTTTTGGTGAGGGAGTTGTTCATTGTTTTTGTGAAAACTCCTATCATAAGGTCGCCTGCAGGCGTCTGATACAGGCATTGATGCCGTCTGCCTTTTTCAAGCATAAGCTGTGAACTCATAGGACCTTTTCGTGTGATTGTGACCATATTACCCTGAACCTTTATGAGATTGTCATAAAAGCTCTGCGGTGCATCCTCGTCATATTCCTTGTAGCCTATGTAACAATGGTCTTTCCTCATCAGAAAATTTCCCTCTGTGAGAACCTCAATTCTGTCGCTTTCATCGTCAAGAATCTGTTCGCCCAGAATGGAAATCATATATTTGCATTTTTTCTTTTCCTTATCTGTCATATCTTCCCTCGTTAATACTGTTCAATGTCAATTTGTGTAACAGTATGCTCCATATTTCTGCCGAGAAACAGTCCTGCAACGCTTTTAAATCCGTCGGGAGTGTCGCTTACATAAAATTCGGGAGTCTGATGCACACCGTCTGTGTTGAGCAGATTGTTTTCTCTGAGAATTTTTGAGCAATAGATTGCAGTTTCATATCCCGAATCAACAAGAGTAACGCCGTCACCCATAAAGTCAGCAATTGCGTCACGCAAAAGCGGATAGTGGGTGCAGCCGAGAATGAGGGTGTCAACGCCTGTTTCCTTGAGTTCGGAAAGATATCTTCTGATGACAAGCCGTACAATCTGATCGTCACGACAGATGAAACCGTTTTCAACAAGCGGAACAAAAAGCGGACACGCCTGCTCATAAACCTTGTATTTCGGATTAAGCTTTTCAAGACGGAGCTTGTAGCTGTGGCTCGAAATAGTTGCGGCAGTGCCGATAATTCCGATTTTACCGTTCTTTGTTTTTCGGTCGGCAATGAATGCGGTCGGGTTTACAACACCCGTGTACGGAACGGAAAGCTTTTCTTCAAGCATATCGCCTGCAACCGAACTTACCGTACCGCAGGCTGCAACAACTGTTTTAACATTGTGTTTCAACAGAAAATTTGCGTCCTGAAGGGCATACTTTGAAATTGTTTCACGGCTTCTGTTGCCGTAGGGTACTCTTCCCGTATCTCCAAAGTATATTATTTTCTCGTTTGGCAGCACATGCAAAAACTCTTTTACAGCGCTGAGTCCGCCTAATCCAGAGTCGAAAACTCCGATAGCATCTTGACAAGACATAATAAAACCTTCTTTTACATTAATATACAGCTTAAATAATAACACAATAATGTGCGTCTTGCAAGTCAAAACCTTTGACAAATCTGTTATTTGATTGTATAATGAATTTTGACAGACTAATCCGAGAGGAAGATTAAGTTGGAATTTAAAAAAGCTTTTGATTATATCGTCGGCAAGGTTGAAGAAGAACTTGTAAAACAGAATTATACAAAACAGAAGGTTGTTGCCGAAAACGACAACGAGCTTGTTTCGCTTTTTACAAGTGCGTCACTTGCATATTCGGTAGTATATTATAAGGATAAGGAACAGATGGTGCTCCGTTCCTGCACAATGACCGATGAAGGTCCCGACAACGAATGGAAAACACTTGCAACATGGCTTTACGATGAAACAGTCGGCACACAGAAGGACGCCGACAGTATCGCAAATGACTTTATAGAAGGCGTTTCGGGTACACTTGCAATCAAAAGGGCAAAGCAGGTTAAGCAGAAAAAGAAAAAGGATGACGACGGAACCGCCGATCCGAAGTTTCTTGCAAAGCGTTTTGTAACATATTTCCCCGAGCTTCGTGAGGAAATTAAAAACGAGGAGGATTGATATAGGAAGCCATGTTTGCCGAAGCTATCGCTTTCCATGCTT
>OQVT01003095.1_pt1 | contig 10694 bp, 9 predicted proteins | sample 1691561 | NCBI WGS metagenome assembly OQVT01 (sample SAMN03418260, study PRJEB22391) | human gut metagenome | biome: human-gut; feature: organic feature; material: feces | host: Homo sapiens | place: Tanzania | collected 2013-01
TCCGTCTGACATCTTAACAATATTGATGCCTCTTGTGGGGAGATATACACGTGTGCCGTCCACAGTATAACGGCCTGTTTCTGTAACGTTGGTTGAATTAGAAGCGCTGTTTACACCTAAACCTGCGGGCTTCTCAAGGATTAGCTTTACGGGAAGAAGTTGTGGGAACAATCCTGCTATTGTAGGAACTTTTGTACTTGAACCTGTCTGCTGAATATAAGTTCCAGGATCCACATGTTCACCATCCTCCAAAACGTCAGAGTAATACTGACCAACAAGAAGTTTGTCCATCACAATTGTTCCTTCAGCATTCTTAATCCAATAGCCTGCATATAAGTCCTGGAAATTCTCAGGATCGCCATCTGCAGCATTCTCCTTCTTTGCCGGTATTACATATGGTGTTTCAAACATAACGTCGTTCCAGTTATAAATCTTCATACCATGTACGGAAGGTTTCACTTCTGCACCCTTGGCAATGGCCACATTCTTTGAACTCATTCTAACCTTTTCGCCCCATGTCTGGTTACACGAAATATTGAGCATTATGTCAACATTATTCTGTCCGAACTCTCCTGCAACACTAATACCCACAACCTTGTAGCCTATATATTTCTCAAGGTCTTCCTTTGTGAAACGCGCAAAAACGGCATCCATATCCATTTCATATATATTATGATAGACATCATAATATTCATCATAGCCCTGAATATTAGTAGCATCACCCGTTGTAGCAGTTACAACACCATGAGCTGGCATGTACTCTTGGTTCTCCGCCAGTGCTTTAGTCTGAGCATTCGCAGCAGTTAAAGACAAGGCTAACGCCATAATAGAAAGTAAAGTTTTCTTCATAATCACTTAGTTTAATTGTTAGAAATATTATTGAATAAATGGTTCTACGTCAGTATGGTTGTTTAGTATTCTATTGTATTGAAACTCAGTCGCAAAGATATAAAAAAATTATAGAACAGAATAAAAATAAAAAAAAATTTCCAAAAAAAATGATATTTATTTTGAATAGTAATAAACAATACGTACTTTTGACACAAAAATACAGTATAATTGACAAAAATATGAAAAAACGCAATTTTATCTGTCTTTTTGTCTTAGCACTTTCGTTTGCAAACAGCTATGCACAAAAGGCGTGGAAGATTGAAGGAACGACCACTGACGTTCCACAATCTACAACAATCTATTTCAACAAAGCAGTTGACGGCGACCTCTTTCCGCTTGATTCTACCAAAGCAGTGAACAACCACTTCACGTTCAGTGGAGTAACCGAGCGTCCTGAAGTGCGCTATCTGAGTTTCAAAATCTCGGGAAAAACCCACTGGGCAGAGATGTTTGTTGAGGAAGGCACGATAAAAGCAGTAATGTCAATGAAGGAAAACACAGTGCGCGGAACGCTCAACAACGACATCTATCAGGACATGAAAGACGAGGTGAACGACCTCAACAACCGCCAGCGCAACGTCATGAATGCTTTCCGCGACAGCACTCTGACTGCCGATTCAATCAAAGTTCTGCGCGCAGAGTACAGCCGTTTGGGCAATGCTGTATACGACGTGTTCCGCAAGGGTATGCGCCAGCACATCACAAAACCCGTAGGCGTAATGCTGTTCAAGCAGTACAGTCGCAAGAACTCTATAAAGGAGAACCAGGAACTTCTAAAAATGATACCTGCCGAGTATCAGAACGACGAGACCGTAAAGGCTATTTCACAGCGCATTAAGAATGCCATTGCCACTGCCAACGGCCGTCCGTTCACCGACTTCACAATGATTGCCCCCGACGGCAAGGAAGTAAAGCTATCGCAATACGCCGGTAAAGGTAAGTACGTGCTTGTAGATTTCTGGGCAAGCTGGTGTGGACCGTGTCGCAGATCGATGCCCGAACTCATCGAGTTCTACAATAAGAACAAGGCAAATGGACTGGAGATTGTCGGCGTATCATTCGACAATAACGAGCAGGCATGGCAGAAAGCCATCAAGACATTGAACCTGCCTTGGCCGCAAATGTCCGATCTGAAGGGTTGGAACTGCAAAGCTGCCCAGATATACGACATTCACGCCATCCCCAACACGCTGCTCATCGACCCTAAAGGCAACATTGTAGGCAAGGGAATGACGCATTCTGCCATTGAAGCTTTGCTCAAGAAATAAAACAAGCCCAAATCGGTCATTAGAAAATCTCGTTGCCATACGACTCTGAAAAATCCTAATGACCGATTTGGGTTTATTTGTATCATATAGTGTCTGTATATTATGACACTTATAAATTATAAAGCAATAAATTCTATTATAATTTCCTTCGTTCCTCCTTCGTTCGCTCTTCGATATACCTTCGATACTCCTTCGTTATGCCTTCGTTATGTCTCCGTTATGCCTTCGTTGCATCTTCGTTATGTCTTCGATTCGTTAACGAAGGTAGATCGAGTTCACTACGGAGGATGATCGAGTTCACTACGGAGGATGAACGAAGAACGAACGAAGGAACAACGGAAAAGGAAATGCTATATCAACAACAAACGCTGTGACGACACAAGGCTACGACTAACGGCGTTGCGAATATGAACATAGGCATAGGCTCCATGAGGTAGTCGAGAGGTCATTATCAGCTTGTTCTCTGGCTCATTTATCACTTCATCAACATAGGTTGCATCCAATGACGATGGAGTATTGTTGCCTGAAACGGGACATTCTACCTTGATAAGTCGGAGGATGTCCCCTTTCACCCATTCTTCACTCTTCATACAGAACCGTAGACTATTATTTTCGACAGCCACTTCAAGTGGTGGCAATGAACCGAATGAAATTATATATGAAGCAAGAACACTAAGACCTTTGTTGTATTCGGCCTGAGGCAATTCAACTGGAGACAACAATATGTTGTGATGAACGAAACTATGATAGGGGGACTTCCTTACACTTGAAGAATCTTCAAACTGTTCCACTATCACATCCTTCAACAAACGGTAGTAAGCAAGTATGTTTCTCATGCCGCTTCTCTGCTTCTTTTGCGCATCAGTATTTGCATCACGATAATGTGATGGCATCGACTGCACCACCTGCTTACCATTCAATTCTCTATATACAAACCTCCCAGTGTGACCGGAGAGTATGCCGTTTTCCTTAATCTTTGACATAATCACATTTATTAGTTAAAACATATCTCACCGCAAATCTACAACAATAAATTCAAAAAGCAAATTTTTTTAGATAATTATAGATGTTGGGAGTTTTAGTTAAAGTTTTTTCTAATGACCGATTGGAGGTTAAACTATTTTTCAATTATGACTATAGCTACAAAAAAAATCGAGTAGTAGGTAAGCACATTTTGCTTTTCCTGCTACTCGATTTGAGGATATTCCTATTATTTCTTTGCAAATGTAAGTTTGCATCGGCACACTTCCTTCATTTCGGGACAGTCGTCGGAAGTCTTCTGCACCAATATGTCGCATTCTTCGTCGGAGCGTCGCTCTACTGAGAAGTGGAGCGTGTCGCCGAAGTACGATTCAGCTACATAGGCTATGTCGAGGCGCTTCAGACGGTGGGTCTTATACCATTCGATGGTCCACATGTCGAGGATGTGCTCTATATACTTCACGGAGTTGATGTGGCCGTTCACATCAACGTCGCTGTAGTGAGTCTCCACGTGGTGTATGCAGTCGGCAGTCTTAGCCACTTTGACACGCTTGAACGGTTCGATGGGACACTCTTTCTCGGTTTCGATATACTTCGTGATGAGTCCGTCGCGCTCCTGCAGAATGTCTACGGGCTGACGCGATTCGGTATCAATCATTGCCCAGATACTGCGTCCGTAGCCATACACCTTGCCCTCCTTGTTGCGGATGGCGTAATTGCGACTTGTGAAGAACTTCATGACGTTCTCCACCCATGTGTCGATGGTGATGCGGTCGTAGGCTTCGGGCATCTCGTTCATCTCCATTACGAAGCGCGATAGCACCCATGTCTTGTGTACGGTGTTGAGATAGTCCATGCCGTAGCCTCGCTCGTTGGAGTGGAAGTCGGCGGCATTGAGCAGATGATTGCCCAAGTGTCCGATAAAGATGTGATTGGAGAAATCACAGTGGAATGGTTCCACGAGGAAGTCGTAGCTTCCGATTTTGCTTAGTAGATTCATAGTTTTAATTTTAAGCCCCTCCTTACTGGGGAGGGGCTTTTATTACATATTCTTATTCTTATGCAGATACTCCGACACAGGCTCGTCCATGCTACGTGTCACGGCTATACGGCCCGAGCGTGAGTATTGCAGCAGACATCCGAAGGAGTTGAGGGCATTGAAGAGGTTCTGTACTTCCTCAGTCAGTCCTGCTATCTGTACTGTGGCATATGTGGGGTTAACCTCCATCATACGCGCACCGCTTCGACGTATCACGCGCGACACCTCCGGGTTCTCCATCATCACCGGTGTTGAAATCTTGTAGATGGCAATCTCGTGGATAAAGAGCTCGTTGTCGAGATAATAGTCGGCCTTGATAACGTCAATCTTGCGTTCTATCTGCTTGGTTATCTTAATTATCTGTTCCTCGTCGCTCCATGCCGTGATGGTATACTTATGTATTCCCTCTATGCTCGAAGCCGAAACGTTCAGACTCTCTATGTTGACCTGCTGACGGGTGAACACGGCGGTAATCTGATTCAGAATACCAGCTATGTTTTCCGAGTAAACCAGCAATGTATATAGTTCCATTTCCTTAATTATTAATTATTAATGATTAATGTTAAATTAGGCGCTAAGCACTATACATTAAACACTAAACACTAAACATTAAACACTAAATATTTATCTCAAGCAGCATTTCGTCAACGCTCTTTCCGGGAGGTGTCATCGGCAGCACGTTGTCCTCCTCCTTAATGGCACATTCGAGAATGTACGGACCGGGAGTGGCGAGCATCTTGTCGATGGCAGCATGAAGGTCACCACGGTCAATCACCACATCGTAGTTGAGATGATAGCCGCTGCATATCTGACGATAGTCGGGATTGAGCATCTTGGTGAACGACTGGCGATGGTTGAAGAACATGTCCTGCCACTGGCGCACGTTGCCCAGATAGTTGTTGTTCATCAGTATCACCTTGACCGGTGCCTGCTGCTCCATGATGGTGCCAAGTTCCTGAATGCTCATCTGGAAACCGCCGTCGCCTGTGAAGAGGCAGACAGTGCGGTCGGGAGCACCGAATGTAGCTCCTACAGCAGCCGGGAGTCCGAATCCCATTGTGCCGAGTCCGCCACTTGTGACAACACTCAACTTGCGCTTGTACTTGAAGTAGCGGCAAGAGAACATCTGGTTCTGACCAACATCATTCACCAGAACAGCCTCGCCATCGGTAGCCTCAGCCACGGCATTCACAACCTCGCCCATGAGCAGCGGTCCTTCCTTAGGATGAATGGCTGGCTCGATGACCTTCCCGATCTCCTGCTGGAGATAAGGCTTGAAGCCTGCTATCCACTCGGTGTGCTCGTTCTTGTTGAGCAGTCGGGTGATGGCAGGCAACGACATCTTGCAGTCACCTACTACCGACACGTCGGTCTTCACGTTCTTGTCAATCTCTACATTGTCTATGTCGAGATGTATTATCTTAGCCTGCTTAGCATATGTGTCGAGACGACCAGTAACACGGTCGCTGAAACGCATACCAATGGCTATAATTACATCGGCCTGCTGGGTCATTACGTTAGGAGCATAGCTGCCGTGCATGCCAAGCATTCCGACGTTGAGCGGATGGTCGGACGGCAAAGCCGACAAGCCTAACAAGGTGCGTGCAGCAGGGATGTCGGCTTTCTCAAGAAACTCTACGAGTTCGTTCTGCGCTCCACCCAATTCCACGCCATGGCCTACGAGAGCCAAAGGACGCTTGGCATTGTTGATAAGCTGGGCTGCTGCTGCCACATGGTCGTCCTGAATCTTTGGATAAGGGTCGTAGCTGCGTACCGACGTAACCTTAGCCGGCTGCCACTCGCATGTGCTCACCTGTGCACTCTTGGGGAAGTCGATTACGACCGGTCCCGGACGACCGGTGCGTGCAATGTAGAATGCACGGCTTATGGCCCATGCTATATCCTCGGGACGACGTATCTGATAGCTCCACTTGCTGATAGGCTGAGCCAAACCTACGAGGTCGACCTCTTGAAAAGCGTCTGTGCCAAGTGCGCTCACGCCCACCTGTCCGGCAATGACGACAATAGGCGTAGAGTCAATCATGGCATCGGCAACACCTGTCAAAGTGTTGGTAACGCCCGGACCGCTTGTAACCAAGCACACTCCTACCTCACCACTAACGCGCGAGAAACCCTCAGCTGCATGTGCAGCCGCCTGTTCATGACGCACGAGTATATGGTCGAAAGCTTTCTTCTCTCCTCTCGTATAATCGTAGAGAGCATCAAACACCGGCATTATTGCTCCGCCGGGATAGCCGAAGATGGTTTTAACGCCCTCGTTCTTGAGAGAACGCATCAAGGCTTCTGCTCCTGTTATCTGTTCCATATTGTAAAGCCCCACCGTCGGGGAATTTTTATTATTACACTTATTTATTTCTCTCACATTATATTATCAGTCAATCATCATCGCATCAGCCCCCTTGTCAGCTACAAAGCATACCACTCCCCTCCCTACGGGGGAGGGGCTGGGGGTAGGGCTTTTAGATTATTCTCACTCCACCCTTATCTGCCGAGCTTACACTCTGGGCGTATGCTCGCAATGCCTTGCTTACATGGCGGTCGCGTGTCAGCGGCTGCTGCGGACGGGCTGCAAGTTCCTCGTCGCTGAGCTTCACGTTGATTGAACGGTTGGGGATGTCAATCTCGATGATGTCGCCATCCTTTATCTTTCCGATGTTGCCACCAGCTGCAGCCTCAGGCGAGATGTGTCCGATGCTGAGTCCTGACGTACCGCCCGAGAAACGTCCGTCGGTGATGAGTGCGCACTCCTTGCCGAGGTGCATACTCTTGATATAAGATGTAGGATAGAGCATCTCCTGCATACCCGGACCGCCCTTCGGACCCTCGTGAGTGATGACAACGCAGTCGCCACTCTTGATTTTGCCACCGAGGATGCCCTCGCAAGCTGCCTCCTGTGAGTCGAACACCTTGGCAGGACCGCTGAACTTCCATATTGACGGGTCTACACCTGCTGTCTTAACCACGCATCCGTCCTGGGCAATGTTGCCGAAGAGTACAGCCAGTCCGCCATCCTTAGTGTAGGCGTGAGAGAGAGAGCGAATGCATCCATTCTCACGGTCGGTGTCGAGCGACTCCCACTGGGCATCCTGGCTACCCATCTGTGTAGAGAACTTTCTGCCCGGTGCGCTGTGATAAATACGGTCGGCTTCGGCAGAAATGCTTTCGCCTGTAATGTCGTATTCAGCCATAGCCTCGGCAAGCGTCATTCCGTCTACTCGCTTCACGTCGCCGTGAATCAGTCCGCCACGGTTCAGCTCGTTCAAAATTCCGAGAATACCACCTGCACGGTTGCACTCCTGTACGCTATACTTCTGAGTATTCGGCGAGAGCTTGCACAGGCAAGGCACGTGACGGCTCAAGCGGTCGATGTCAGCCATTGTGAATTCGGTCTCAGCCTCCTGAGCGATAGCGAGCAAGTGGAGCACGGTGTTGGTGCTGCCACCCATGGCAATGTCGAGAGTCATGGCATTGAGGAAAGCGTCGCGAGTGGCTATGCTGCGCGGCAACACGCTCTCGTCGCCGTCCTGATAGTAGGCGAAGGCATTCTTCACAATCTGGCGTGCAGCAGCCTTGAAGAGTTCGATACGGTTCTTGTGGGTTGCGAGGATAGTGCCGTTGCCAGGCAGAGCCATACCGATAGCCTCGGTAAGAGAGTTCATGGAGTTGGCTGTGAACATGCCCGAGCAGCATCCGCATCCCGGACACGAGCACTTCTCTATCTTCTCCAGTTCGTCGTCGGAAACGGTCTTGTCGGCGCCCTTGATCATAGCTGTGATAAGGTCGGCATTCTCGCCGTTCCATCGTCCAGCCTCCATAGGTCCGCCCGAGCAGAACACGGTAGGGATGTTAAGGCGCATAGACGCCATAAGCATACCCGGAGTAATCTTGTCGCAATTGGAAATGCAAATCATAGCATCAGCCTTGTGGGCGTTGACCATGTATTCCACCGAGTCGGCGATAATGTCGCGCGACGGCAAAGAATACAGCATACCGTCGTGTCCCATAGCGATACCGTCGTCAATGGCGATTGTGTTGAACTCGGCAGCATAGCAACCCATACTCTCAATTTCCTTCTTCACAATCTGTCCAATCTCATGCAGATGTGTGTGACCTGGCACAAACTGGGTGAACGAGTTGACAATAGCAATAATGGGCTTGCCAAACTGTTCATGTTTCATACCTGCGGCTACCCAAAGAGCGCGAGCTCCTGCCATACGGCGGCCTTCAGTACACACTGCGCTTCTTAACTGATGTTTCATTTGCATATTGTTTCTAATTTTATCTATTTCTTTTATTCTCTTCCATAAAAGTGTCCCATATCTATCGCCTTGAATTCATCGTAGGGGCAAGCCGATTTTCTACAATAGCTATCCTTGAACACTATCTATTGCTGCAAAGGTAATCAGATTTTACATAACTACCAATAATTTCGTTCTAAAAAATCAGCTATACAGACAATTTGCAATCAAAGCACGTGCAAAAAGTTTCGGTTTGTTAGCACTTTCTTTCTTTTGCCTCTGTGCCAAGGCTTCACCATCCGAACCTTGCCACAAGTGGCAGATGGTCGCTGAAACCATTATTATAGCGTGGCCCGATATAATTGCGATGCGGTTTTACACCACCATATTTCTCGTCATGTTCTATCAGAAATTCGGCATCGTTGACAAAGCATTCGGTCAGACTGTCAGCCAGATTCCTGCTCACAAGTATGTGGTCAAGACTGCCCCACTGCCCTTGGTATCTATAAGTTCCCTCTGCACCATTGCGTCCCTTGGCTCCTTGCGACACTTCGACCATACGCTTGCTGCGCAACAGCTGTAAGCTCTCCGAATTGCTATAGTCGTTGAAGTCGCCTGCTACTATAATCTTTGCTTCTACCGATACATTATTATATATAGAGTCTATCACGGCTGCCACCTGTCTGGCAGCAGCCATACGAAACGGGCGTGAATACTTCTCGCCACCACGACGGCTCGGCAGATGCGCCACTATGACATGCAAGGTGTCGCCCGAAGCTGTCACACCCGAGGCATAAAGGATGTCGCGAGTGGGACGCATGCCCTTTACTGGGTTCACTCTGACGCTGTGGCTCTCTATCAATCTGAACGAATAGGGCGAATACATCAGCGCCACATCAATGCCACGCTCGTCGGGCGAATTGGTCATCACATACTCGTAACCGGCGTTGCGCAACAGGCTGCGCCTGGTGAGGTCGCGAAGCACGCTGTCGTTCTCCACCTCGCACAGAGCCACCATATCGGGCAACTGCCAAGACTTGCCATTATTCGCTCCTCTCACTTTTCGCTTTGCCACTTGGCTTTTTGCTGACTGTTGGTTGGCCACCTGCTGTTCGCCACACGACAAGATGGTCTGCCCTATCCTATCAAGCTTCTGCCAATAGCGAGTACGTGTCCAATGATACGCTCCATCCGGCAGAAACTCGATGTCGTTCTTCAACGAGTCGTGCTGGCAGTCGAAAAGGTTCTCGCAGTTGAGTTCTACGAATGTGAAGAGGGAAATTAGAAGTATCGACAGACTCATAGAGGATTATATATTTTCTATATCCTGCTTCACGTTGTTGCGAATCTTAGTGAGGTAAGCCTTCATGCGCTTGGCATCCTTGTTGTCAATGATGTCAATCAGTTCGCCGAGTTCTTCGCGTATCTGTGCCACCTGTCCGCTGGTGTACGGGTTGAACAGAATTTCCTGAAGCAGATAGTCGTCCTCGTTAAGCACTCCTTTGGCTATGCGCAGATGGCGCTTGAAGGTGGTGCCCGGTGCATCCTGATGCTTCATGACGGCAGAGAACACGAAGGTGCTGACGAATGGTGTACTCAATGAGTATGCCACAGTCTTGTCGTGCTCCTCGAAGGTGTACTCGTAGATGTTGAGCCCCAATCGTGCGTAGAGGTCCTTAAAGAAGATGCGACCCATATAGTCGCCCTCGGTGATGATGATGGCATTCTCCTCCGACAGTTGTCCGAGGTTGGCGAATGTAGGACCGAACATCGGGTGAGTAGAAACATACGGATGTCCCGACTGCTCGTAAAACTCCTTCAGATTGGTCTTGACAGACGAAATGTCGCTGATGATGCAGTCGTCGGGAAGCACGGGCATAACTTCCTTGAAAGCTGATATAGTATATTTTAGTGTAACGGCATTGATGACGAGCTGCGGCTGAAACTCCTTTATCTCGTCGAGCGTGGTGAAACGCTGGCAGTTGTAAGTGAAGCGCATGCGCTTCGGATCTTTCTCGTATACAGCTGTCTCATGGTCGAAGCTGAGAACGTCGAGAAAGAAACTGCCCATCTTGCCGGCACCAAGAACAAGTATTTTCATATGATTGAATGTTAAAAGCCCTACCCCCGACCCCTCAATAGGGAAGGAAAAAAGCCCTACCCCCGACCCCTCCCCAGTAGGGAGGGGAGTGATGTGATTGTTCTATATAAAAGATTTTTGAATATGTTCATATATATAATAATGTAAGGATTTGA
>OQVT01003096.1_pt1 | contig 10692 bp, 7 predicted proteins | sample 1691561 | NCBI WGS metagenome assembly OQVT01 (sample SAMN03418260, study PRJEB22391) | human gut metagenome | biome: human-gut; feature: organic feature; material: feces | host: Homo sapiens | place: Tanzania | collected 2013-01
CTTGGTAACTGGAGACTGTATGGTATATGTTAGAGCTATTGGTAGAAGGAATGATTTGTTATGAACAGAAAAATTGCCGATTTGATGGAGGCTATGATTGCCTACGATAGAGGGGATGTGCGGAGAATACAGCACCTTCTCAAGGTTCATGATTTGGCGGTAACAATTGGTACTTTAGAAGGATTGCCAGAGAATGAGCTGTTCATTCTGGAGGCGGCAGCCATCCTCCATGATATTGGGATTCACAAAAGCGAGGCAAAATATCACAGTTCTGCTGGTAAATATCAGGAAATAGAAGGCCCCGGCGAGGCAGAAAAACTGCTGGCTCATTTAGGCGGTTTCACCACTGGTCAAATCAACCGCATCAAATATCTTATTGCCCATCATCATACCTACGGCAATATTCAGGAGCAGGATTATCAAATCTTGGTAGAGGCAGATTTTTTGGTTAATCTTTACGAGGATGGTTCCTCCAAAGAAACTGTGGCCAAGGTATTGCAGAATATCTTCCGTACCGAAGCAGGTATTAGGCTGTTAAAGGCCATGTACAATATCTAAAAAAGAATTTAACTATCGGAACCCCGCCAGCCTATTTTTACAAAGGCTGGTGGGGATTTTTAATCTTATTTTCAGAATCAACATTCATATTTGTGATATAATAGAAAATGGATAATAATTTATAGAAAGGTGATGAGAGGGTGCTTAATAAGAAAAAGACAGCAGGACTGCTGGGGGCAGTTATGGCTGGAATTTGTTTGGTGTTTGTTGGGTTATATACATATATATCCTCTCAAAGCTTTATGGAAACAGCTGCCAGCCAGGCTGGCAGAATGGCTACAGAGCTTTTGGCAACCAAGGTGGATTTTGGCCGGGTAGAGATTGTGTCCTGGCGGGAGCTGAAGGTTGAGGGCTTGGATGTATATGATAAAAAATCTGAAAAGCTGGCTCATGTGGATGAAGCTGTTATCAGGCTTAGTCCCTGGGCTATGCTGGACAAATCCCTTACTGAGGGCATTAGTGAAATAGATATTAATAAAGCAGATGTAAGCATTCTCCAGCGGGAGGATGGCACTTGGAATTATGAGGATTTGCTGTCCGAAAAGGAAAGCAGCAGTAAGTTTACTGCCAAGATAAACATCAAGGATTCCATTCTTCGCAGCAGCTATAGCAACCAGCCTATTGTGTTGGAGGAGGTTAATGGCTATGTGGATATGGACTCTTATCCCGCAATTTCCCTTAAGGCAGATTGCACAAATCAGGGCGCCAAGGCCCGGGTATCTGCTACTCTTGATACTTCTGATATGGCCAAGGAGGGCAAGGCAGGAGGCCGTCAGACCTTCCAGCTTACAGTAGAAAATGCTGCCGTGGAAAATTATTTGTCATATTTGCCAGCGAATGCCATCCCTGAGGATGTGGTTAAGAATATTTCTGGTCAGGTAAAATCCCTGCAGGTGGCAGGAGAGCGTGTAGGTCAGGAGCTTTTCTATCACGGTCAGGTAGAGCTGGAGCAGGGCAAATGCACTCTGCTTTCTCATGAGGTGGAAAATATTAAGGCTTTGGCTACCTTTAACGAAAAGGAGGCCAGAATCTTTGCCAGAGCAGAAACTCAGGGACAGCAGGCCTCTGTACATGGCCGGATTATCCTTACCTCTGGCACACCAGAGCTGGATTTGCAGGCAGAGTCTGAGGGCTTTGAGCCAGCCGTAATTGTGGAGGATATTCCTTATATCGGGGCTGTAAAATTTGCAGCCCATATTACCGGGGCTGCGGATAATCCTCGAGTGGACGCCAATTTGCAGGTGCCCCAGGGCACTGTGCAGGGTATAGGCTTTAGCAATCTTACAGCTCAGGTTTCCTATGCGGATAGCATGGTAGTGATTCAGCAGGCTCAGGTTCAGGCGGCAGGAGGTACCATTAGTGCCACTGGCAGCTTTGATGCCAAAAGCTATGATTTTACTGGTAATGTACAGCTGGCAGGGATTTCTGCCAGTCAGGCAGGAGCCATAGCCTCAGCTCAGGGGCTGAATACTGACTTTTCAGCTATAGATGGTACGATAAATGGAGATTTTGCCGTAACGGGCAATGGACACAATGTAGAACAGATGCAAGTATATGGTGCTCTAAAGGGAAGCCAGCTTTCCTATCAGGGCATAACTATGGACTCTTTGAAGGGCTCCTTTGCCCGTGAGGGAGAGGCTATCTCTATAGATTACCTTAGCTGCGGCTTGTCAGGGGGCGGTTCCTTTGGTATGGAGGGCACAATTGTGCCAGATAAAACCATAGATATTGCTTTCTATGGCTCCGAAATGGATATGTCCCTTCTAAGCAATTTTCTGCCAGATGTGCCTGTGGCTGGCTATTTGGACATTAAGGGGACAATGCAGGGGGATATAAATAATCCTATTGTCCGTGCCCAATATGCTGCTCATGATGGACATATCTATCATCAGCCTTTTGACCGTTTGCATGGCTCGGCAGCGGGCAGTCTTCGCGGAGTAAAGATTGACGATTTTGTCATGGAGCATGGGGAGAAAACCAAATGGTATGCCAAGGGCATGGTGGGCTTCCTAGGGGACAAAGGCATCAATATGCGTATTGATACTGTAGGTGCCCGTATGGAGGATATTATGCAGGCGGTGGCTCCAGACCAGAAGCTTACCGGTAATGTGGATAATGTTATTACCATTACAGGGACATTAAAGGATCCTAATGTAGTTGGCTATGTGCATTTTTATCAGGGCAGCTACAATGGTATTTTTGTTAATGGTATGGATGGTGACTACTACATCAAGGATAGAGATTTGATTTTGCAGGACTTCCATGTATTTACCCCTTGGCTGGATGTGGACTTTAACGGCACCATAGACAAGGTGGGTAAGCTGGATTTGGCGGCCAAGGTTCACGAAATCAATCTAAGCCGGTATAACAAGAATCTGCCGATTCCATTGCAGGGCAAGGCCCGGTTTAACGGCAAGCTGACCGGGGATTTGGATAATCCACTATTTGAAGGAAAACTGGAGGCAGATGATTTGGCTGCCAACGGGCAGGAGATTACCAATGTGGGCGGTATTGTCCGCTATGAAAATCGCCATGTCTTTATGGATAATCTCTCTTTCCAGCAAAAGGAGGGCCAGTATAAATTTACTGGTCATGTAAATATTGATAACAAGCGCATTAAAGGTCGGCTGGATGTGGACAAGGGAGATATTCACAATCTGGCAGCTATGGCCGGCCTTAAGGATAACGGTATTACAGGAACCATTACTGGTAATAGTATGTTTGGGGGCACGCTGGATGAACCAGAGGTGAACCTTAGTGCCTTTATTACCAAGGGCGCCTTGGGCAGCTATGCTATGGATAATGTAATATTGAAGGCCTCTCTGGACAAGCGAAGAATTTATATTGAAGATTTCAGCGGTCAGGAGGGGGATGAGGGCCACTTCTTTGGCAAAAAGGAAACCGTCTATTATCCTGAGGAAAAGCTGCCAATGACTGAACGCTTCCGGGGCGGTCATTTGATGCTGGATGTGGAAAAATGCATAGGCTGCAAGGTTTGTGCTATGAACTGTCCCAATGCAGCTTTAAAGCTGACAGTGGAGATGGACGAAAACAAAAAGCGTCATATGACTTCCTATGTTCATGATATTGGCCGTTGTATGTATTGTGATTTGTGTATTGAAGCATGTAATTTCAAGGCACTGAAATGGGATCAAAATTATGAGGCTGCAACTTATTTCAAGGAAGATTTGACTTATGATGCAGTGGAGGAAGCAAAGAACAGGAGGGATGGCAATGAGTGAATTAGCTAGCCTTGTTGTATTTTGCCTTCTGGCTGTGGTTATTCTAGGAACAGCTCTAGGAGTTGTGCTTAGTAATAATCTGGTACATAGTGCTCTTTTGATGACAGCCTGCTTCATTGGGGGAGGTATTATGTACATCACTTTGGAAGCAGATTTCTTGGGGGCAGTAGAGTTTATGACCTATTCTGGCGGTGTAGCAATACTGATTGTTATGGGTGTTATGCTTACCCATCAAGGGGAGGGAGTGCCTTCCAATCCCTTTAATGGGCGAAAGATATGGGCTGCTGCCTTGTCTGGCACCTTTATAGCAGTTATGGGCCTGGTATCTACCTTTGTTACCAGTTCCAGCCAGGGAGGCTTTGTTTCGGAGGATACAGTAGGGGATTTGGCAGATATGATGCTGAACAGCTATATCCTGCCTTTTGAAATTGCGGCTGTTTTGCTTTTGGCTGCCTTGCTGGGAGCTATTATATTGGCGAAGGGAGATGAGGAGTCATGAGCATTGGTTTAACCCACTATCTGCTTTTGGCTGCTATGCTATTTGCCATTGGCATGTTTGGAGTGCTTTCCAAGCGGAATATTATTGCTGTTTTGATGGGCATTGAGCTGATGCTGAATGCTGTGAATATTAATCTGGTGGCTTTTAACAGATTTATGCCTGTTCACGATTTAACAGGCCAGCTAATGGCTCTTTTTGCCATTGTGGTTGGTGTAGCCGAGGTGGCTATAGGCATTGCCTTGGCCTTTAGAATTTATCGTGACAGGAATACCATTAATGTTGATGAGCTGAATCGGATGAAGGGATAGGAGGAGCTTGAATGTTTAATGAATTTGCCCTTGAACACGCTTGGCTGATTCCCTTGCTGCCGGCAATCTCCTTTGTGATTATCGGCATGGTAACCCGTTCCTATGGCAAGCTGTCTGCTGCTATTGCTGTAAGCATGAGCACGATCAGCTTTTTGCTGGCGGTAGGGGTAACCTTAGCTGTATTGGCTGGCAATATTACAGTTGATGCGCCATTTGTCCAGAAGCTTTCCTGGTTCCATATTGGCAGTGTCAACATCTCTATGGGTGTTCTTATTGATCCGCTTACGGCTATGATGCTGATGGTGGTTACTACTGTATCCTTGCTGGTGCAGATTTATTCCTGTGGTTATATGGAGGGAGATCCTGGCTATGGCCGTTTCTTTGCCTTCCTTTCCTTGTTTGCTGGCTCTATGCTTGGCCTGGTGCTGGCTGTAAACTTCCTGCAGATGTATTTCTTCTGGGAGCTGGTGGGCTTGTGCTCCTACCTTTTGATTGGCTTCTACTATTATAAGATTTCTGCGAGAGAGGCAGCCAAAAAGGCCTTTATGACTACCCGTGTAGGTGACTTTGGCCTGCTTTTGGGCATTCTGCTTTTGCAGCTGACCTTTGGCACCTTGGACTTTATGGAACTGCAGCAGCTGGTGCCTATATATGTTATGCATGGTGGTGCAGGTTTCCTGACCATTATTGCCCTGCTGTTGTTTGTAGGCCCTATTGGCAAATCTGGCCAGTTCCCCCTCCATGTGTGGCTGCCAGATGCTATGGAGGGACCAACTCCTGTATCTGCTTTGATTCACGCAGCTACTATGGTTGTAGCCGGTGTTTATCTGGTAGGCAGAGCCTTCTTCCTCTTTAGCCAGCTGCCTGCTGTTATGACGGTAATTGCCTGGTTAGGTGGTTTTACAGCTATTCTTGCCGCCAGCATTGCCATTACTCAGCGGCCTATTAAGAGAATTTTGGCCTATTCCACCATTAGCCAGCTGGGCTATATGATGCTGGCCTTGGGTGTAGGCTCTCTTACCTCTTCCTTTTTCCATTTGATGACTCATGCCTTTTTCAAGGCCATGCTGTTCCTTAGTGCTGGTGCTGTTATGCATGCTATGGCAGAGGAGGCAGATATTTTTAAGATGGGCGGTCTGAGGAAGAAGATGCCTGTAACCTTTGCAGCTATGACCATTGGCGTATTGGCTATTTCTGGTATTCCGCCTTTTGCTGGTTTCTTTTCCAAGGATGAGATTCTGGCAGCAGCGGCTCAGGTAAGTCCAGCCTTGTATATTCTGGCAACCATTACAGCCTTTATGACAGCCTTCTATATGGCTCGTCTGTTGTTTGTGGCCTTTATGGGACAGCCAGCCAATCAGGAGGCCTATGATCATGCCCATGAGGTGGGCTGGTTTATGCGGGTGCCGCTGATTGTGCTGTCTGTATTGTCTGTAGTTAGCGGTATCTGGGCGCATATGGCAGGCTTTGGTGATTGGGTGCGCTTCGGTGCGCCAGCTCATGAGGGCATGAATCTGATGATTGCTGGTACTTCCACCCTGTTGGCAGTAATTGCTCTTGCCTTGGCTTGGAAGGTTTATGTAGCCAAAAGCTGGGATGCAGATGCCCTTGCTGAAAAATGGGGTGTGCTGTATCAGCTCAGCTTCCACAAATTCTATATTGATGAAATCTATGCAGCCTTGATAAAGGTCTTTGTGGATGGTATTGCCAAGGTACTGTATTGGATTGATGTACATATTGTGGATGGCATTGTCAATGCTCTGGGCGGCTTGGTACGGGCTGTTAGTGAGATGCTTAGTCCGGCAGAAAATGGCCAGGTTCAGAGCTATGCCGGTGTATATTTCTTTGGTGTAATTGTTTTGCTGGCTTATGGAGTATATTATGCTTCTAAGCTGATGGCTTTGCTGGGAGGTGCTTTCTGATGGAGAACTTTCCATTGTTGACAACGGTTCTGCTGGCACCTATTTCAGCGGCTTTATTGCTGTGCTTTGTATCTGCTCAGGCAAAGGAATCTGTGCGGGTAATCTGTGCAGCGGCTATGACTGTGGCTCTGGTGCTGACAGTTTATGCATTCTTCAGCTATGATATGTCAGTTGGAGGAATGCAGTTTACGGAGGATGTGCCTTGGATAAAGGATTTAGGGGTACATTACGCTCTGGGAGTGGATGGTATTTCCCTGCCTATGCTGCTTTTGACAGATTTGATAGGCTTGGCGGCTGTGTTTAGCTCCTGGAGTATTACGGAGCGCCCCAAGGAGTTCTATATTCTCCTGATGATTCTCATTGCTGGTGTAACTGGCACCTTTATTGCCAGGGATTTGTTTATCTTCCTGCTGTGCTATGAGGTTGTGGTTATTCCTATTTATATCATGGTTATTATTTGGGGTTCCACCAAGCGGGTTAGCAAGGAATATGCTGGTATGAAGCTGACCATTTACCTGCTGATGGGTTCTGCCTTTATGCTGGTGGGCGTGGTGGCTTTGTATTTGCAGGCCTTTCCACCAGAGATGCGTACCTTTGATATGCAGGCCTTGGCGGCTGCGGCTCAGGCTGGACATTTCAGCGAGGAGTTTCAGATTTTTGCCTTCCTGCTGCTCTTGATAGGCTTTGGCTCTTTGCTGTCCATGTTCCCATTCCATAGCTGGTCCCCAGATGGTTATGCTGGTGCGCCAACAGCGGTTTCCATGATTCATGCCGGCGTACTGAAAAAAATCGGTGGCTATGGCTTGATTCGTCTGGGACTCTTAGTGCTGCCTTTGGGAGCAAAATTCTGGGCGCCTTTGATTGCAGGTCTGGCTATTATTAATGTTATGTATGCTGCCTATATTGCCTTGGCTCAGCATGATTTGAAGTATGTTATTGGTTATTCCTCAGTGTCCCATATGGGCTATGTGCTGTTGGGCTTTGCTGCCCTTAATGTAGTATCTGTCAGCGGTGCTGTGGCCAATATGGTGGCTCATGGTGTGATGAGTGCTTTGTTCTTTGCCATGATTGGCTATGTTTATGAGAGAACACATTTGAGAAGCGTTCGCGAGCTGCGGGGCTTGGCTCATCAGATGCCAAGGGTAGCTGCTGGCTTTATGCTGGCAGGTATGGCCTCCCTGGGCTTGCCTGGCTTGATTGGCTTTATGCCAGAGTTTACTATCTTTGTTGGCTCCTTTGGGGTATATCCGGTTTTTGCGGTAATTGCTATTTCCGGCATTATCTTTACCGCCCTTTACACCCTGAGAATGTTGGCCAAAATTCTCTTTGGCCCAAGGGATCAGCGCTTTGATTACTTCCAGGATGCCAAGGGTGTGGCTATGATGCCTTTGATTATCCTAGGTGTGGCCCTGGTGGGCTTTGGTATTTTCCCACAGCTGTTGATGGGTATGGTAGGCTCTGGCACAGAACAGCTAGTACCCCTGTTGGATCAGCTTTCTGATGCATCAGCCATGTTAGGAGGTGTCAGATAATGAATTTTGCGGTGATTAGTACAGAAATATTTATTCTTTGTCTGGGCCTTTTTGCCATTGTCATGGATTTGGTTCTGCCAGCTAAGGAATCCCACAAATCCATTGGAGCTGTGTTGATTTTTGCCCTGACAGGCTGGTTCCTTTATATGTTTACTTTCTATCAGGGGCCTTTGAATCCTATGGAGCCAGAAGCAATGGCTGTCATTGCTGACAAATTTTTCTATCAGGGCATGTATTTTGTGGATAATTATGCACTGTTCTTCAAGCAGATGTTTATTTTGGCCACAGTCTTTACCATGCTGTTTGCCAGTGATTACGTTCAGTCTGTGCTGCGGTACAAGGGAGAGTTTTACGCTCTGCTGTTAATGGCACTGCTGGGCATGTGTGTGCTGGCTTCTGCTACGGATTTCCTTACCATGTTTATTGGTCTGGAGCTGATGACCATTTCCTTCTATATTCTGACAGGTGCCAGAATGAGCTCCAAAGATTCCAGCGAGGCAGCAGTAAAGTATTTGATTATTGGCTCTGTATCCACAGCTACTATGCTTTATGGTATTAGTCTGGTTTATGGTGCTACTGGCAGTATTCAGTTCTTTGAGGTGTGCCGTAATCCTCATTTGTTCTTCCCATTGGGGATTGCCGGAATTACCATGGTCCTGATTGGCTTCTTCTTTAAGCTGTCCATTATACCGTTTCATATGTGGGCGCCGGATGTATATCAAGGGGCACCAACTCCCATTACGGCCATGCTGGCTATGGGCTCCAAGGCAGCAGGTATTGCCGCCTTTATGCGGGCGCTGTATGTGGCATTCCCAATGCTGGGCATGTACTGGCTGCCTATGCTGGCTGTACTTTGTGCTATTTGCATGATTTTCGGCAATATTATGGCTATGAAGCAGAAGGATGTTAAGCGTATGCTGGCTTATTCCTCCATTGCTCAGGCAGGCTATATGATGGTAGGTATTATTGCTGCTGATACAGCTGGCATGAAGGCCACCATGTTCTATGCTGTCTTATATGTATTTGCCAATGTAGGCGCCTTCGCGGTGCTGGCAGTGGTGGAGGCTCAGAAGGGCAGTACCACACATAGGACGATGAATGGCTTGGCCCAGTCTGCTCCTGTGCTGGCAGGGGTAATGACTATTTCCCTGCTGTCTATGGCTGGCATACCGCCAACAGCAGGCTTTGCGGGCAAGCTGTATCTCTTTACAGCTGTGGTAGATCAGGGATATTTGTGGCTGGCCTTTGTAGGCTTCGTTATGTCCATGATTTCTGTATATTACTATTTGCTGGTAGCCAAAGCTATGTATCTAGGCAAATGGGATGGCACCAAGCTGAATATCTCCGGCACTACCAGAGCAGCAGTCCTTCTCAGTGTCCTGGCCACTATTCTTATAGGTGTATGGCCAGAAAAGCTGGCAGAGCTAACCAGTTTGGCTGCAAATACCTTTTTGCATTAAGGAAATGAAATTAAAAGGATGAGCGTCTTAAGATGCCCATCCTTTTTTTGACTTATAGTCTGTCATATTATTTTATGGTGGAAAAAAGCACGGCAAGAAAGTTGCTAATATACTATGAAAAAATGCAAAATTTACATAGTTTCTAGAGTATTACCCTAAAAACTACAAGAAATTTTGTCAAACTTTTCTTTACATTTTTGTGACAGAATTGTTATGTTCCGGGATTCAGTCAGCAGGCGGACTCTATCTGGTTTCCGGGATTACGGAAGTTATGAAATGGTTTTCAGCGTTTTATCTGATGTTCAGGAGTGTGAAGGATATACAGCAGAAATACAGCAGTGTTCTTCTGGTGGGAATTACTGCTTATGCTTCATCTCTGGCAGCAGACAGAATATGGAAAGCATATGAGCCGATCGTAGGAGGATGGTTTACGGAATTTGGAGCCGCAGTGCTTGTTTTCTGTGTGGGCCTGACTTTGTGGATAGAGCTTGCCAATGCCTACAGATTCCAGTTAACCTATGGGGAATACAGCCGCCAGATGGAGCAGAAGCTTCTGATGCAGAAACAGCATTATGAAGAGCTTACACAGAAGATGGATGAGATCAGCAAAATGCGCCATGATATGCGTCATCATCTCCGCGCGGTCATGGCTTATGCACAGCAGGAAAGATACAGGGAACTGATGGAATATCTTCAGGAGTATGCCTCTGTTATGGCAAAAGAGGAAAAAAAGGTCTGCTATTGCAGAAATATGGCTGTGGATGCGGTGATCCATTTTTATGCAGGAGAACTGAAGCAGAGAGGGATTTTATTTGAATGTGATATGATGCTTCCTGCCAATATCAGCATTTCAGATACGGATTTATGTAAGATTTACGGAAATCTTATGGAGAATGCTGTGGATGCGGTAAAAGATCAGTTAAGAGAAGAGCTTTCAGATCAGATTAACGCTCTTAAGGGAATGAAGGCTATGGCTGCTGCTTATGGCTTTGATATTTCTGAGCCAGCTACAACAGCTAAGGAAGCTGTTCAGTGGTTATACTTTGGATACCTTGCAGCTATCAAGACTCAGAACGGTGCTGCTATGTCAGTAGGTCGTGTATCTACATTCCTTGATATCTACATCAAGAGAGATATGGACAAGGGCATCCTTACAGAGCAGGAAGCACAG
>OQVT01003100.1_pt1 | contig 10686 bp, 8 predicted proteins | sample 1691561 | NCBI WGS metagenome assembly OQVT01 (sample SAMN03418260, study PRJEB22391) | human gut metagenome | biome: human-gut; feature: organic feature; material: feces | host: Homo sapiens | place: Tanzania | collected 2013-01
GCGCCACCTTGCCAAGGTGGAGGTAGCGAGTTCGAGCCTCGTCATCCGCTCCAAAGGACGCTTAAAATCCTAAGCGTCCTTATTTTTTACCAATGACACCAAACATAAGGCGACATAGCCAAGTGGTAAGGCACGAGTCTGCAAAACTCCGATTCCCCAGTTCAAATCTGGGTGTCGCCTCCAACGAATCCCAATTGTGTTTAGCAACTGGGATTTTTTCTTTTTATGTGATAACCTAATGAAATTTAAGTGCGGCTAAAGGAGATTATATGGATTTCTTTATTTGTATCGGTTTTTGCATTTGTGTAATGATTGCACTTACCGGTTATTATATCGCTCATGTAGTAAAGCAAGCCAAAAAGGGAGACAGCGAAACGAAAATTGATATGGCAAATAAATTTGAAATCAGAACAGAGTTTGAAACATCAACTTTTAATGCTGAAATAGTTGATTTGAGCTGCCGTGCGATGATGATAGGCGGTAAGTATCCTAAAGCTGTAGATGTATATACGGCTGTTTTTGTAACCGACAAAAATGAGCAAATAAAGCTGAATGTTCCGCAAGAAATGTATGACGGTCTTGAAGTGGGTCAAAAAGGAGAGCTTACTCTTGTGGAGGGAGAGCTGTACAGCTTTGTCGTTTAATTTATTTTTATATTTTCCAATAGCTTAACAATATAACTACTCAGGTTTTCGGAGGGATTATGACTAAACCAAAAAATATGAGCTTGATTGCCAAAGCAATGCTCTTTCTCAGCACGATAATATGGGGCAGCTCATTTTTTATACTTAAAAATACGCTTGATGAAATGCCACTCTATTTTATTTTGAGCATACGCTTTTTAGTGGGTGCGCTGTTGCTTTTTCTTGTCGGCTGTAAGAATTGGAAGAAGCTTAATAAAAAATATCTGTGGGCAGGTGGTATAACGGGCGTGTTTCTTGCCCTTGCTTACATAACGCAGACTATCGGCTTGCAATATACCACGCCGAGCAAAAACGCTTTTTTGACAACGGTTTATTGCGTTCTTGTGCCGTTCTTTTGTTGGGAAGTTACCAAGAAAGCACCCGACAAATTTAATCTTATAGCGGCTGTGGTTTGCCTTACGGGAATAGGGCTTGTTTCGCTCGGCTCGGGCGATATAGGCTTTAATTTTATGGGCGACGGAATGACGCTTGTTTGCGGTATTTTTTACGCCTTACAGATAGTTGCCGTTGAGCTTTGGGGCAAGGATATGGATGTCATACTTTACACGGCATTTCAGTTCTTTGCGGCGTTTATAATATGCTTTGCGGGATTTTTGCTTTTCGAAGAAGCTCCTGCGAGCATTTCGCTTTCGGCTATAGGCTCGCTTGCATATGTTTCGGTGTTTGCGACAACGCTGGCGTTTTTGCTTATGAATGTGGGCGTGAAATATGCCTCCGCAAATTCAAGCTCATTGATTTTGAGCTGCGAAGCGGTGTTCGGCGTTCTGTTTTCGATTTTGTTCTATCCCGACGAGCACATTACACCGAGAATTGTCTGCGGCTTCGTGGTAATGTTCATCGGAATTGTTATCAATGAAACAAAGCTTAGCTTCTTACGGAAAGAAAAAGTGAATTAAAAATAAATAAAAAATCATATCTTTTAGCGTAGTATTTCAACATTTTCACTAAAAATACTTTACAAAGTGAAAAATATATGATAATATTAAACTGTTCTTATAACATACCAAGAACAATTGGGTTGCTACAAAAAGGTAGAAAACCGCAAAGCTCTAACGACTTCCTTTTTGGAGGTCGTTATCTTTTTATAGGGGAGTTATAAAGGAGTTGTACTTATGAAATACGGAATCGGTTTGGACTGCGGAATAGCCTCGGTAGGTTATTGTGTAATGGAATTGGATTTTAATGATGAGCCGAGAAGAATCGTTAAGCTCGGTTCGAGAATTTTTGATACTGCCGAAGTTCCGAAAACAGGAGCTTCGCTTGCTGCGCCGAGACGTGAGGCAAGAGGTATGCGAAGAAGAGTTCGTAGGCATCAGCACAGGCTTGACCGCATAAAGCGTATGCTTGTTGAAAAGAATATCATAAGCCAAGCGGAGCTTGAGACCTTGTATAACGGACAGCTTTCGGACGTTTATGAATTGAGAGTGAAAGCACTTGACGAGCCTGTGGGCAACTGTGAATTTGCGAGAATTCTTATCCATTTGGCACAAAGACGAGGCTTTAAGTCAAACAAGCGTAACGACGGAAAGGATAAGGAAGCAGGCAAGCTGTTGAAGGCTACCGAAAGCAATGAAGCTCTTTTGGAGAGAAAGGGCTACAGAACTGTCGGCGAAATGTTCTTGAAGGATAAAAAATTTGCTGAGCACAAGCGAAACAAGGGCGAGGATTACAGCAATACCGTTTTACGCTCAATGATAGAGGCGGAAATAAAGGCGATATTTGAGGCACAGCGCAGCTTCGGAATGACCTTTGCAAGCGAAGAAATAGAGGCAATGTATACGGATATTGCATTGTCGCAAAGGCCGTTTGACTTAGGCCCTGCAAAAGGTCCTGAAAATTCCCCAAGCCCGTATCATGATATGTTGGGTGAAAACTTGGTCGGACAATGCACATTTTATCCCGAGAAAAAGCGTGCGGCAAAGGCGACATATTCGTTCCAGCTTTTCAATTTGCTTCAAAAAATAAACCACATTTATCTTTTAACGGATTTCGGAGAAAAATATTCCTTGTCCGACGAGGAAAGATTGGCAATTAAAAATCTTTGCTTTAGGAAAAAAGCGGTAAATTATGCCGACATAAGAAAATCACTCGAAATTTCATACGATTACAAGTTTAACTGCATTTCTTACTCCGGAAAAGAGGTTGAGAAAATCAAGCAAAAGCTCGAAAATCAAGACCGACAGGCTTTAATCGACGAAATTGAGAAAAAGGCGAAATTTGAATATCTTAATAATTATCATCAAATGAAAAAAGCGTTGAGCGATGTGTTCAATGCACTTTCTGAGGATGATCTTGACGCTCTCGGAAGAATTTTTACGGTGTTTACCGATAAAGACAGAATTAAGGAAAAGCTTGAGCTCACGGATATACCTAAAGCTCTCCACGAAATCATTTATGAGAATATGCCGTATTTCAAGGGCTACGGTCATATAAGCGTTAAGGCGTGCAAGGAGATTATTCCGTTCCTTGAAAAGGGTGTGACGTATGATAAGGCTTGCGAAGCGGCAGGAATTGATTTCAGGGCACACTCAAACACGGAAAAGCATGAGCTTTTACCGCCTGCGGAGGATGCTCTTGCAGACATTCCGAACCCCGTTGTTAAGCGTGCCGTTACGCAGACAAGAAAAGTCATAAATGCGATAATCAGGGAGATGGGCAACAGTCCTGCATATATAAACATTGAGCTTGCGAGGGAATTGCCTAAATCCAAAAAGGAAAGAGACGAAATTGACCAACATAACAACGAAAACAGAGCCGCAAATGAGAGAATAAAAAATGAAATTACGGAAAATTTCGGAATTGTAAACCCGACAGGTCTTGATATAGTTAAATTGAAGCTTTATCACGAACAGAACGGAATATGCCCGTATACACAAAAGACTTTTGATTATGATAGATTACTTGAGCCGGGATATGTTGATGTTGACCATATAATTCCGTACAGCAAATGCTTTGACGACAGCTACTCAAACAAAATATTGACATTTTCATCGGAAAACAGGCAAAAGAGCAACAGAATTCCGATGGAATATATACCCGAAAGCAAAAAGTCAGATTATCAGGTTTGGGTAACAAACAATATAAGAAATCCCAGAAAAAAGCAAAATCTTCTCAAGGCAAAGCTCACACCCGAGGACACCGAGGGCTTCAAAGCCCGCAATCTTAACGATACACAGTATTTAAGCCGTGTGTTATATAACTACATAAACGACAACCTTTTGTTTGACGATTACAAGAACAAAAAGAAGAAAGTCAGAGCAGTAAAAGGTGCTGTTACGGCATATATGCGTAAGCGTTGGGGTATAGCTAAGGTTCGTGAGGACGGAGATTTGCACCATGCGGCAGACGCTGCGGTTATCGCTTGCGTAACGGAGGGTATGATTCAAAAAATCAGAAATTATTCCGATTCACAAGAGATGGATAACTATGCGGTTAACACCGATACGGGCGAGGTTATTGACAAGCTTCCAATGCCGTACAGAGATTTTAGAAATGAATTGCAAAAGCGTCTTGAGTCGGAAAACTTGGACGAACTGAAATTGTATCTTTCAAAGCTTCCGAACTATTCTAAAGAAGCGTTGGACGACGTAAAGCTCTGTTTCGTTTCAAGAGCACCGAAGCACAAAGCGACAGGTGCTGCGCATATGGGAACACTGCGTTCGTATAGCGGCGACGGCTATTCGGTTTCAAAGAAAAAGCTTTGCGACTTAAAGCTTGATAAAAACGGCGAAATCGAGGGTTGCGATTTTTGGAAAAATGACGATAAGCTTTTGTACAATGCGTTGAGAAAAGAGCTTATCAAAGTCGGAGGCAAGGGAAAGGATCTGCCGAGCGATTTTGAATTCCACAAGCCGAAATCCGACGGAAGCGACGGACCGATTGTCAGAAGCGTCAAGTGCAGAGAAAAGGTTTCACAATATGTTCCGCTGAATACCGAAAACGACCTTGCGCAAAAGACGGGCGCAGGAAACGGCTCAATGATAAGAATTGACGTTTTCTATGTTGAAAATGACGGATATTACTTTGTGCCGATTTATGTTGCGGACACCAAGAAAAAGGAACTGCCGAATCTTGCTTGCGCACGAGGAAAAGATGGTTGGAAACCGATGGACGACAAGGATTTTGTGTTTTCGCTTTATCCCAATGATTTGATAAAGGTGGAAGCAAAGAAGAATATGGAGTTTAGCGTTGCTCAAAAGGGAAGCAGCCTACAGCCTAAAATTGAGAGGAATAACATTCTTTTGTATTACTCTAATGCCGGAATTTCTACCGCATCAATTACAGTTAAAACTCATGATGCTGCATATGAAATCGCCAATTTAGGCGTTAAAACCCTTAAGAGTATTGAAAAATATACTGTTGACCCGTTGGGAAATGTTCATAAGGTGGGCAAGGAGAAGCGAATGAGGTTTAACTGATATGGCTTACAGAAATATTTTCGTTTCCAATGAGGCAAAGCTCAGACTTCGCAATAAGCAGCTGATTGTTGATAACGGCGAAGAGCTGTCATTCCCGATTGAGGACATACGCTCAATAGTAATTGACAATCCTTACACAACGCTCAGTGCAAAGCTGCTTTCAAAGCTTTGCGAGGACGGTGTTTGCGTCATTGTCTGCGACGATAAACACACGCCGTCGGCATCGATGATGCCGATAGGGGTTTATTGCCGAGTCAATAAGCGTGTTACACTTCAGTTCGAACAGTCAAAGCCGAAGCTTAAAAAGCTGTGGCAGGAGATTGTAAAGGCGAAAATAAGCAATCAGGCAAAATGTCTTGAATTGAATTCCGTTGAAAAAAGCGCTGAGCTTTATTCGATAGCCAAAACGGTAGCCTCGGGAGATACCACAAACAGAGAGGGTTATGCGGCGAGAATGTATTTTCGCAGTATGTTCGGCAACGAGTTTACGGTTTTGCCGAAAACGGGTATTTTTACCGTGTCAACACCGCCGACTGGAGCCGCGAAAGGCTTTTTGCCGATGCAAGCAGCTATAACGGTTGGAGCGATATGACTTTTGACTACACGACCGGCAAGCTGTATGCCGTTGCATACAACCTCCCGTGGGACTCCGGCGATGATGAAACGGCAATCGAAGCAAGCTTCCTTGTCACCATCGACCTTCTCACATACGAAATCACTCAGGTAGCACAAATCACAACCGGCATTTTGACTCTTGCGGCGGATGCACAGGGCGAGCTTTACGGCATTGCAATGGACGGCTGCCTGTACCATATCAACAAGCAGGACGGCTCAACACGAAACATCGGCAGCACCGGCCAAGTTGTATCCTATGCACAGAGCATGTGCTATGATTACAACACCGACACCATGTATTGGGCTCTCTGCAACATCTCTCAGGGCGTGCTTTGCAGCGTTAACCTCGAAACCGGTGCCGCCTCGCGTCTCGGCATTATCGGCGGCAACACCGAAGTCGTGTCCCTTTTTGCCGTTCCCGAAAGTGAACCCGTTGTTCACGTTGAAAGCGTTGATATCGAACCCGCCGAAGCAAGCATTGACGTTGGGCTGACACTTCAGCTCTCCGCCTCCGTTTCGCCTGAAAATGCAACCGAAAAACGTGTTTCATGGTCAACTTCCGACGCAGGCATTGCAGCAGTCAACGAAAACGGCGTTGTTTACGGCAGCACGGCAGGCACGGCCGTTATCACCGCAGCAAGCCTTGACGGCGGCATTATCGGAACCTGTACCGTAACAGTCAATGCAGCAGCATCAAGTTCCGATTATCAACGGGTTGACACGCTTGAAAGCGGCGGAGATTACCTTATCGTCACCCGCGTCGGCGGTCAGGCATATGCGCTTGTCAACCGCAACGCTTCCCCGAACAATTTTGCCGCAATGCTCGTTCCTGTCGTTCTCTCGGCGGACGGCGAATATGTTCTTTCCCCGCTGGACAGTTCCGAATCAATGGATGACCTGCTTTGGACGGCAAACGGCGATTATACAAACGGCTTCTCCTTCCGTTCCGTCGGCAGCGGTCTGTATTTTGCCGGTCTCACCTACTGCAACTGGACTGCAATAAACCAAACCGAGGATCTTTGGCTCCCGCTCGAACATACCGACGGAGGAACAGCCAAAACCATCCTCAAATCCGTCCGCGCCGAACAAATCGACCCCACGGCAGTGAAACTCTATGCCGGCATTACGACCGGATATTTCGATTCCGTGATTTTTGATTACGTTCGCATTGCGGATGCAGCCAATGTTGAATTTTACAAATTCGGCAGCTCCGGTTCGGAATATGCCCTCGGCGATGTCAACATGGACGGCAGCGTTTCCGTATCCGATGCACTGATGGTTCTTCGCTTCACAATGGGGCTTGAAACACTTTCCGATGCTCAGCTTGAACTTGCCGATTTCAACGGTGACGGCACGGTAAGCACTGTTGATGCGCTTGACATTCTTCGCGCAGCAATTTGATGTTCTCCCGCTTAATCCTCTGTTCCGATTGATTTTTTAAGCAATTCTCGGCAAAGCCGAACGCAAAAGCTTCCCATGCGGAAGCCTGCCGTTCGGCTTTTTTTGCATTCGTGCTCAGGGAGTGCGGTTTTTTGCTCAGGCAATTGATATTTCTGCAAAAAAATGTTATGATAAGTTTGTGAATGCTGTGTTCAAATTCATACAGGACGGATAGTGCATATGAAACAAATAACGGAAAAACGCATAAAGTCGCCCATGCCGGCTTATACGGCGGCAGCGTGCATAATCGTTTTCGGGTTGATTTTCCCGCTGTACAGGGTGTACGGCATTGTTATTACTGCCGTTATTGCGGCGGCGGCATACTTTTTTTCAAAGAAATATTTCTTTAAGGATAAGATTATTCAAGAGGAATCCGAACCTGTCTTCCGCACGGGTATCGCGGAGCTTGACGAATCCCTCGAACAGGCGAATGTGCTTATCGAGCAGCTGCGCCGGGCAAATATCAGCATTAAAAACCCCGCCGTCAGTGCGCATATCGACAGAATGACCCGCTCCGGCGACGCAATTCTTGCCGAGCTTAACGCGCATCCCGAAAAGGCAAGGAAGCTGCGCCGATTCCTGACATATTATCTGCCAACTTCCGTAAAATTCATGCAGACCTATGCCGAGCATGAAGCCGCACCCACGGGCGGCGAAAACTCCGCCGAGATCATGCGCGGCATTGAAAACAATTCCGAAACGATCGCCAAGGCGTTCGAAACAAGCCTCGACTCACTTTATGCCGGAGAAGCGTTGGACATTTCGTCCGATATCGACGTTCTTAACGGAATGGTGAACGCAAAAACGAGCATGTTCGAATGATGTTCTGCCGCGAGGCTGCATCCGTAAACGAACGGTAAAAATAAACCCGACTTAAAAATCAAAGCGCATTCAGCGGAAAGGAAAACAAATGGAAACCAACGACAAAACAACAGCAATGCCCACTCTGACTCTCGACCCGTTCGGCGCACAGGCTGCGGCGGAACAACAGACCGCAGCTGCGGAACCCGTCAAAACCTGCGATGAACTCATGCAGGAGAACTCCAATCTCTCCGCCGACGAGCTTGCCGCCGTTGATGCCTTTGCGAAGCAGATCGACATCACCAATTCGGCGCAAATTATGTGTTACGGCGCGGACGGACAGAAAAAAATGGCTGATTTTTCCGAAGGTGCGCTTGAAAACGTCCGCACAAAGGATCTCGGGCAGACAGGGGACATGATAACGGACCTTATCGGCGAGCTGCGCGGGTTCGATGCAGCTGCGGACGAAAAGGGCTTCTTGGGCTTTTTCCGCAAAAAATCCGCCAAAGTTTCCGCACTCAAAGCAAAATACGACAAGGCCGAAGTCAATGTTGAACGCATTGCCGGCGAGCTTGAAAAGCACCAGATAACCCTGCTTAAGGATGTTTCAATGCTGGATAAAATGTACGAAGAAAACCTGCTTTATTTTAAGCAGCTGACAATGTACATACTTGCAGGCAAAAAAAAGCTTGAAACCGAGCGCGCAACCACCCTCCCCGCACTTGTGCGGAAAGCGGAGCAGAGCGGTTTGCCCGAGGATGCTCAAAAGGCACGCGATTTTGCCGATATGTGCACAAGGTTCGAAAAGAAGATTTATGACCTTGAACTCACCCGAAACATCTCCATTCAAATGGCACCGCAGATTCGCCTGATTCAAAACAACGACACGATGATGGTCGAAAAAATACAAACCACCATTGTGAACACAATTCCCCTTTGGAAGAGCCAGATGGTCATTGCACTCGGGCTTGAGCATTCGCGTCAGGCTGTGGAAGCGCAGCGTGCTGTCACGAATATGACGAATGAGCTTCTGAAAAAGAATGCGGAACTGCTGCATTCCTCCACCGTTGCTGTTGCCGAAGAGAGCGAACGCGGCATTGTGGATATTGAAACGCTCACCGAAACCAACGAAAAGCTTATTGCAACCATGGATGACGTGCTCCGTATTCAGCGTGAAGGTCACGAAAAACGTGTTGCGGCGGAAGCTCAAATGGCAAAAATCGAATCCGAGCTGCGCAAAAAGCTCGTTGATGTCACCGGCCTCGGCGGCAGTGCCGCAAAATAAGCCTGCATTTCAATCAATCGTTTTAAACTGTTTTATTACTGCGGAGTCGAACTCCGGGAAGGCGGAAAGATGAAATCTCTTTTCAAAAAGTTCTCAACGGCTGTCATCGTTCTTGCAGCGGTCGCCCTGCTTTCGGTGCCGCTTCTCGGCGGCGCAAGGCTTGCGGCGGATTGCGGACGAATCGAAAAAAAGTTCAATCATTTTGCGGCCGAAACCGATAAACACGGCAATAATTTCGAGTCCGACATGGTTGTTTTTGCAGCAAATGCCGAGAGCCTTTGCGATGAGGCGGCGCGCATCACGGGGGAGGATTCTCCCGCCGTGCGCAGCCTTCAAAACGATCTTGCCGAATACGAAAAATGCGGTTCCGCATTTGAAAAATTTGATTGCTTCAAACGTTTGCTTGCGGATGCAAAGCGCGTTTATGCCTCCGTTCCGGAGGGAAGTGTTACCGACAGCCTTATGACGGCAATGGACGGCATCGAATCGGCTGATTCGCGAATTTCACGCACCTATGGGGCAAAATACTCCGAATGCATGAAATCGCGTTCCGATCTGCTTTCCGGCGGGCTGTCCTCCGCAATTGCAAAAATCTACGGAATCGGAGGGAAATAACACCGACAAATGAAATCTTCAAAGCTTAAATTGGCATCGATAATCCTTGCCGTTGTGCTGTGCCTGCTTGTGCTTTCCGCTCCTGCCGGCGCCGTCGTTCAGCCGAACAGCGACTTCTATGTTTTGGATAACGAAAACGTGCTTTCGGCAGAAACAGAAAAATACATCATTGACCGCAATCTGAACCTTGTTTCCAACTGCAAAGGTGCACAGGTTTGTGTTGTTGTGACGGACAGCACGAACGGGCAGGATATCGAGGAATATGCAACGGAGCTCTTCAACGCTTGGGGCATCGGCAGCAAGACCGAGGACAACGGCGTGCTGATTCTGTTCCTGACGGATGACGACAACTATTGGATAATGCCCGGCATCGGGCTTGAAAGAGTCCTTACCGAGCGCGTTCTTCGTCAAATCATAGATGACGACTGCGAACCCTCATTTGCAAGAAAGGATTATGACAGCGCGGCAAAAGCAACGTTCATCGCGATTAATCAGGTTGTCTGCAATTACTACAGTCAAGATCCGAACGGTTCGGGTGATTCGGATAATTTTCCGAACAACAACGGCAATAATTATTATCCGGATGACTACCCCGATTATAACTCCGGCAGTTCCTGTCTTTCATGCGGTTCCTGCCTCGCACTCAGCTGCGCGGCATGCGGGAGCTGCGGCTCGTGTTCGGGAGGAAGTTTTATGGGCATTATTATTGTAATCATCATCGTGTTTGTTTTCTTTAAAATCATCGCTTCCATCGGCAGAGGCGGGCGGCGTCCCCCCCGTCCCCCTCGCGGCGGAGGCTTCGGCGGTT
>OQVT01003104.1_pt1 | contig 10676 bp, 11 predicted proteins | sample 1691561 | NCBI WGS metagenome assembly OQVT01 (sample SAMN03418260, study PRJEB22391) | human gut metagenome | biome: human-gut; feature: organic feature; material: feces | host: Homo sapiens | place: Tanzania | collected 2013-01
TAGAGAGCCGTTGCGTTCCGCGCGGGCGTGCTGGGCTGCGCGAATATCTGGAAACGCTCGGTCTTGACGAATATGATCCGCTTGAGATCATCAAGATAACGCATGGCAGAATGGCGGAGGACGATCAGTGGATAAACATAGAGGTGAAACAATGACAGTACATCTTGTTACGGATGACAGGATCGCGGAGACCTCGTCAAAGGGAAATCAAGAAAAGTGGTTTGACGGAGAGACAAACCGATGGTACAAGCTTGACCAGTTCGGCTATGAGGCATTGGCGGAAACGGTCACGTCCGCTCTTCTGAACTACAGCAATATCGAGTCGGATACGCCGTTTCCTTTTGTAAGGTATCGGATGGAGCGGCTGCGTGTTCATGGCACGGAGCGGATCGGCTGCTCCAGCGCTGATTTCCTGGCGGATACGTATGTCGGATGGTCGATTGTCACGGTGCATAAGATTCTCACACAGTATACTGGCGGAAAAGTGCGTGACATTCTGGCAAAAATGCCGAGCGATCGGAAAAGACTTCTCTATCTTGCCGATGCGGTAACGGAATACACAGGTCTGGCGCAGTTTCCGCAGTATCTTTCCCTTCTGTTTGCCGTGGACACGCTCATTCTCAATGAGGAACGACACCTTAACAATATCGCGGTTCTGGAGTGCGGCGGGAAATACAATTACTGCCCCATCTTTGATAATGGAGCGGGATTGCTGGCAGATACAACGATGGATTACCCATTGTCAGGGGATGTTTATGCACTTCCTCATCGCTGATAGAATCTTTCACTATACTGTACTCATCCAGATAAGCCTGATAAGTAGAGTCTAACTTTTCTTTCTGGGCATCAGACAATTCCCTGTTGGTAGAAGCACTCTTGACAAAAGTTTCAAACCTATTGGCAAAAGTACCGGCATGAGACAATGCAACCTGCTGCTCTTTCTCTACAGCCTTCATTGCATTCTCCATCTTCTTCTGCTCCATTCCATTCTCAGACTTCTTCTGTTCGGTTTCATTCTGTGCAAAAGCCGAAAGAGAAACGGCGAGCAATAATCCTAAACTTAAAACTGTTTTTTTCATCTTTTTACTTCTCCTTTAAATATAAATACGTCACTCACTTCGGCTGCAAATATAGCATTAAATAATCAAATACGCAAATAAAGTAACAAATATTCATATATTTCAACAAAAACATCAAACTATAAGGTGGAAAGTTGCCAACCTTACAATTTACAAGCAATAAACACCCCATATATATGATTTTATTACTTTTTGCACATTCAGATAGTTAAAAATCTGTTATTTTGTTCATTATGTCAAAGAAAAACTATAATTTTGCAACCGAAATAAAAGATAAAGCCAAAACAAGATTGCAATGTCATGCTAAAAACAATTGCAAAGAAATAGATTCGAAAGAGAATTCGGATAAATCCAGATGAAGATTCAGAAGAGGATTCAGATAAGTCTGGAGGCGGTTCAGAAGAGAATTCGGATAGATTCAGAATAAAATTGAGAATATAACAAATAACAATAAACAACAATAAAAGAAATGAAAAAAATCAGAGCAGCCGTTGTAGGATACGGCAACATTGGTAAGTTTTCTGTAGAGGCTCTTGAGGCAGCTCCAGACTTCGAGATTGCAGGTGTAGTACGTCGTCAGGGCGATAAGGACAAACCTGCTGAATTGGCTCAGTATGAAGTAGTAGATGACATCACAAAGTTGAAAGATGTTGATGTTGCCATCTTAGCTGCTCCTACTCGTTCATGCCCAGAATATGCTGAGAAGATTGTTGCTCTTGGCATCAACACCGTTGATAGCTTCGACATCCACACCAGCATCCTCGACTACCGCACCAAGCAGATGGAGAACTGCAAGAAGGCTGGCAAGGTAAGTGTTATCTCTGCCGGTTGGGATCCAGGTTCAGACTCTATCGTACGTGTACTCATGGAGAGTCTTGCACCAAAGGGTTTGACTTATACCAACTTCGGTCCTGGTATGAGCATGGGTCACTCTGTTTGCGTAAAAAGCAAGAAGGGTGTTAAGAATGCACTCTCTGTTACCATCCCATTGGGTGAAAGCATCCACCGTCGTATGGTTTATGTAGAGTTGGAAGAAGGTGCTACTCTTGAGGCTGTTACTGCAGAAATCAAAGCAGACCCTTATTTCGCTAACGATGAGACTCACGTATTCGCAGTAGCTTCTGTTGACGACGTGAAGGATATGGGGCATGGTGTGAACCTGATCCGCAAGGGTGTTTCTGGTAAGACTCAGAACCAGCGCTTCGAGTTCAACATGAGCATCAACAACCCTGCTCTTACTGCTCAGGTATTGGTGAACGTAGCGCGTGCTTCTATGCGCCTGCAACCAGGTTGCTACACAATGCCAGAGATTCCTGTGATCGATATGCTTCCTGCTTCTCGCGAGGAAATCATCGCTCACTTGGTATAAGAGGCTGTTCTATACAAAGCATCTCAAGTAGAGCATTTTAAGTTTATTGAAAAAAGGAAATAGGTATCCTCTATCAAAGGGAGGGGATAAAACAAAAAACGAGGGCGCTGTCACAGCGTTCTCGTTTTTTTTCCTTTGTACTAAATTCTACCTAAACAAAAATAAACCTAAAACCTATTAACTTAAAATATATTGTTGTTTTCACGCTGCAAAGATAGTAACTTTATCAAAAAGGCATTAGCACTTATCGTTCATAAAATGGTAAAATCATTCAATTTGCTGCAAATGAACGATTTTTAGCACCTTTATACCGATTTGTTACATTTATCTGTCGCCTTTTTCTGACTTTTTCCCACGAATTTCTGTATTTTCATCAGATAAAACATAAAGTCCCACAGATTTGCATAGTTCCCATATAGACCGTTGTTTTTTAAGTCCCACAGATTTGCATAGTTCCCATATAGACCATTGATTTTTTTAAGTCCCACAGATTTCACAGATTTACACAGATCTTAGATAAACCTCGCAGAGATTATAAAGTTCCACAAATTACACAGATCTTTTGAAGCAAAAAAATCTGTGTAAATCTGTGAAATCTGTGGGACTTTTTTATGAGTCCTTTCTGTGAGACTCTACAATCTCAATAGTACTATATAAGTTCTGTGGAGATCCGTGAAATCTGTGGGACGATGAAATATCAGAAATGAAAAGGAGTCAAGACATTCAGCAGACGATCGAAATCGGCTTTTGAAATGCGACGACCACGGAGACTGCGCACCTGCGGATAATCCTCAAAGTAGTTTTCCTGGGTGGTGTACCAACAATGCGATTTCACCTCCCGAAGTTTCACCAACTGACCTTCGATACGACGGGCAAAACCGGGATTGACCCGTGAGAGATAATGTTTGCCATCCTGCATTTCTATCGCCAAAATCAAATAGGTCTGCGGACCCTGTGCCTTTTTCTTTTTGACCACCTGTTCGCTCACCTTCCATCCCTTGGTAGAAGTCATCACCCGGATATCCCAGCCATAGGTGCGGTTCAGTTTATCCATCATCCCCCGAAAGACAAGCCCATGCGAAGACGTATCCTTCAGCCCGGTGTAACCAATAATATAATGTATCATCTCGTGAAGGAGCACACTCTTGGCCTGCTTCTCTGTCATATCGTAATAGGTGGACATGGAAATTTTAAAATCATAAAGTTTCGTACGTCCCCATCGGGTAGCTCTCTTATACGCCATCTGCCCGAGCCTGGTCTTGGCCCGGGTAACCCCCAATTCAGGTGTAGGCAACTTTCCTCCGAAGTACTCGTCGTCGAAGAACCTGAACCATTTTTCCATCCATTCAACAGTTACAATCATAAAAAATGTATATAAATACAGGAATATCCCTATCTTTGTGTCAAACCAGTTGCAAAGATACAATTTTTCCAGCATTTTATTCAATATTGATTGGAAAATGAGTAACATTGCACGCAATTTTTATAACGAGCAGTTATATAGAAGCTGCCGAAGACTTGGGTGCATCGCCATGGCAGCAGTTCTTCAAAGTCGGGAAAAGGAGGGAAAAGGAGGGGAAAAGGAGGGGAAAAGGAGGATTTTATAGGGAAAAATGAAGTTTTTTGAAGAAAAAGAGAAAAAAGTTGCAGAAAAATTTGGTGGAATGAAATAAAAACACTACCTTTGCACTCGCTTTTGAAAACATAGAGCAAGGGTGGTTACCAGAGTGGCCAAATGGGGCAGACTGTAAATCTGCTGGCTATGCCTTCGGTGGTTCGAATCCATCACCACCCACTTTTCCCAAAACAACTCAAAAAATAAAGAATCCGATTCCTTTAATTAGGTTTCGGATTCTTCGTTTTTATATACCCACCTACCCCCACTTTTATTTTTGGCTGGGCAAGGAAAAATTTCTCCCTGCCCAAGCAAAAATTATTTCCTACAGAAGTAACTTATCATGCCTGCGTCTGTGTTTTGGGCCAATTCACCAAAAAAAGTTTACTTCTGGCACGGGTAAAGGCGGTATAAAGCCAATGGATATAATCGGGTGTCAACATATCATCCGTCATATATCCCTGATCTACATAGACATGTTCCCACTGTCCACCCTGTGCCTTGTGACAAGTGATGGCATAGGCATACTTCACCTGCACAGCATTGAAGTACTGGTCTTCTCGGATGGCCTTCATGCGCTCTGCCTTCAGCGGAATGTCCTGATAGTCTTCCTCTACCCCACGGAAAAGCTGTTCCTGCTGCTCACGGGTAAGGGCTGAAGCCTCACTCTGCAAGGTATCCAACAATGCCGTTACGCTGATTTCATAATTATCATAGTCGGGAAACTGGAGCAGGAGTGTAGCAAAATGAAAACCATAAAGATCCAGATGGCGGCGCACCCGCAATACTTTCGCCCGGTCACCATTCGCCAAGAAAGAAGGAATAGACTGCAGTTCCTTTCTCACTTCAGGCGTATCGCCCGAAGCCTTCATCTGCTTCCGCTCATTTTCTGTCCAATAATAATTATTCTTCACAATCATGAGCATATCACCGCCGGAGAGTTCTTCCTCCCGGTCGAGTACCATATTGCGGATGCCATTATTATAGATATTCGCCCTCTTGTTGCTGCGCGTAATCACCATCGTCTCATCCTGTCCTACCTGGTAATAACTGTTGGCAAGACTCTCCACGAGTTCATTGCCCGGCATCATCACAATGTCGGCAAAACCCTGGAAGCGGATGAGAGGCAACTGGGTGATATCATCATGGGTAATCATCTGGCGAATGACCGTAGCATTATACAAGATACCGGACTCCTGACTCTGACGGAGCACCTCATTGAGGTCGCACTCGTACACTTTCAGTCCATAGCCCTCCAGCATCATCGCCTGAAGAGCAGGAGATTCCTCCTCCCCTACCGGCGGCAGCTGAGCCTTGTCACCGATAACCATCAGACGGTCGTTGCGCCCCTGATAAACAAAATGCACCAGGTCGTCCAGCAAAAAGCCACTTCCGAAATTGCCATCGCCCAATCCGAGATTAGAAACCATGGAAGCCTCATCCACCATAAACAAGGTGTCGGTATAGAGATTATCATTCAGATTGAATTTCCCATCCACACCGGCAAAAGATTTCTCACGGTAGATACGGCGATGAATGGTATAGGCAGGGCAACCGCTGTTGAGCGAAAAAACCTTAGCCGCCCTACCCGTAGGAGCTAAAAGCATGACCTTCTGACGGATAGCCTGCAAAGTACGTACGATGGCACCCGAGAGGGAAGTCTTACCCGTACCCGCAGAACCCCGCAGAATCATCGCACAATGAGGGGTCGTATCTGTGAGGAATTGAGCAAAAACCTCCAGGGCGTGCGCCTGTTCAGAAGTAGGCTGAAACCCAAATTGTTGTAATATCTGATATTTTAACTCTTCTTTGACCATATTTCAAAAACATTTTGTATCTTTGCACTTGCAAAAGTAACAATACTTTTTGAAATGAAACGAAAAATAAACATAAATTATATATTGGGGGCATGCGTCATCGTGCTTTTAGTACTCTGCACGCTGAGTATCTCTCAGCCGCTCCGTTTCCAGTCTGCCAAGCAAGAACGGGAAAAGGCGGTGAAGGAAACACTTATGAAAATACGTACGGCAGAAGAAAGATACAAGGCACGGCACGGAGGCTATTCGGGGGATTTCCAGACGCTCATCAAGGGAAAATATCTGCAGGAATCCCTACAGTATATCCCCTATTCTGACGGCAAGAAGTTTACACTCTCTGCCACAACCATCGTCAGCAAGAGCGGCAAGCAGATTCCGCTGATGGAATGCGGTGCCTCTTATGAAGACTTCCTCAACGGACTGGACGAGAATGCCGTACAGGAGCTCATAGACAAAGCAATGATTTCAGGAGCATATCCTGGACTAAAGATAGGTGACATTACAACAGACAACAACAATGCAGGTAACTGGTAACAACAAGAATTGGCAACAAGCCCGACTCACTATCCGCGTGAGCAACAATACACTCAGCTTTTCCGTCGTGGACAGAGAAGCCGAGCATCAAGTAATATACGAACCTTACACGGTGAAAAGTGGAGTCTCCATGGCGGCAAACCTGCGTCAGGCTTTCAAGGAGAGTGACTTGCTGCAAAGAGGATATTCGAAGGTAAGAGTCTATATAGATACACCAGTACTCATCGTACCGGTAGAAGAATTCAAGGAGGAAGACCTCGCCACCCTCTACCAACATGCTTTCACGAAGCACAACAGTGATGCTCTTCACTATCGGGTGCAGCCATCACTGAATGTTGTGGCCATCTTCCCTATCAACAAGGACTTGAAATTGGTGGTAGAAGACAATTTCAGCAATGTGCGCTTCACCCCAATCCTACAACCCGTATGGAACTACCTTCACCAGCGCAGTTTCGCAGGAATCAGACGTAAGTTGTTTGCCTATTTCCATGACAAGAAGGTGGATATCTTCAGTTTTGAAAAGAACCGTTTCAAGTTCTTCAATTCATTCGAAGCACCCCACCCAAAGGATGCCATCTATTTCATGATGTATGTATGGAAACAGTTGGGAATGGACCAGCAGCAGGACGAACTGCATCTCGTAGGCGATATTCCAGACAAAGAATGGCTTCTCTACAACATCAAACTCTATATCAGAAAGGTGAGTGTGCTGAATCCTTGTGCAGAGTTCAACCGTGCCCCTATCACAGAGATAAAAGGCATGCCATTCGACCTGTTAGCTCTATACTTGAGCAAATAAAGAAAGAATCAGATTGATAAACAAAAAGAAATATGAGAATCATTACAGGAGAATATAAGGGACGCCATTTTGACATTCCCCGTACATTCAAGGCACGCCCTACTACAGACTTCGCCAAGGAGAACATCTTCAACGTGCTCCAGGGTTACATTGACTTTGAAGATGCCACTGCCCTCGACCTTTTCGCAGGAACAGGAAGCATCTCCCTGGAACTCGTTTCGCGCGGATGCAAGCAAGTGGTAAGCGTAGAAGCAGACCGTGACCATGCCAATTTCATCCGCCAATGTTTCAAGAAACTCAATGAAGAAAGGGATATTCTGGTACGTGGCGATGTATTCCGCTTCCTGAAGTCCTGCCACCAGAAGTTCGACTTCATCTTTGCCGATCCCCCTTATGCATTGGAAGACCTGGCAAAGATTCCAGACTTAGTATTAAACGGCGAGCTGCTCAACGAGGACGGTATCTTCGTTTTTGAGCATGGCAAAAACCATGATTTCTCCGACCATCCGAGATTTTTAGAGCACAGAAGTTACGGCAGCGTCAACTTCTCCCTCTTCAGATAATCAACTCTTTTCTGATAGCCACACAGATGGCTATCAGACAAAGAACATGATGAGAATCTGAGCGATAATCACTCTGACAAACATACCCAGGGGATAAACCGTAGCGTAAGTGATGCTTGGTGTATCCCCATCCAAGGTATCATTGGCATAGTTCAGCGCCATCGGATTGGCCATACTTCCACAGAGAATGCCGCAGATGCTTCCGAAATCATACTTCTTGGTTTTCAGAATAATGAAACCCACGATGACTACAGGAACCAGTGTAATGAGGAAGCCGATGCCTACCCACATCAGACCTTCGGGACGGATAACAGTCTCGAAGAACTGACCGCCAGCCTCCAGACCCAAGCACGCTAAATACAAGGCAAGACCCAATTCGCGCAACATCAAACCTGCACTGCGGGTCATATAGGAAATGAAATGCACACGAGGTCCCAAAGCACCAATCAGAATACCCATCACGATAGGTCCACCGGCAATACCGAGACGTACCGGAGCCGACATACCCGGGATGTTAAACGGAATCGTGCCAACGGCAAGACCCAAGATGATTCCGAGGAAAATAGCACCCAAGTTAGGTTCGTTGAGCGTCTTGACCGCATTACCCAAGAACTGTTCCACATGGTCGATGCTGGTAGGATCGCCCACCACGGTAAGGCGGTCGCCATACTGAAGTCGCAGATCATCGGTAGCCAACAGTCGGATATCACCACGGAGCACACGGCTCACATTCACGCCATAACTGTTGCGCATCTGAAGATGTCCGAGTCGCTTACCATTGAGTCCAGGACGGGTAACCACGATGATGCGGCTTTCCACCTTAGCATCAATGGCATTCCAGTCCACCTTATCATTATTCCACTCCTTATCCACTTTCTTACCGAAGAGAATCTGCATGGCAGACACCTCGTCCTTATTCGTCACCACCAGCACATTATCGCCTGTATGAAGCACGGTATCAGCTTGTGGCACAATCACCTGTTCACCACGCCAGACACGAGAGATAATAAACTTACGGTGAGTGAGCATGGAGATTTCTGCAATCGTATTACCATTGAGTGCCGGATTCACAATCAGATACTGTCCGATGGAAGTATGGTCGTCATCATCATTGCTTCTGATTTGCAGATCCTCAGGCTTCACAAAGAGTTTGCGCAACAGCATCATCGCTAAAATGACGCCCACAACGCCCAAGGGATAAGTGACCGCACAGCCCAAGGCTGCACCACCACTCGGCATACCCAACTGTTGCAAAGCCTGCTGGGCAGCACCGAGCGCAGGTGTATTGGTAGTAGCACCACAGAGGATGCCCACCATATCCGGCAAACTCACAGGAAGCACCCAGCACAGCAGCAGCGAGAAGAGCGTACCCACCAAGATGACCGCCATGCTCCAGAGGTTGAGCGAAATGCCCTCATGCCGCATGGAACCAAAGAAGTTAGGACCCACGTAGAGTCCGAGCACATAGACAAACATGGTGAGACCAAAGCTTTCAGCAAACTCCAGCATATTGTGATCGACAGTCAGACCGAGATGTCCGGCTACGATTCCCACGAAAAAGACGAAAGCGATTCCCAATGATATGCCTTTGATATGGAGCTTACCAAGCGCAAGACCCAAAGTACAAATCAAGGAAAGAATGACGATGCCTTGCACCGCCGAATGTACGTTGATTAATCCATCAAACCACATGATCTAAATCTATCAATAGTTGTTTTTATTGAGTTTTTATTCAATTTCGAGTGCAAAGGTAATCAGAATCAGGGACAAAACAAAATAAAATCGATTTTATTTCTCAGAAACAGTAAGAAAACTTTTTCTTTTTCCCGGTTTTTTAGTAACTTTGCAATCGTTTTGCAAAAAGGACAAAGAAGTGAGTCTCCTGTGAAGGCTCAGCTCATCAGAAATAAAAACGATTATAATGAAAGATATCTGTTGTATCGGTCACATCACAAAAGACAAGATTGTGACTCCAAACCGTACCGTCTATATGGCTGGCGGCACCTCATTCTATTTCTCGTATGCCATCAACCAGCTTCCCAAGGATGTAACTTTTTCACTGGTTACAGCCATGGATCCTACAGAAAAGGAACCAGTAGAGAAGATGCTCAAGGCTGGCATCGACGTATCGATGAATGCCTCCCGCAACACCGTATTCTTCGAGAATATCTATGGAGAAAATCAGAATGAGCGCAAACAGCGCGTATTGGCAAAGGCCGATCCGTTTACCATCCAGCAGTTGGAGCATGTAGATGCCAAGGTTTTCCATTTAGGTAGTCTGTTGGCTGATGATTTCCCAACGGAGGTGGTGGAATATCTGTCTAGCAAGGGAAGGGTTTCCATCGATGTTCAGGGTTATCTGCGCGAGGTGAGAGACGAAAAGGTGTATCCTATCGACTGGAAAGAGAAGTTGAAGGTACTGAAGCATACCTACTACCTGAAGGTGAACGAGACAGAAATGGAAACCATCACGGGTCTGAAAGATGCCCATGAGGCTGCGAAACTGATTCATGCCTGGGGAGTCACCGAAGTGATCATCACCCTTGGCAGCGAAGGTTCCCTTGTCTATGTAGATGATAAGTTCTATGAGATTCCAGCCTACCCTCCTCATGAGGTGGTAGATGCCACAGGATGCGGAGATACTTATTCGGCTGGTTATCTGTATAAGAGACTGCAGGGTGCAACTCCTACGGAAGCTGGTAAATTTGCAGCTGCCATGTGCACCATCAAACTGGAGCACAATGGTTCTCTAAGGTTTTCAAACGTACCAAGAAAAAAGTGCAGGGAGCCATAGAGGGTTTCAAAAAAGAATAATTAAGTAATTCCTGTTTTCTCTGACAAAAAGGTCCCACAGATTTCACAGATTTACACAGATTTAGACCTGTTCGGTCTATGGGATG
>OQVT01003107.1_pt1 | contig 10669 bp, 9 predicted proteins | sample 1691561 | NCBI WGS metagenome assembly OQVT01 (sample SAMN03418260, study PRJEB22391) | human gut metagenome | biome: human-gut; feature: organic feature; material: feces | host: Homo sapiens | place: Tanzania | collected 2013-01
TTCGACGGCAAGCTCAAAACTATAAAAAACTTTTTTGAGGTCAACTGATAATGGCAAAGAAAAAAGTAATGGCGCTCGGATTTTTCGACGGCATACATATCGGTCACGCGGCACTGATGAATATGATAATAAAAAGAGCGCAAGAAAACGAGGCGGAACCAGCGGTGCTTACCTTTGATGTTCACCCGGACAGTCTTGTTTTCAAGAAGAACGTTCCACTTATAAACAGCGCTGACGACAGAGAGCGCATACTCCGCCGCTGCTTCGGCATAAATGACGTCGTCGTAGTCCATTTTAATCAGAGCGTCATGCATATGGACTGGAAAGTGTTTATCAACGAGCTCATAGATGAGATGAATTTGTGCTGGATCGTCGTAGGGCACGACTTCAAATTCGGCTACAAGGGTCTCGGTACAGCAGAAAAGCTCAAGGAATACTGCGCGCAGCGCGGCGTGGGCTGTGATATAATTCCTCCGGTGTGTAAGGACGGTGTTATTGTCAGTTCAACGCTTATCCGCGGTCTTATCGAAAACGGAGAGGTCGAAAAAGCTAATGAATACCTCGGTAGGCCGCACACTCTAATCGATGTTGTACGTAGCGGTTATCATCTCGGCACCCAAATGGGTACTCCGACCATCAATATGCGTTTTCCCGATGGGGTTATCATACCGCGCCACGGCGTCTATGCCGCAAAAGCCTATGTTGACGGCGAGGAGTATATGTCAGTCACGAACGTCGGCGTTCGTCCTACCGTAAGCGAGGACGGCGGCGTTAATGTTGAGAGCTATCTGCTTGATTTCAACGGCAATCTCTACGGACGCCTTGTGAGGCTTGATTTTTATAAATTCATGCGTCCGGAACGCAAATTTGACGACATTGACGAGCTTGCGGCGCAGATAAAGCACGATGCGGTAAGCACGAGGGAGTATTTTGAAAGCTTGAAATAAATATAATCTCAAGCCGGCAGAGGATGCTCTGCCGGCTTTTGCATCCAAAAACAGCCCCGTTTCCACGGGGCTGTAAAATTTGAATTTGTTATTTTATCTGGAAGCTGCGGGTCACGGGAGATGCCAGATAATCTCCGCCGAGGGTAACGACCGTCACGGTGTAACGTCCCGGCTCGGTCGGGAATTCAGTGGTGCTCGAGTAAGGCTTAAGGCTCTTTGTAACGCCGGAGTACAGATAGTGCAGGTTTGCCTGATCGACGTCCTGACCGTTATAGCGCAGCGTTGCAACAGCGCTCTTTTCGCCGCTTGCGAGGATACTTGCCTGCTCGGCGCTGATAACTCTGCGGCTGAGGATCTCATTGAGGTCGATCTTCATATCCTTTGTGCGCATCTTTACCGTTAGCGTGCCCATTGCCAGGTCGGAGTTGTAGCCCTTATCGAGGACATAAGCGATCGTGGTGTAAACGCCGGCGTGAGTAGGTGAGGTGCCGGCATAGATCATAATATCGTCGGTGAAGTTAGGCAGACCGGTGATAATATCAATGACCTGGGTAAGATCCATACCGACCTTTTCGGCAAGACCGGAGAGATCGGGAGCGATGACCTTAAGCTGAGCAACGCTCATACCTTTGGTCGCAAGATCGTTATAGTTCTTAAGACCGAGCTCGGGGTGCTTCATAAAGACCAATAAGAGGCCGGACTTTATGCCTGACATGGTGGTCGATGAATCAAAACCGGCAGAGGGCTGAATATATATGCTGGAGGTAACGCCCTTCGTTGCGCCGGTAGTCTCGTTTTTGCCGCTTGTCAGAGCCGCATAAACGGTAATATACTGAAGATTATTATCATCGACGTTGTATGATATAAAATCATTGCCGAGCTGATCGCCGACGAATACGCTCTGAGAATTGACTTTGATTCTTACGTCGAGGGCATTCACAGTCAATTTGCATTCGGCAGTATTGCTTTTGCTGTATTCTTTTGTTGCCTTAAAAGTGATCTTGATCGTCTGATCTTCACCGGCGGTGATCTGGGATACGCCCTTACGGTTTGCTATGTCGGTATCCTTGCCGCCGCTTACAAATTTGAAATAAAAATTGCTAAGCTTCAGAGTATCTTTTGGAGGTAGAGTTGAATTATCCCAATCGATAACTTCATCAAATAAATACTGATTGATGGAATTGCCGTCGCTGGTGTAGTCGATAGAGAAGCTGCCTTCCTTGAGCACAACGACGCTGTCATTTTTAGCCGCCATCACAGCGATGCTGTCGTCGCCATCAGCGAAAACGGCGGGGGAGAATGCCGCTGCCTGGGTGAGCATCAGCACTGCAAGCATGCACGCGATAAGACGGGCTACGCCGCTAAAACTGTTTGTTTGTTTGTTTCATTTCCGATTTTTACCTCCGCGTATTTTGCAGTTTCACCAAACGGAGCAACAAAACCGCGTGAGTTTTGTCACACAGTTTGGCATGTTGACTATATTATAGCAGTTTGTTAAGCGAAATGCAATGCATAAATAGATTGTCGTTCAATTTTGTACTATAGTACAAAATTGAATTTTAATATAAAAATATACAATATTATACCGCGCGAGAAGCGAAAAACGTTATGGCTTCCGCCGGTGTTTCGATACCGGGCTACCGCAAAAAATGTATCTGAAATAACTTAATGCGCCACAAAAAACGCACCGCATGGTTTTCCATGCGGTGCAATATTTATTTCATCATATTATCCGTTGAATGCAATGCCCTTGGTGTTATCCAGAGGAGCGATGCTGATAAAGGTCTTGCCGACGCTCAGGTTAAGGGGGGTGCCGTCCTTGAGCGTGTAGTGGAAATTATCCGCACGGTCGGCGCGGGTCCAATTGATTTCAACATACTTGCCGCCGGTGAAGAAATAGCCGCTGCCGGAGCCGGTGAGCTCCATAGCCTGACGGCCGTAGTTATCAATGGTCTTGGTGGGGATGTTGAGAACGATGACGTTTGCAAGATCAATTGAGGTGTTATCCGTGCCGTCGATGTATTCCTCGCCGCTTATGTAAGCGTTGTAGCACTTCTTTTCGGCGTTGTACTTAAAGTTGGTGCAGTAGCCGGAGTAGTAGACGGTGAAGTCTGCCGCGGCGGTGGTGCACTGGCTGACAGCATCTGCGGCAAAATGCAGACCGTAGGTGGTATCGTAGCCGGAGGCGTGCTTGAGGTCATAATTGTTTGCTGCGAAGGCGGCGAGCTTTGCGCCGTCTGCAAACAGGGTGTGTTCGAGGTTCTTGCCCATGCTCAGGCGGGTCTTATCGCGGTAGTAGCTGCTTGCCTCGCCGGAGCGGGAGCCGCGCACGCCGTCGATGTTGTTGATACCGAGGGATTTAATATCGGAATAAGCCTGCTCGCTGCCGCCGGCATGAACGTAGATCGCGTCATATGCCTGAGCGGCGCTGATGTAGTACGGTCTGGAGGAGCGGATGGTGCCGACGGTGATGCCGTCAACATCGTTAAATACCGCCATCATGCGGGTGATACCGCCTTCTGCGAGAGCCTCATAAATGATAGAAGCCTTGGAAAGGCCGACAGAGGGGCGTGCTTCGGGGTGGTTATTTATCATAACGCAATACGGACGGTTTGCGCTGATATCCTCACTGACCGGTTCGCCGGTGAGCGGGTTTACAGGACCTTCGGCAGTCTCATGCTCATTAAGGCCATTGCCGTTAACCGTCGGTGCGCTGGGGTCTTTTTCGTCTTTGCTGCAGCCTGCAAACAGGCAAAGTATCATCAGAACGGAAAGAACAAGTGCAATTAGTCGTTTCAAATTGAAACACCTCACATTTTGTAGATTTGCTTTTGCGCTACATTATTATACTCTTTGCTGACCTTATTGTCAAACGCCAGTAAATGTGGTAAACTCACATGCAGGAGATGATCTATTATGTATGAACAGATTAAAACCGAAACTGAAAAAGCAATTCGCGAGCTTCTTGAAAAAACAAATTTGAAAAAGGGCTCAATAGTCGTTGTCGGCTGCTCCTCAAGCGAAATTCTCGGCGAGCATATTGGCAAGGGCTCGTCCCCTGAAACAGGGGCCTCGGTTGCGGAAACTGTTTTGAAGGTTCTCGGTGAAAGCGGAATATTTCTTGCCGCACAGTGCTGTGAGCATTTAAACAGAGCTCTCGTCATAGAGCGCACCGCAGCGGAAAAGTATATGCTCGAGGAGGTCTGCGTAAGGCCCATGCCGAAAGCGGGCGGTTCGTTCGCGACTGCGGTTTATGACAAAATGGACGATCCGGTCATGGTCGAACACGTCAAGGCTCATGCGGGAATTGACATCGGCTGCACTCTTATAGGAATGCATCTAAAAGACGTTGCCGTCCCGCTCAGACTATCCGTTATGACTATCGGCAGCGCACTCGTAAATGCTGCGTACACAAGGCCCAAGCTTATCGGCGGCGTGCGCGCACATTATCCCGAATAACGAAAATTATTGAAGGCATTGGGGCTCCAATGCCTTCAATAGAATTGTCAGGGGCTTTTTATGCCGATGCCGCAGCTGCGCATCGTCTCGGAAAGCCGCACGAGGTTTTGCGGCGATATTTCCGTGAGCGGCAGGCGGAGAGCCCCGCAATCAAGCCCGATGAGCTTCATTGCGGCCTTCACGGGTATGGGATTGGTTTCGATGAAAAGGTCGGAGAACAGGCGGGAGTATTTAAAATATAACTGCTGCGCCTGCTCAAAATCACCGTCAAGGCAGAGTGAGCACAGCTTTGCTACCGCGGCGGGAACTACGTTTGATGCAACGGATATGACGCCGAGCGCACCAAGAGCCATCATCGGAACAGTGTTGTCGTCGTTTCCGCTCCATATGAACAGATCGTTGCCGCACTCCGCTCTTGTTGCGGCAAATAAGCTGAAATCCGCCGATGCTTCCTTGACGCCGTTTATATTCGGGTGCTTTGAAAGCTCCTTGTATGTTTGAAGCTTAATTCCGACGCTCGTTCTGGAGGGAACATTATAGACTATCATCGGGAGATCGATCCTGTCGGCAACGTATGTAAAGTGCTTAATAAGCCCCTCCTGCGTTGCCTTGTTATAATAGGGCGTTACCATGAGTATGCCGTCGGCGTCACAGCGCAGCGCGCATTTTGCAAAGCCCAGAGCCTTTGCGGTGTCGTTGCTGCCAATGCCGGCTATTATTTTCATGCGCTTATTGTTGTAGCGGCAGACAAATTCGATAAGCTCCTCATGCTCATAGCGGCTCATTGTTGCATTTTCTCCGGTCGTGCCGCACACAACGACAGCCGCTGTGCCGTTATCATACTGATAGTCGATAAGCTCCGCCATGCGGTCAAAGTCGATGCCGCTTTCCCCGAAGGGCGTAACTATCGCCGTGCAGGAGCCCTTGAATATCGGAGTTTTGAACATAGTATACCTCCCATCACATTGCTGCTTAATATGCTATGCGCATATGCGCGGATATATGACATAACGGTTGAATTTGAATGCCGTTTATATTATAATGTATCGATCTGATATTCTTGACGGGAGGGAACGATACTGAAGCTTAGTAAAACTGCGCTTGCGCAGCTTTTTGTCGCTGCCGCCCTTATTACGCTTGCGCCGAGCTCGGCAAATGCCGATGACGCGCCGGAGCCCGCGAGCTTTGACATTCCGCAGAGTGTTGAAACGATAAAGGTCGGGCTCAATTATAATAACGAAGCTCTATACGAGCCGATACTCGGGAATGAAAACGGCTTTAAATTCGGGTATTTTGACTACCTGAGAAGGTTTCACGAGCTTGGAAATACCGAGCTTACGGAGCTGACGCTCAGAGCCGACACGGGCTTTATGCTCGATGACGATACGATCGTAGGGCCGTATCATGCGCTGCTTGGAAGCGTATTTGACAGTTTTGATGCGGCAGAAAGCGTGGCGTCGGGACTGTGGGGAGGTTTTCCTGCTTATATAAACGGAGAATACAGAGTCCTTGTCGGCGCGTATAAAAACTACGAAAAAGCCGCATCGGAAATAAACCGTCGCGGTTTAGACGCACAGCCTTTCACCGGCAGCGAGTATTCCGTGCTTGCCGCGCTCAGCGGTTCCTCGGAGCTGCAATTCTTGTATGATGTCGGATCGCTCACAAAGCTTGCCGTCAGCTCGGATACAGAAACATTGTTTAACGGTCGCTCGTATCTCGGCGATTTTGAGTTTTCACGCTGCGGCAATGCGCTTAACGTAATAAATTATGTGAACATCGAAAGCTATGTTGCGGGAGTCCTGCCGTATGAAATGAACGCGCTGTGGCCTGCGGAGGCACTCAAGGCACAGGCGCTATGCGCGAGAACATATGCGATAAATAACATAAATTCATATGCAAAGTACGGATTTGACCTGCGTGATGATACATACAGTCAGGTCTATAACGGCACATTGGGTACAACAAGCGAAACCGACAGTGCCGTTGGTCAGACCGAGGGCAGGCTCGTGCGGTATAATTCCGCCGCTTGCAGGATCTACTATATGTCGGCCTCGGGCGGCGCGACCGACAGCGGAGAGAACGTGTTTTCGCAGCGTCGGGCATATCTTTCGGGAGTGCGCGACCCGTATGAGTCGGAGCTTGATTTTTATAATAAAGAGTGGAAAAGTGAGCTGCTGCCCGAAAATGTGAGCTATCGTCTCAATAACCGCGGCTATGAGCTGGGACTTGTAACGCAGATAGAGCCCACGCTTTCACCCTTCGGAAATGTCATCGCGCTGAAAATAACTGACGAGGACGGCATGGTGCTTGAGCTGGCGGGGGAATATTGCTTTCGCGCCTTGGGACTGAGCAGCCTTCACTATACGATAAGCCAAACCGAAAACGACGACGGCGAGACCGTTTTTACATTCGAAGGCGGTGGTTGGGGTCATAACTGCGGAATGAGCCAGTGGGGCGCCTACTCAATGGCATACAACCACGCAGCCTCCGCCGAAGATATAATAGATTTTTATTTTAACGGAGCATATATAGGATGAACAAATCTGATTTTGATTTTTACTTGCCGGAGCGGCTTATTGCGCAGACTCCGCTTGAAAAGCGAGACTCCTCGCGCCTATTGCATCTTGATAAGAGAACAGGCGAGATTGAGCACAAGCATTTTCGAGATATAACTCGGTATCTAAAAAAAGGTGACTGCCTTGTTTTAAACGACTCACGCGTTTTGCCGGCGAGGCTCATCGGCTCGCGGCGCAGCGGCGGAGCGGTAGAACTCGTTTTGCTGCGTGATCTCGGCGAGGGATGCTGGGAATGTCTGAGCCGGCCGGGCAGAAAAACCAAGCCCGGCACGGAGCTGTTTTTCGGCGACGGTGAGCTCACGGCTACGGTCGAGAGCGTTGCTGAGGGCGGAAACAGGATAGTGAAATTCCACTATGAGGGCGTTTTTCTCGAAAAGCTCGAAAGACTCGGCAAAATGCCGCTTCCCCCGTATATTAAAGAGGAGCTTCAGGACTCCGAGCGCTATCAGACCGTTTACTCACGCGAGCTCGGCAGCGCGGCCGCACCGACTGCTGGACTGCATTTCACGAAAGAGCTCCTGCGCGAAATCGAGGATATGGGCGTAAAAATATGCTATGTGACGCTCCATGTCGGACTTGGTACATTCAGACCCGTAAAGGCTGAAAAAATTGAAGAGCACGAGATGCACTCCGAGTTTTGCATCGTGTCGGAGGAAACGGCTCGTATCGTAAACGAAACAAAGCGCGCCGGCGGCAGAGTCATCGCGGTCGGAACGACGTCGTGCCGCACCCTTGAGAGCTTTGCCAAGGAAAACGGCGAGCTTGAGGCTACATCGGGCTGGACGAGCATCTTTATCTATCCGGGATATAAATTCAAGTGCATAGATGCGCTCATAACGAATTTCCATCTGCCGGAGAGCACGCTCATCATGCTTGTTTCTGCTCTTGCCGGTAGGGAAAACATCCTGCACGCTTACGCTGTCGCGGTCGAGGAGGAGTACAGATTTTTCTCGTTTGGCGATGCAATGATCATAGAATAGGGGAGATGTAATGTACACACTTAAAAAACAGGAAGGCAGCGCAAGACGCGGCGAGCTTGTCACTCCGCACGGTACGGTCCAGACTCCGGTTTTTATGAATGTCGGAACTGCGGCGGCGATCAAAGGTGCGCTCTCTGCGGAGGATCTTAAAAATATCGGCTGTCAGGTCGAGCTGTCGAACACGTATCATCTGCACCTGCGTCCGGGCGACGAGCTCGTGCGCGATATGGGCGGACTGCATAAATTCATGACCTGGGACGGCCCGATACTCACCGACAGCGGCGGGTTTCAGATATTTTCCCTTGCGAGCCTGAGAAAAATCACCGAAGAGGGTGTGAAGTTTAATTCTCACATCGACGGCCGGCATATATTCATGGGACCAGAGGAGAGCATGCGTATTCAGTCAAACCTCGGCTCGGATATTGCGATGGCATTTGACGAGTGTATAAAGATACCCTCACCGCGCGACTATGTTCAGAAATCGTGCGACAGAACTTATCGCTGGCTTACACGCTGCAAAGCTGCGCTCACTGAGTATAACAGCCGCGAAGATGCGGTCAATCCCGGTCAGATGCTTTTCGGAATTAATCAAGGTGCGACCTTTGCCGACATACGCATTGAGCACATGAAAAAAATCTCTGAGCTCGATTTGCCCGGATATGCCATCGGCGGTTTGGCAGTGGGGGAGACCCATCAGGAGATGTACGATACGATACAGGCTGTCGAGGAGTATATGCCCAAGGACAAGCCACGCTATCTAATGGGTGTCGGTACTCCCGGCAATATCATCGAGGGCGTTGCCAGAGGCGTTGACTTCTTCGACTGCGTTATGCCGACCCGGAACGCGCGCCACGGTCATCTGTTCACGCACAGCGGCATCCTGAACATTATGAACGCCAAATACCAGACCGATGACCGCCCGATTGAAGAAGGCTGTCAGTGCCCGACCTGTCAGCGGTTCAGCCGCGCTTATCTGCGCCACCTGCTCAAGAGCGGCGAGATGCTGTCGCAGCGTCTGCTGGTCATGCACAACCTCTGGTTCTACAACGAACTGATGGCCAAGATCCGGGAGGCACTGGACAACGGCACCTTTGCCGACTTCCGGGAGAAATACAGCGGCAATCTGGAAAAACGGGCCTGATTTAGAACGGTTTTGCCTGCTGCGGCCGGTAAGAGGACTTGACAAACCGGCGGTTTGTGCGTAAAATAAATCCGTTATCGACTGAGATGGGGAAAAAGCCCTGGTATCCCGCCTTCAGAGAGCCGGCGTTTGCTGCAAGCCGGTGGGGGAGCCTGGGAGGACTGGCCCCGGAGTCTTTCGCCTGAACAGCAGTAGGGCGGAACGGCTGGCATCGTTATCTGCCGCACCGAGCGCCGGGAAACCGGCGGAAACAGGGTGGTACCGCGTTTTCAACGCCCCTGAGCCGTAAGGCTTGGGGGCGTTTTCTTTATTCGGCGGAAAGCGTGAGGTGTTGTAGGATGAAAAAGCTGTGGGATTCCCCCGTTCCTTTTCTGGCCTATGGCGTTCCCTATGCGTATCTGGGATTTTGGGGACATGGGGAAACGGGCGGAGCATTGGCGAATTTCCTGTCTATCATCGGCGTGATTACGCTGATGAAATGGGCATACCACAGAAACAGCCTGAAAGCCCTGTTTTTGGGAAACGCTCTGTCCCTGCTGGTATCCTGCGTCTGCCTGTCCGTGTTCGGAACGGAGAAATGGGGCGGGACCTTTGAACCCGCGACAGCGTTTCAGATGCTGTGCGCGGCAGCGTTGCTCGCACTGGCCGTTCAGCTGGTCTGGTGGCGCGTCAAGCGGCGGACACAAAAGCGGTCCTGAGATCAAATCAATCAAAATGCAGAACATTTCAGATAAAAGGAGTCAACCATGAAGTACGATTTTACAGCCATTGAAAAGAAATGGCAGGAGAAGTGGCTGGAGGAAAAGCCCTTCACCGCCGTCACCGGGGACAAGACCCGGGAGAAGTTCTACGGCCTCATCGAGTTCCCCTATCCCTCCGGTCAGGGCCTCCACGTGGGCCACGCCCGTCCCTTCACCGCCATGGACATCATCTGCCGCAAGAAGCGGATGCAGGGCTACAACGTGCTGTTCCCCATCGGCTTTGATGCCTTCGGCCTGCCCACGGAGAACTACGCCATCAAGAACCACGTCCACCCCGCCATCGTCACCAAGCAGAACATCGCCAACTTCACCAAGCAGCTTCACATGCTGGGCTATTCCTTCGACTGGGACCGGGTGGTGGACACCACGGACCCCAGCTACTACAAGTGGACCCAGTGGATCTTCCTCCAGCTGTTCAAGAAGGGCCTTGCCTATAAGGCATCCATGCCCGTGAACTGGTGCACCAGCTGCAAGTGCGTGCTGGCCAACGAGGAAGTGGTGGAGGGCGTGTGCGAGCGCTGCGGCAGCGAGGTCATCCGTAAGGAAAAGAGCCAGTGGATGCTGGGCATCACCAAGTACGCCGACCGGCTTATCGACGATCTGGACGGCGTGGACTTCGTGGAGCGCGTCAAGATCCAGCAGCGCAACTGGATCGGCCGCTCCACCGGTACGGAGCTGACCTTCAAGACCAACACCGAGGACGACATCACCGTATATACCACCCGTGCCGACACGCTGTTCGGCACCACCTATGTGGTCATCTCCCCGGAGCATCCCCTGCTGAAGAAGTGGCAGCCCCTCATCC
>OQVT01003108.1_pt1 | contig 10660 bp, 8 predicted proteins | sample 1691561 | NCBI WGS metagenome assembly OQVT01 (sample SAMN03418260, study PRJEB22391) | human gut metagenome | biome: human-gut; feature: organic feature; material: feces | host: Homo sapiens | place: Tanzania | collected 2013-01
TGGCTGACTTGATAAGTTGTACAGCCTCGTTATATCTTTGTGCTTATCTGTTCCATTTTCTTATTCCTCATTAGTTAGTCTTGTCAATCCTTGTTCTGTCATGATTTTTTTAATCACTATTTGTGGTGTTAATAGCTTGCTGCCTTTCGATTTCTTGGAGTGATGGCGACTGCTGCACCCCTGTTTTTTAGCCCGTAGGTGCTGTCAGTGACCCTACAAAATCACGCATTATCTTTGAATTCTCTTCTCTTTTTCCTTGTTTTTTGGAGTGAAGGAGAGTGGAAAGGGAAAATTCTTGGTTTGTTAACAAAAGTGAAGATGTAAGGTGTGATCGTGAGCGAGGGAGATGCTAGATAGTTCTTTTACCAATCTTAAATAGCAGATATAGAGATATTTAGGTGTTGTCTGTTCAACCAATAGATAGCAGGTCTGACTTGTAGAAACTTACGAACTTACAAACTTACATTAAGGATTTCAACTTTCTTCCTAGATAGTTTCAGTGAAAAATTATCTGTAAAGGATATTCAGAACAGTAGTCAGTGGTTCACATAGCTTTGCTATGTGCCATTTTCTCCAAGATTAAAAAAAGTTGGAAAATATTTGTGATTTTATTTGGAGGTATGAAATATTCTTCGTACCTTTGCAGAAGATTTAGCGGCGCTCGGCAATCTGAGATCGGGGCTCTCATTGCGACGCAGGCAAATCGTTGCAGCAGATACGAGACGAGTGGAAAAGTCCATGGGAAGGCTTGGAGCGGGGCCTCCTTACGACAAGGGCAAGGGGCAAATAACCATCGGCGCCAGTCCTAAGCTACCATCGACAAGGTCTCTTTTTACGAATCATTTGAACCATTCAAACCCTTAACGCAATGAACAACAGCATCACGAAAAAAGCAGAACCAAAAGCGCCACCAAGGCAAAGTCTTCTTGACGGCCACAGGCTATAGTTCCTTGGGACAGAGCAGGGCGGAGATATAGACGGTTCCCGCCACCATTAGGGCCGAACCCAGTCCGACATAGAAGGACGCGATGAAGGCGGAAGGTATCGCGGGACAGTTCCTGAGCAGAATGCCGAATGTGATCATAAACGCCATGATGGCGTATGACTTCACGGGCATCATGTGCCACAGCCTGCGCTTGTCAACTTCGATGCGACGAATGCGCCGCACATTCTTGAACAAGATCTTGACAAACATGGTCGAAAAGAGCAGCAGGGTGACGATACTGCCGACGACCATCAGGACGGAGGTAGTCTCCAGGTCCATCCACGACACGACGCCGATACGACAGACGTTGAAGCCGGCAAGCAGCCAGATGGTCCCAGCTATGAGTGTAAGCGATTTGGTCTTCATTTCCTTCTGTTATTTGCGATCTTGCTATTCCTCCGAGAAAACATCATGGGGCCACCGTCGGGCCTGGATCGACCCTTCGGACTCAGAGATTTTGCAAAAGTAAGCATAATTCTTGACTTACAGACCACTCGGGACGGAAAACACCTCCACGTCAGAGAAAAACACAACGTAACGAGATTGTAACACCATTGTCACAGAGAAGCAACATAAAAACACGAAATTTGCAGCCGAAAAGCAAGGGGCGCTGGCCGGCGACAGATCCGACGCCATCTTGCGCCAACAACGACACAACACAAAACAACGGTAACGAAAACAAAAGAAAATGGGACACACCAACAGCCTCATCCTCACCGCCACCCTGATCTGCCTGCATGGCAGCGGCGCATGGGCGCAGACGAGCGCCACGACACCACAACAGACGAGTACCACAGCTCCACAGGAGGATCGACTGCCCGTGAACATCCACGGAACGATACGGTCGAAGTATGAGTATCAGACGCAGGAGAACAAAGGACGCTTCGAGGTGCGCAACGCGCGCGTCAGCGTGGACGGCAAACTATCGCCCGTCATCGGCTACAAGGCGGAGATAGACCTCTGCGACGAGGGCAAAATCAAGATGCTCGACGCCTATACCACCATCACTCCCTCTGACCGGTGGGCACTGACAATAGGCCAGATGCGCGTGCCGTTCACGATAGACGCCCACCGCTCGCCCCACCAGCAGTACTTTGCCAACAGGTCGTTTATCGCCAAGCAGGTGGGCAACATCCGCGACGTGGGAGCCAAGGCTGGCTACAACTTCAGGATGGGCTTCCCGGTCGTCATCGAGGCAGGTCTGTACAACGGCTCGGGACTTACCGACCAGAAAGACTACTGGACCAAGGGCATCAACTTCTCTGCCAAGATGCAGGCGATGCTCCCCGTGGGGCTCAATGTGGTGCTGAGCGCACAGAAAATCAAGCCTGAGGCGACGGGCATCATGATGTATGACGCCGGACTCAACTTCCACCGCCGTGGATGGGTGGTGGAGGCCGAATATCTCTACAAGCACTATGACGACGGAGTCTTCAAGCCGGTACACGCCGTAGATGCTTTCGTCAACTACGACATCGCGATGAAGAAAGGATGTTTTACCAAGATTTCGCCGCTGCTGCGCTATGACTACATGACCGACCAAAGCGACGGACATCGGTATCTTGACGGCAAAAAGGACGAGGGCGGCAGCCTGATAGTCAACGACTACCGCCGCAGCCGTGTCACGGGTGGCGTGACGCTGAGCCTCGACAAGCCCTTCGTCAGCGACATCCGCATCAACTATGAGAAGTATTTCTACGCCACAGGCGCCATCGCCAAGCCTTCCGAGCGCGACAAGATAGTCATCGAGGTGGTCACCCACTTCTAACGGCTGGCGCCTGGGGCTGATGGCTGGCGCGGGGTGTTAACGGTCGCTCGCTCGGGCCATACGCTCCTCGAGCGCCTCACGCAGGTTGTCGGTAGTGGCGAGCCCCAGCTTGCGGCGGATGTGGGCTCGCTGGGTGTTGACATTGCTCTCGGTCTTGCCGAGGAGACTGCAGATGTCGCCCAACTTCTTGCCACGCAGGATGAGCTGGCAGATGGATTTCTCGGAGGTAGTAAGCTCGGGAAAGATTTCGTCGATGCGCGACTTCTCGGTATCGCTTATGCGCATGAACTCAGCCACGTTGGCAAGGAGGTTCTTCTGCGAAGTCTCGCCCAGGATGTCGAGCAGATTGCGGGTATGCTCGGCGCCATAGCGGTCTGACGCCAGTCGCACATAGGCCCTGATCTGCTTCTTGTTCAGGCGCAGTATCTGCATCAGTTCGGCTTCGTCGCGGCGCAGTTCGGTGTTCTCGACCTGGAGGCGACGGGCGTTTTTGGCGATATGGAAGCCCAGAAAACTGAAGAACACCAGCACCACAAAGAGCATGAAGTAATAGTCGATGAGCGTGGAGTTGTTGGTCGCAATGATGCACACGGTGTAGGTCACAAACATGATAGCGGTATTGACCTGGGTGATGCGGGTGAGATAGGTGGAGAGCCCCACGATGGTATTGCCCGAGAGCAACAGCATGTTGATGATGATGACCATATACTTGTGGTCCACCGTCGGCTCGAAGGCGCAGTAGAGCGTATCGGCCGTCAGCGAGAGCTGGGTGGCAACGGTCATCAGCGACAGGGTGGTGACTATCTCTATCCTGCGCCATAGATAGGCTGCCATCACCACACTCGCCGTGACGAGCAGCAGCATATTGCTCACGCTGAAGAAATGATGGAAGGCGCCCGAGATGCCCAGGATGTTGGACGAGAGCAGCAGGACGAGGGCAATGTAATAGACTGAGAGGATAACCAGGCGGTGGTGACCGATATAGGAAGGCTCGCGTCGGTGCATAAGCCCGCTGATGCCGCTACGGATAGTGGCAGACTCTCGGTCGTCGGTTGAGAAGGGTTTCATTGTGACTGCGATTGTTTTTTGCGTCCCCAAAATTAAACATTTTTACGGACATTGACTGTTTTTAAGGCACTTTTTTTGACCTCAGCTATCATTTTGACCATTTTTAAGGGTATCATGGTTTTCTTTTTAACCATCGTTTGATTAATTTTGCAGCACTCCAAGACATCAGACATACAGAACAAACCAGTATAAACGACCATAAAAAACTTGAAACACTTGAGAATTGCACAGACTACTCGCTTGGCTCGCGCCGTATACTTCATATAATTTGCTTTCACTTCATGACGCGGCGACAATGAGCCAAGCGAGGGAGACAGACAGCATCTCTCCTACTCCGGTTTTAGACTTTGTCATCATGGCTGCCACCTCGCTCGGGGCGGAGATGATCGCCGTCGGCCTGCAGAATAACTTATCATACAGCAAGTCGGACACAAAAAATAGGGAATTTTATTTTGTATTTCTCTCAGCTTGCACTACCTTTGCAATAAAAATAACGAGGTTTTGAAGAAGACAAGTAGTGACATATTGAAGATACTGTTCTCGCTCATCTTGGGCGGGGCCATACTTTACTGGATGTACCGCGGCTTCGACTTTGCCCAGTTGGGCGACGTGATGCTGCATCAGATGGACTGGACATGGATGCTGCTGTCACTACCCTTTGGCATACTGGCACAGGCATTCCGTGGCTGGCGATGGAAGCTGGCTCTCGACCCCTTGGGCGAGCATCCGCGCAACTCCACGAGCGTCAACTCGGTCTTCCTGTCCTACGCGCTGAGCCTGCTCATACCCCGCATCGGCGAGTTTACCCGCTGCGGCGTGCTGAAACGCTACGACGGCGTGTCGTTTGCCAAAGCCTTGGGTACGGTGCTGACCGAGCGCGTCATCGACACGCTCTTTATCGGTCTGCTGATACTCGCCACCTTCCTCTATCAGTTCCCCATCTTCCATACCTTCTTCAACCAGACCGGCACAAGGCTCGACACCATGCTCTGCCAGTTTTCGACCACGGGCTACATCGTCACCGCCATCTGCGGCGTAGTGGCGATAATCTCCACGTTGGCACTGCTGCGTCAGTATACTATATATAATAAGGTGAAGAATACCATCAGCGACATGTGGGCAGGCATCACGTCGCTGCGCATGATGGACCGCCGCGTGCTCTTCATCGTCTACACGCTGGCGATATGGGGCTGCTATTTCCTGCATTACTACCTGACGTTCTTCTGCTTCGACGCCACCTCACACCTGGGCATCTCGTGTGCGCTGGTGACCTTCGTGGTCGGCTCGGTGGCAGTAATCGTGCCCACGCCCAACGGCGCCGGCCCCTGGCATTTCGCCGTAAAGACCATGCTCATCCTCTATGGCGTAACCGATACCGACGCACTCTACTTCGTGCTCATCGTCCACTCGGTGCAGACCCTGCTCGTCGTGCTGATAGGAGTTTACGCCTGGATAGCGCTGATGTTTACCCGGCGACGTATCATTGTACAATCAACTTAACACTAAAATATCATGAGTGAGATTAAGAATTTGACACCCGAGTGCGTTTGGAAGCATTTCGACGCACTCACCAAGGTTCCCCGTCCATCTGGTCATCTGGAACGAGTACAGCAGTTTCTCCTGGACTTCGCCGCACATGCCGGAGTTGAAGCCTTCAAGGACAAAGGCAACAACATCGTCATGCGCAAGCCCGCTACACCAGGAATGGAGACACGCAAGACAGTAGTGTTGCAGGCCCACATGGACATGGTGCCCCAGAAGGCACCCGACAGCCAGCACTGCTTTGAGACCGACCCCATTGAGACTTATATAGACGGCGACTGGATTAAGGCCAAAGGCACCACGCTGGGCGCAGACAACGGTCTGGGCATCGCAGCCATCATGGCTGTGATGGAAGCCAAAGACCTGAAGCACGGCCCCATTGAGGCGCTCATCACCGCCGACGAAGAGACGGGCATGTATGGCGCCAACGACCTGGAAGAGGGCATTCTCAATGCCGACGTCCTGCTTAACCTCGACTCTGAAGCCTGGGGCAAGTTCGTCATCGGCTCGGCTGGCGGCGTAGACATCGACGCTTCTCTCGCCTACAAGGAGGTGGAGACCGACCCCGAAGACGTGGCGGTAAAGATTACCCTCAAGGGTCTGCGTGGCGGACACTCCGGACTGGAGATTCACGAGGGCCGCGCCAATGCCAACAAGTTGATGGTGCGCCTGGTGCGTGAAGCCATCGAGGAATGTGAAGCACGCCTGGCAACATGGCATGGCGGCAACATGCGCAACGCCATCCCCTTCAAGGCCGAGACCGTGCTCACCCTCCCCAAGGAGAACGTAGAGGCACTCAAGGAACTGGTAGCCGAGTGGAAGGCTGACTTCGAAGACGAGTACAAGACCATCGAAAACAATATCGAGCTCTACACCGAGGATGTAGAGACACCCAAGACCGAGGTACCTGTAGAAATCCAGGACAACCTGATAGATGTCATCTACGCCTGCCACGACGGCGTGGTGCGCATGATACCTGTCTACCCCACCGTGGTAGAGACCTCGAGCAACCTCGCCATCATCGACATCGAGGGAGGCAAGGCCTCGTTCAAGATTCTGGTTCGTAGCTCGCGCGAGGACATGAAGGAGTATACCGTCAACATGCTGCAGAGTTGCTTCAACATGGCCGGCATCAAGGTAGAGACCAGCGGCGACTACGGCGGCTGGGACCCCAACCCCGACAGCGAAATCCTGAACCTGCTGCGCAAGATTTACAAGGAGCAGAACGGCAAGGATGCACTGGTACAGGTAGACCACGCAGGTCTGGAGTGCTCTGTCATCCTGGGCAAATATCCCAATATGGACGTTGTGAGCCTTGGCCCAACCCTCTGCTCACCCCATACTACCGGTGAGCGCTGCCAGATATCAACCATGCTTCCTTTCTGGAAGCTGCTGACAGCAACTCTGGAGCAGATACCCGAGAAATAACAAGCCCCGACAGGCATACAACCACTGAAGTGTGGCAGGAGCAGACCGTTCCTGTCACACTTTTTTTGATGGCGACAGTGAAAAAAATCGAGAAACGCCGTTCCATTACGGAGAATTTTAGTACTTTTGCAGACAACAAATCAATTATTAACATTATATGGACGATTATCACGCGGAAAATTCTAATCTGTAAGCCGGAGTAAGCTTCATGTGCCTATGCTCCGACCCATTACCCATTTATTAACACGGAGACGAACGACATGAAGACATTTTGGAATATAGACAAGAATCTGACTGCCATCAAGGAGTGGCAGCCCAACTGCTGGATACAAGTAACCTGTCCCACCGATGAAGACCAGCAAGAGCTGGAACAGCGGTTTAATATCCCCGATTATTTCCTTTCCGACATCAGCGATACCGACGAGCGTGCCCGCTATGAGTACGACGACGGATGGATGCTCATTATCCTGCGTATTCCCTATGTCAAGGAGGTGCGCTCACGCACTCCCTACACCACCGTGCCACTGGGTATCATCCACAAGCGCGATGTGACCATCACCGTGTGCTATTACGAGACCAACATGATGATTGACTTTGTCTCCTACCAGCAGAAGCGCGGACAGGGTTTCACCGACTATGTCGACCTTATCTTCCGCCTCTTCCTCTCCAGTGCCGTCTGGTATCTGAAGCGGCTTAAGCAGATAAGTCTGCTCATTGAGAAGGCCAAGCACAACCTGGACCATGGCGTCAACAATGAAAGCCTCATCGGCCTGTCGCGTCTCCAGGACTCACTTACATACTTCATCACATCCATCCGAGGCAACGAGACGCTGCTGTCCAAGCTGAAATTCAAGCTGCAGGTCGACGAGCTCGACGCCGACCTCATCGAAGATGTCAACATCGAGATGTCGCAGGCACGCGAGACCACCAACATCTACTCCGACATCCTCGAGTCGACGATGGACACCTATTCGAGCATCATCAACAACAACATGAACACCACCATGCGTACACTGACCTCCATCAGTATCGTCATGATGTTGCCCACGCTGATATCTTCACTCTTCGGAATGAACCTCATCAACGGTATGGAAAACTACCCCTATGGCTTCATCATCGCCATCATCATTTCCATACTCGTTTCGGGCTTCACGTGGTGGATATTGCGCTTCAAACGACTATTATAACCCCAAAACGATAAGAAATATTAATATTTGTTAGGTCATTAGGAACTTTTTCATTAAGTTTGCAACCTACATAATAACAAATATAGTGGAAACCGATAATCATAAACTAAACAGTGATATGATGGACTCTCAAGACAACGTCCTGAAACAGGACATTACTGAAGAAGCAGTGGCAGCCCAGCCTGCCAACGTAGACAACGACACCGTGGCCGAAGCCGGCAATGCCCCCGCGACAACGGCAGTGGACAGCGAGCCCGATACCGAGGCTGCACCGCTGAAGATGTATGCCTCCAAGCATGAGGTACTCGAACGTGTCAAGGAGCTGGCCCACAGCGACGAGACTCCCGCCAAGGACGAGGTAGACCATCTTAAGACGGCGTTCTACAAGCTGCTCTTCGCCGAGCGCGAGGCCGACCAGAAGACATTCATCGAGAATGGTGGCGACCCCGAAGCCTACGTGATGAAGACCGACGACAGCGAGGAGCAGTTCAAGGCCGAGATGGGACTCATCAAAGAGAAGAGAGCCAAGGCTTTCCAGCAACAGGAAGAGGAAAAGAAGGCAAATCTGCAGCGCAAGCAGCAGATTATAGAAAAGATAAAGATGATGTCTACATCACCCGAAGAGGCCAACAAGTCTTACAACGACTTCAAGGCGCTCCAGCAGGAATGGAAAGACATCAAGGCAGTGCCCGCCGAGAAGGCCAACGAGCTGTGGCGCAACTACCAGCTCTATGTCGAGCAGTATTATGACCTGCTCAACCTCAACCGCGAGCTGCGCGAGTATGATTTCAAGAAGAACCTGGAGCAGAAGACATTGCTCTGCGAAGCTGCAGAGAAGCTCGCCGACGAGCCCGATGCCGTCAGCGCTTTCCACCAGTTGCAGGAGCTCCACCAGCAGTATCGCGAGATAGGCCCCGTGGCCAAGGAACTGCGCGAGCAGATTTGGGCACGCTTCAAGGCTGCCTCTACCGTCATCAACAAGCGCCACCAGCAGCACTTCGAAGAGCTGCGCGCCAAGGAAGAGGAAAACCTGACACGCAAGACCGCACTCTGCGAGAAGGTGGAAGCCATCGCCAAGGAGGAAAACAAGAACGCCACCGACTGGGAGAACCACACCAAGCAGATTATAGACATCCAGACCGAATGGAAGACCATCGGCTTTGCTCCGCAGAAGATGAATGTCAAGATTTTCGACCGCTTCCGCGCCGCCTGCGATGACTTCTTCGGCCGCAAGGCTGAGTTTTTCAAGACTCTGAAGGAGAAATTCGCCGAGAACACCAAGAAGAAGAAGGAGATGGTCGAACAGGCCAAGGCCCTCATGGACTCTACCGACTGGAAAGCCACCTCCGACAAGCTCATCAAGCTGCAGAAGGAGTGGAAGACCGTCGGCATGGTGCCCAAGAAGGTGGGCGACCAGCTTTGGGCCGAGTTTGTAGCCGCCTGCAATAAGTTCTTTGAAGCCCGCAATGCCGCCACCGCCGGCACACGCAACGAGGAACAGCAGAACCTGGACCGCAAGAAGGAAATCATAGCCAAGCTCAAGGAACTGCTCGACAGCACCGCCGACAACGTGCAGGCCACGCTCCAGCAGCTCATCGACGAATACGGCAAGATAGGCCACGTACCCTTCAAGGAGAAAGACAAGCTCTTCAAGGAATACCACAAGGTGGTCGACGCCCTCTACAAGCAGCTCAACATCTCTGCCAGCAAGCAGCGGCTTGACAACTTCAAGTCCAGCATCAAGAGTATGGCCAAGCAGGGCGAAGATATGCTCGACAATGAGCGTGGACGACTCATGCGCAGATACGAGCAGCTCAAGTCGGAGATAACGACATACGAGAACAACCTGGGCTTCCTCAACGCCAGCAGCAAGAAGGGCAACAGCCTGATAGACGAGATGAACCGCAAGGTCAACAAGCTGAAGGACGACCTCGAACTTATCCGTCAGAAGATTAAGGCCATCGACGCCGAGAACAAGTAACCGTCAGACACGATTGACATACGCCATCCCTCTGCCCCACCCCGGCAGAGGGATTTTTATTTCCCCACGTGCCGCCATCACCACGAAGTGACTGCGGCGCCACCCCCAACCCGTCGGGGCGTGCCGACCCAAGCGCCGTGATGCCCTCTATCCTGATTGCAGGGCGCGAAATGACGATTGCGGGGTGCGAAATCATTGTGGCAAGGTGCGAAATGATGATTTCACGACACGAAACCATCTTTAATGTCATGGGCTGTGGGTTTATGGGCATGTCATTCGCGGTGGGTTCAACCGGCAGCGGTTTTATTGTCATGCGCAGTGGTCGGGCGCCTGCTGCCACCCACTTATATCCTGCCACGGCAAAAAGAGGGGCGGTTTGCTTGTCTGCCTAAAGGGAAATAAGTAACTTTGCAACACCAATTCATACACCGTTAACAGTCATGGCACGCAACAACACATGGATATACCACCTCGTGGCCTTTGCCACCGTAGCGATATGGGGCTGCACCTTCGTATCTACCAAGGTACTGATGCTCAACGGGCTCTCGCCGGCGCAGATATTCACGCTGCGCTTCCTCATCGCCTATGTGATGATGCTCGCCGTGTATCACTCACGGCTGTGGGCCGACTCGTGGCGCGACGAACTCAAGATGATGCTGCTCGGCATCAGCGGCGGTTCGCTCTACTTCCTCAGCGAAAAC
>OQVT01003110.1_pt1 | contig 10658 bp, 11 predicted proteins | sample 1691561 | NCBI WGS metagenome assembly OQVT01 (sample SAMN03418260, study PRJEB22391) | human gut metagenome | biome: human-gut; feature: organic feature; material: feces | host: Homo sapiens | place: Tanzania | collected 2013-01
AATGCTGTATCTGGAAGGCGTGCATACAGCAGAGGATGAATGCGCATCTGTAAAACGCATACCATTTTCGCACATGCTGTCTAAATTTGGCGTTGTAAAAGGACAATTCTCATTAAAAGAGCTGATATCTCCATATCCCATATCATCTAAAATTTCTTTTTTATTTAATCGATATCTTTCGGCGTTTTTATTGCTCTTTCTTATTCCGCAATAAATACAATCATTTTTGCAATAATTTGTAAACTCTACAAGCCCGCGCATAAAAATATATTTTCCAAAAATTTTATCCGCTTTCTCTCTCGCTTTTTCTCTCAAATATTTTTTTAATTCTTTTATCTCTTCTTTTTCTTTTTTATCAAGTTTCTTTTTATTTAAATTATTATCGTATTCAAAAGAAGATAAAAGAGTTAAAGCGTCTTTATAAGAAATTTTTTCTTTTTTGTCGATTTTATCTATTATTTTTTTTGCTTTGTTAATATCAATAATATTATTCATTAAATATAATTAACTCCGTTTATTTTAGCTATTGCCATTCCGTAATTTGTTATAGGTTTATTCTGTCTTTCGCATAATCTTATTCTGTTTAATATATGCTTTCTCGTTCCCATACATCCTCCGCAATGAATAATTAAATCGTATTTTGACAAATCGCTTGGAAAATCTTCTCCTGTAGTATAATCAATATCAAATGCGAAACCGAATTTATTTTTAAGCATATTTGGAATTTTTACTCTTCCTATATCGCCTTCTAAAGGAATATGAGCGCAACTTTCTGCAATAAGTATTTTACTTTCTTTATTAAGATTATCTATAAAATCCGCTCCTTTTTTGTATATTTTTTCATCTCCTTTATATCGAGCGAATAAAACTGAAAAAGATGTTAAAGCGCTTTCTTTAGGTTTTAATTTTTCAACTTCTTTAAAAACTTGCGAATCCGTTATTATAACTTTCGGAGGCTTATTTAAACTTTTTAATGCATTTTCAAATTTATCAAAAGTCGCTCCAATCACTATAGCTTTATTGTCAAGTATATCTCTTATAGTTTGAACTTGCGGCAAAATTAATCTTCCTTTCGGCGCTTGTATATCTTGAGGCATTACAAGTAAAACAATATCGTCTTCTTTAATTATATGTCCGACTATGCTTATTTCTTTATCGTAAATTTACTTGTTACACAGTAATGAAAAAAGCCAATAGTTTGTAACTGGACTTTACAAACTATTGACTTTACATTTTGATGTCCACTCTTCAATGAATTATCATACGAATATATCTTCAATACTTTATAATTCAAGAGTAATAATAAGGCTATTGGCATGTACTTTTGCAACAATATTTCCGCCAAGAATGGCAACAAGTGTTTTTACTACCGCAAGTCCCAATCCTGTACTTCCATTATGTCTTGATTTATCGCCTGTATAAAAACGGTCAAAAAGTCGATTGCAATCAATTTCTGAACTGTCACTCATTGGATTTTCAATGGTAAATATAATATTATTATTTTCTTTCTCCATAAGTGTTATTTTTATCGTTCCAACAGAATACTTAATTGCATTTGTCAACAGATTTTGTAAAATTCGTTCTACCATATTTTTATCAGAATATACGTATATTGAATAATCTGGGAGATTTATTTCGGGTAAAATATTCTCCTTTTCTAATGCAACGGCATTTTCCGTAATTAAATTTATTAACATATTAGATATATTAAACTTTTCTTTTTCTGGAACTGTCTGCTGTTCCTCCAAAATAGAAAGGTCATAGAATGTTTCTACCAATTCTTTCATTTTTTCGGCTTTGCTAAAAATCACTTTTACACGCTGTGCTTGACTGGATTCCAAATTTTCTTTTTGCAATAATTGTAAATGACCAAGAATGACTGTAAGAGGTGTACGCAAATCATGTGATATATTAGCAACAGATTCTTTTAAATACTCTTCATTGCGTAATACGCCTGCAACAGCCTGTCGTTGTCTGATATTATATTGATTCAATATACCAGCCAGTCTTTCTAAATCTTTATCAATCAACGAAATGTCTAACATCTGCTGTGAATTTCCAGAATTCAATTCATTAACTTGATCCGCAAGATTACGGATTTGTTTTTTTAATTGAATATATCGAAATAGCAGTATTACTAAAAATATTGTTATGATAATTAAAATCCATTCTATGTTAGACATTTTCTCCACCTATTTAAAATCACATTTACAAAATTTTATCCACGAAAGCAATACCAATATACCAGACCATATACATCCTACTAAAATAGCTATCGGTTGAAAAAAGGTTTTCATGCTGACAACGATTCTGATTTGATAAGTAGGTAAAAAACCGACTGGTAATCTCAACATCATTCCATAGCCAAGATATAAGCTAAGACCAAAAATAATAATTGCTGTAACCGAAGTTGCTTTTACAGCATCCTGTAAATAGCAACAAATAAGTATTGCAATTAGAAATATCGCACTATTAAGCAGACAAGAATAAATGATTGCTTTTATAATATTGTAAAAAAACATTCCCACGTCTGCAACACCAAAGCGTCCAAATTCCCTTATGCACCCTGAAACTGGATAGACAAGAGCCATAAGATTAAAAGCAATTAAATACGATATTATTTTACTTGTAAAAATTTGTTTTCTGGAATGTCCAGCACTGACCTCTAAGTTTATTGTTCTCTTAGAAAATTCCTGTCCTAAAATCAATGCAAGTATAGCCGACATGATGATAAGAAGAAACGTAGAATCATACACCATTCCATTAAAAATATCAGCAAGAGAAGAAGCAATTTCCTCTGTCGGTCCCATGACCTCTGTAACATAAGTATCTGCTGTAAAAAATCCTAAAATAAATATTCCAATCATACCACACCAGTAAATAGAATTATGTAACAACTGATATTTTTCCAGTTTTAATAATTTATCCATAAAAAACACCTCCGGTTATTTCAAGTCTGTATGTAAAAAAGCACTACCTGCAATGAAATATAAAATAAAATTCCATAAAAAATCTACAAACAAGCAAAAGTTTGTCGAATAGACCTTTTGCAATGAAATTAACCTAAGTTGTCCCATTGGTATTATTCTGCTGATTATTTGTGCAGATTCACTGTTCAGTAAAAAAATCATAACAAAAAATAAAACCATTGAAACTGTCAGTGTTTTCCCCATATCACGAAAAATAAAAGCAAAAAACATCGGTAATGCACACAGTGTTATCATGGCAAACAGAGTTAGTAAAACCATAGTATATGTGCTATCATTCCAAAAAAGTTTTTCTCCAATATAAAATTGACTAATAATTCCATGTACAAATAATGGAAATACCAGAATGATAATACAACCTATTTGAGATACAATTAACTTTACTCTAAATATAGAACTTCTTTTATGTCCGGCAGTAATATAAGTATTTAAAGTTCTTCCACTAAAATCACTTCCAATGAACAATGCTATAAACACTATAATCAAAAAATAGAGTAACGGAATATTGTACAATGATGCCATAATTAAGTTTGAAGAGCATTCTTTACTATCTAACAGCAATATGCTACTTAAAAGGAGATTGAATATTCCAATTCCCCAAAAATACCAACTGTGAAACAACTTATATAACTCAGTTTTTAGGAGATTTGACATCTTTTGTTCCTCCTATTTTGCTCAAAAAATAGTCCTCCAAAGTATCGCCAGATACAGAAAGTCCTGTTACAAGAATGTGCGATTCTGCCAAAGCAGACGCAACTGTCTCTAAATCATTCAAATAATCATACAAACGAATTATGCCATCTGGCATTAGTTTAAAGTTATCTGTATGAAGATTCTCTTCCAAAACCAGAACTGTTTTCTGAACATCTGTTGTTTTAATTGCTATATGTCGTTTACACCGTTCATTTAATTCATAATCAGAAATCTCTTCTATAATTTTTCCATGGTCAATCAGAATAAATTCTGATGCTGTTTGATACAATTCTTCTAAGATATGGCTTGAAACCAAAATGGTCATACCATATTCTTTATTCAAAATTTTCAATAAATTTCTGATTTCTACAATTCCAGCAGGGTCAAGACCATTGATAGGCTCGTCTAAAATCAATAGTTCTGGTGTATTTAAAAGTGCAATCGCTATCCCCAATCGTTGACGCATACCTAATGAAAAATTGCGGACACTCTTTTTACCTGTATCTTGCAATCCAACCATATCTAATGTCCTTTTAATAACTGATTTATCTGGTATGCCTCGTTGAATACGCTGTACTTCCATATTTTGATAGGCAGTCATTGACGGGAATAGAGCAGGCGTTTCAATCATACTTCCAATTCGTTTACGCTGTTTCTGCAATTCTTCTGTTCCAGAATTTCCCCATAAAGAAAGTGTACCACTTGTTGGAAACGCAAGCCCTGTGACTAATCTTAAAAAAGTAGTCTTACCTGCTCCGTTTTGACCAATAAATCCATAAATTTTTCCTTTTTTTATTTGTAAATTTATGTGGTCTAATGCTAATGTTTGTTTATATTCTTTGGTTAAAGACTTTGCTTCTAAAATAATTGAACTCATATCCCAAACCTCCTTTACTTAAACCAGTATAACGGGCAATTTTAAAGAATTTCTTAAATCGTAATGAGAAAAGTTAAAAAAATAATAAAGCTAAGGAACGTTTAATCCTTAGCTTTATGTAGGCGGTAGCCAATGCCCCAAACAGTATCAATAAATTCTGTATCAGAGCATATCGCTTTTAATTTATTGCGTAAATTACTGATATGAACATTAAGTGTATTATCTTCAGCAATATATTCTGTATCCCAAACACTTTGAAAAAGATTCGATTTTGAAAATACTTTATCTGGATATTTCATCAACAATTCTAAAATGCCAAATTCTTTAGCGGTTAAGGATAATTCTATTCCATTCAAAAATGCTGTATTTTTCTCTAGGTCTAAAGTCAGATTGTTATATTGCAAACATTCTGTCTGGCTATTTTGAAATTGTACTCTTCGCAGATTACTTTCAATTCTGGCAAGCACTTCTTCCATATCAAAAGGTTTTGTGATATAATCGTCTGCTCCCAGACGAAGCAAATCGATTTTATTTTGTGTAGTTTCTTTCGCTGAAATAATAATAACAGGTATCGTAAATTTCTTGCGTACATCAGATAAAATAATATCACCACTCCGATAAGGAAGCATAATATCAAGTATAATCAAATCAATTTTTTCTTTATTTAAAAAATCCAGAACATGAAGTCCATCATATTGGCAATGCACAGCATATCCTTTTTCTTTTAGAAAATCAGCCAATAACGCATTTATTTCTAAATCATCTTCAATAATCAATATTTTATTCATTAGCCTACCTCATTCCTGCAATGCTACTTTCCCATTATACATTTAAGGTTGTATTTCCTCAATACCATTGCAACCAATTATATGAGAGGGATTCTTATTTTGTCAATCTAATTGTAAGCAGAATAGTATAGATTGGATAAACAATTACCATACTATTCTGCTGTAACATTTATTCTACAATCTTCCAGTTATCGTCCTTATGAAGCACAAGCTCATACTGTGAGATTTGCGTCATTTTCGACTTGTTATCCAGATACTTTACGGACACGCTGACTTTGAGGTTGTCGCCGTCTTTGGTAAAGACAGGGTTTACCAGTTCCGAAAATACATAGTCGCCGGATACAGGAGCAAGCACACCGTCTTTGACATAGTAGGCAAGTTCCTTTTCCGTAGCTGTCGGGTAGAGCTTAAAGAATGTTTCCAAGAAAGCGGTAGCGTCCTTGACTGTGTCGGAACTGACACTAACATCGGCTTCCTGTGTTTTGGGTTCATACTTTGATTTCTGTACCGCCGGAGCAAGGGTTGGATTCTGGGTAATGACCATTGCACCGTCCTTATCCACATGAACGGTCACTGTGTAGTTTTCTGTGACTGCCTGTGTCTGTTCGCCCTCTTTTACCTGCTGATCTACTTCGTAGGCAACAGTAAAATCGTCCGTTCCAGACTGTCCCACGTTCCAGACCAGCACATTTGTAACAGTAGCACTGGTTGGTATATCGGTTCTGATGGTATCGGCGTTCAAGTCCTGTAATTCTTTGGTAAGGTATTTACTGATTTCTGTTGTCCTTGCTTCAATGGCTTCCTTGCTGGTATCCCATGAGTAGTAGACTTTCGCAAAGTTCTTGACGAAATTCTCAATAGCGTTGGTATCGTTCAATCTTAGCTGAATGATTTCTTTTTCATGTACCGTGTGGGTGTCAATGGCGGTAAAGTTCTTATACACACCAAAACTGGTGCTTGCCAGAAGCACCGCCCACAACAGCAGGACAGATTTCTTATGTGTCCCGACTTTCATGGTACGCACTTTCTTATTCTTAGGTGCTTTCTCTGTTTTTTCTTTCTTCTTAAACATATTTCAAGTCCTTTCTATTGTTTGATTCTTCCGGCACAAATGATGTGCTGTTGCCAGTAGGCAGAGGTCAAATCGGTATAGCCGATTGGATTTCCGGCATGATACATCTGATTGTTTCCCACATAGATTCCTACATGGGTAACATAGTCACTGGTATTGTAGGTGGAATGGAAAAAGACCAAATCGCCAGCCTGTGCCTGTGACAACGGGATATGCTGGGTTGCGTCATACTGTGCCTGTGCGGTTCGTGGCAGGCTGATTCCGGCTTTTCCGTAGCACCATTGAGTAAGACCAGAACAGTCAAAAGAAGTGTTTGGATTACTGCCACCATAGACATATTTCCAGCCTTGATACTTCAACGCTTCATTCATAACCGCCTGTACCGTTTCGTTGCTGAACTGCTTCACGGTCAGATATTGGTTGACCAGCTCCACATAGAACATATTCCCGTAGTTATAACGCCAGCCACCATTTTTACTGACCGCTATCGGGTTCGTATAGGTCACTTTTGTACCGTCGGATTTATTCTTTGCGAAATTCTCTGCAAGATTGAAGCTGTGCTTTTTCCCGTTCTTCGCCACATAGTCTGCATAGCCACCACCATAGTTATAAGACTGTATGACCACGTTAATGTCATTCATGCCTTTGGCTTTACAGGAAGAAAGCAGGGACGCAAAATATTTACACCCCTGCTTAATGGATTCTTCTGTACTTAATGAGTTTGGCGGTAGTCCCAGACTTTCACTGGACTGCATGACATCGGTAGCCGTACCGCCACTTTCCACCTGTATGATGGCAAGCAGGACGTTCACATACTCCGAGATACCGTTTTCTCTGGCGTATTTTTCTACCATCGGCTGGTGTTTGAGGACATCGGCTGACAGGTTCATTCCAGAATAGACAGGCGAATAGCTGTTTGAACTGTCGTCATCTTCGCCGGAAATCAGTATCCCGAAAAAGAGGACGATGGAGAAAAGGACTGGAAATATCGTACCTATGATAAGGATACGCTTTAATCTCATTTCTTCCGTCCTTTCTCTGGTTGCTTCGTAACAGTCTTACGATTTTGTTTTTGGTTGACCTGTTTCTGTACGGTTGTTTTCTTTCGATTACTTCTGGATTCCGCTACGTTTGGCTGGTTTGTTCTGGCAACAGATTTGACCTGTTGTTCCTGTCTGATATTGGTTCGGACAGTTTCTTTTCCAGCCTTGACTTCTGCATTTTTTATCACAGGAGAAGTAGCAGGACGTTTCATATCCGGCGTTTTGACCGTATCGGTCTGTGCAGGTTTTGGAACAGGTGTGGCAACAGGGCGTTCATGGCTTCTGGTAGCTCCGGCTGTCGCTGATCCATTCGCATGAACTGTCTGTCTTGCTTCCTGTGCTTTCTGTAATTCCTGCTTTTTCTGTGAGATATTTTCCCTGTGCAGGTTGCGTTTCTGTGTACGCTGTTCCTGTCGGTTTTCCCGTTCTTCCACAACGCCACGCTTAAAGTCTGATACATTATCCTTTGCTTTCTGTTTTGCAGAGTGGACAGCATAACCAGCCTGTGTCGGCAAGTCTTTCACATTTTCTTTCAGAGAGGAAGCACTGTCACGGACTTTATTTTTCGTATCCATCACAGCACCTACCGCAGAACCGACACGGCTTCCCATGCTGGCAGAGGTATTTTCCCGTTTCTTTGGCGGTTGGTTCGTTGCTGGCTTTCCGGCTCTGGCAACACTTGCACCAGCCACCGCACCTGCAACACTTCCAGCACCGACAGCCCTTGCAATCCTGTGTTCCATACGTCTTGCCCTGTGTCGCATGAACACCATCGGTCTACGGAAAATCCGGCGACCTATCTGCTGGCTGTCATTGGCATTCAGGCTGAACATACTCATTAGTTCTCCGAGCTTCATGTAGATTCCGGCAAAACAGATTATCTGCAAAAACGCCACCATGAAGAACGGATAGTCCGTGGAAATGTTGTAAAACATACTGGAAACCGAAAATGCCACGGTCACAATCAGTGTGATTCCGGCTCTTGTCATAATGGCGTTGAACACACGGACAACTGCCTGTTTCGCCATGTTCTCATAGGTCGGTATCATGGACAGTAAAAAGCTGACAGGCAAAAACATGGCATATATGATAAAAAGTATCTGGGAAAATAACATCATGCCGGTAAGCAGAAAGATAAAGATTGTGATACCGAGATTAAAAATGAGCAGGAAGAACACCATGCCAAGACGGTTGACGACCTGTGGAATGGTAAGGTTGTCATTGTCGTTATCCTCAATCTCTGTTTTGACGACATTTTCCCTTGTTTCCCCATCTTCGTCTGACGGGCTGGCAGATACCAGAGCTTCCACACGGTCAGTCCCGATTTCTTCGGTATCGCTGTTCCCGAACTGCAACAACAGCCACGGTTTTTCTACCTGTATCGCAAACAGGCTGTCACGGATAAGGTCTACGCTGTCCTTGCCTTTGCTTTGTGAATCGGGGAGCATGATTTTTGTCCCCAAGTCCAGAGAAGCGGTGCTGATGTCCGAACTGAAATCATTGATTTTCTGGATATAGTTGGGAGCATAAGCAATAAAGGACGCAGACACAATGAACACCACCACAAAGTTAATAACAGCGTGAAGTGCTTTGCTTGTTTCCCGTTTTAGAAGCCCTGTATAGGCGGTATAAACACCTACAATCAGAATGATAATGAGCAGGAATCCCACATAGAATCCACTGCTGGAAAATCCGTTTTCGGTCACTCCGGCAAGTGTCTGGATACTTTTCCCGATACTGTCTGCCATGTCATTGATGAAGTCCAGCTTATACGCCTGTTGCACCACATATCCTGTGGCATTGCTAAGATACAGGCTGATTGTCCAGACAAAATTTGTGATACAGTAAAGCCCGTACTGCACCGATTTTCCAATGCCGTCCAGCCAGTTCCACGGAAGCCAAGACCAGCTATTGTCCACATAGAAATCAAGCTGATAGTTGGAAAGCGGATACTTTGAATACAGGTTGTCTGCATTGACCGTATCATCGACCAGTCCAGACGCATGAGCTACCGTCCCAAGCAGGGACAGCAGTACCAGCGTGACGGTCACGGCAAGCAGAACCAGTTTCAGTACATGGAATACCTTTTCTTTTGTGACAGATTTCATCATTCCAAATCCACCTCACTTTTTATCGGCGGTCTGGTATCAAAGGCATGGAGCAGTTCTACAAAGACAGGGTGTATCTGTACCACACCGACACGCCCGTATAAATCCTGCATTAAGCATTGTCCGTTCTCCAAATCCCTCAACCGCTTCTGGTTATTTTCGTCCTCACTGTCCAGCCCGAAAAACTCTAAGGTCTGCTTGATTTCATTGGTATCTGTGGAGCGGAACGCAAACTTTAAGCCGATGTTATTTTTCAGACTTTCTTTCGATACGTCCCCAGAGGATTGTGTCACGAAATAGACTCCGGCGTTCATGGCTCTACCAGCACGCACCAGTTTATTTGAGAGTGTTTAGCCCTGTGTTGGGGCACTGCATTTTTAGCAACCAAAAACTTTGTGGAAGTATTACCGCCTTACTGGGGAACTTTTTTCCGGGTGTTGGCGGGATTGTTGTTTTTTATCGTGCTGTACGGCATCCAGCGCAAAAATTTAAAATGCCCGGTTAAACAACTGTGGCGTCCGTGGACTATTGGTTTTTTGCTCATTTTATTGCCATTTGCGGCAATTTCTTGGGGCCAACGCTTTGTTGCCCCGACGATTGGCGGTATTTTTAACGGTACTGTGCCGATATGGTCTTTTATTGCAGGCGCACTGCTGTTAAAAGGCGAGGACCGCTTTACTTGGCGCCGTGCCATCGGTGTAACGATTGGTATGTTGGGGTTACTCGTTATTATGCGCCCGATGATTGCCTCCGCCCAGTTAGACGCCTCTCCATTAGCCCTCTACGGCTGTGCCGCCTTTTTGATTATGGCGTGGTCTTACAGTTTGGGAAATGTTCTCACTAAAAAAATTATGGTGGACAGCAACGCTATGACGATGGAAGCCAACACCTTCCACCAATATCTTTTTGCAGCCATTGTATTGCTAATTCTTGCGTTCTGCGCCGAGCCGGTGCCGCCAGTTGCGGCCTTTACCCCCAAAGTGGTTTTATCCATCATCAGCGCGGGTGTGTTTTCTTCGGCGGTTGCCTTTCTGTTAATGGTGGCCCTGATTAAGCGTTGGGGGGCTACCCGTATGTAGTGGCATTTGTT
>OQVT01003112.1_pt1 | contig 10655 bp, 9 predicted proteins | sample 1691561 | NCBI WGS metagenome assembly OQVT01 (sample SAMN03418260, study PRJEB22391) | human gut metagenome | biome: human-gut; feature: organic feature; material: feces | host: Homo sapiens | place: Tanzania | collected 2013-01
TCTGGGATTGCTGTGCTGGCACGGGCAACTTGCTGGCAGGCTTGACCAACAAGTATAACATCTACGCATCTACCCTCGACAAGGCAGATGTGGAGGTGATGCACACCCGTATCGCCACGATGAACAAGGCTCTGCGTGGGGAGCACGGCGGCAGCAACTTGCTCGACAGCCATGTATTCCAGTTCGACTTTCTCAACGATCCTTTCAACCTCGACAAGCCAGAGGAGAGCAAGCTCCCAGAGTCGCTCATCGAGATATTGAAAGACGAGGAAAAGCGCAAGAAACTCGTCATTTATATCAATCCGCCGTATGCGGAAGCAGGAGACAGTAAACAGTTAAGCGGAACAGGCAAGAACAAGACCAATGTTGCAGTGAAGACTGCTGTCTATAAACAATATCTTCCACAAATGGGAATCGCAGGGCGTGAACTGTTTGCACAGTTCATCATCAGGATTTATAACGAAATCTCTTCTTCAGTACTTGCAGATTTTTCAACGTTAAAAAATCTGCAAGCACCGAACTTCCGTGAGTTCCGGCAAGCCGTCACGTCGAAGCCGGAACGGATGTTCCTTGTGCCATCCTCTACGTTTGACAATGTTAAAGGTAAATTTCCAATATCCTTCTCTATATGGCATCTTGCAAAGAAACAGATATTTGATTTCATTATTGCCGATGTGTATGCCAAAGATGGAAGTTACTATGGAACAAAAAACATCTGTAGTTATGATAATGAAAAAGGAAATATTGGGAGTTGGGTACTTTCACATAAAGACGAAAAAGGCTTACGACTTGGCTTTATGAGCAATGGCAGAAATGACTTTCAAAATCAAAAGTTAGTATATATTATCAATAAAAAGGAACAAATGCCTACGCCTCGTGGATGGTGGATAACGCCAACAAACATAAATGTAATGTGCATATTCCTTGCAGTTCGCAAAGTAATCCCTGCCACTTGGCTCAATGACCGAGACCAGTTCTTGTTTCCTAACGATGGATGGAAGACCGACTTGGAGTTTCAGAGCGACTGCCTTGCCTATACATTGTTCAATAACAACATACAGGCTGCACAAGGCACCAACCATTGGATTCCATTCACCGAGCAAGAGGTGGATGCCAGGGAAGCCTACAAGAGCCATTTCATGAGCGACTACATCCGAGGCAAGAGCAAGACTGAGCAAAAGAGCACACAGACAGAGCAGCAAATTCCGTTTGACGATTCTCCAATAATGGCAGGACAAAATGGAGCAAGTTCATCCTGTCAAGCCAGCAACACTACCACGCAGCAGTCTAATGTCCCTATCGCATTCAGCCCAGAGGCACAAGCCGTGATGGAGGCAGGAAAGGCTCTGTGGAGATACTATCACGAACAGCCCGAAGCTATCGCCGGCGCAGCCCTCTACGACATCCGCCTCCACTTCCAAGGCATGAACGATAAGGGCAAAATGAACACTGGCAGCCAAGACGAACATTACAATCATCTTATGGCAGAACTTCGCCAAAGACAGAAGATTCTTGCACAGAAGATAGAGCCTAAGGTTTACGAGTATGGTTTCTTGAAGAAATAAAGAACTTTTAAATCGGATGAAAGACTGGATAGACAGATACCCAGGCTTGGCAGCACACCTTCAAAAAATGGGGCTACACCGACAAATCGAGGTCATGGACTCCAGCACAGGTGGCTGCCATCGTCGAAGGACTCGACGAAACATAAACTACCGTAAGCGGCAATACTATCCGCATTAACTCAACCACCAAAAACATACGCATCACATACCCTATCCGTACCTACGACAACGGCTCATTGTGCATAACGATGAGCCGTTGTCGTTATGCTAGCCAATGTTATTAAACATTTGTAAACTCAAAAAGGTACCGTCTCTAAAACGAAAAATCGGATAAGATGTTGTTGACCAACTTCTTACCCGATCATTGTTGCGGCGGCAGGACTGATGACAAGCCTACTACCGCCGGATAAGATTTTAGATGCCCAATATCATAACCAACACATTAATAATATGATATACCTTATTATATATAGGGGAGAAAAGAACTAAAAAAAATCAGTAAGCACTAATTTTCGTTTGAATTTAGTCCTTTTTATCCTTACTTTCGAGAAGTTTTATATAATTCTCCAATGTATTGATGCGTTTATCCTTTTCCTGGATTAACTCTTTGAGATACTGGGTCTCCATTTTACTATTGTTAATCCTAACATTCGAGAGAACATTATTAGAACCAATGACTTCTCCCGTCTTTTTCGTGGCCCACTCGGGAGTGGTAAAGAAGTCATCCATCGAGCACTTGAGTACATCACGCATACGCTCAAGGGTATTGCAAGTGACACTCGTTGCCGTTTCAACATGATACAAGCCAGTTGATTTTCCCTGAAAAACCTGTTCTTCGAACTGTTTCTTGGTTAAACCAGCTTCTGCTATTAACTTTCTGAGTACCTGACCGTTATACATAACAACACAATTTAATTAATAATATTTAACTAATATCTATTAGTATTTTTACTAAAAGATATTAGTGTTTTCTAATTTTTATTCGTAACTTTGCAACAAAGTTAATAATAATATTTGAAATATGAAAGAAAATATGCAAAAAAGTGATGAAAAAAATTCATTGCGCGACTGGTACAACGAGATTCCTCGTAACAAGCGCAACAAGTTCATTTTGGCTCTGCAGCTGAAATTCGGCATGTCGGCATCAGGCATCTACGACAAGATCAAGAAGAACAACTGGTTGCCATACCAGCGTGAGATGGTAGAAGAGGTTATCAACGAGGGTAAATGGGAGAAGTAAATGGGAAAGATGACTATCAAGTGCAACAGCGAACAGCTGAAGTACATCCAGAAGGACTTCGAGGACGCTAGCGTTCCGGTCGATGTGTCGTACGGACCTTTCCATAAAGGCAAATCTGAGGTTAATCTTTTCTACGATGACGCTGAAGACGGAATTGTAGAAGGAATTGTTAAATATAGAATGAGAAACAATGAAAAGAAAGGTTAAAACTATGTCTATAGAGGATGCCATCAAGGAAAAATTCCCTGATGCTACTATATATGAAGTTAGAAACGACCGTTTTGGCAAATGTATATTAGGTGTAGTTCCCACCAAAGATGGGAAAGATCATATTGTCGAATGGGATAAAACCGGGAATGCTTCCGAATGTGAGGTAGGCGGTAGAGACTTCCGGGAAATCAGATGGAACGAAGAGGAGCAGCGACCAGAATACATCCACACCAAGCTACTTCTCCACGACGATAGATTTAACGTACAAGTAGATGCCTCCAAGTAAATGTCTAAGCTGCCCAATAGGGGTGAACTGTATCAACGGAAGATACTGCCCCCTATTTCGCAGATATATAGAGCATAGCTCTGAACCACTCGGATGTACACCTGAAAAAATAAACGAATATGAAAGCAATAATGACACTGGAATCAGGGTATAAGGCTATCATAGATTTCCTTACCCCCCCCACTACGTAAAAGATTCGAGACACAAGCGGAATTCGAAAGCCGCATTCTCTCAGAAATCAACCTATCTCAGCCAAATGCTGTCAACAAAGCCGTAAAGCTACATATCCTAAGGCATTAAGGCTATCGGCAGCAAGTATTTTGTTTTGAGCCTGCAAACACTTATCTTTGCAGGCAGTTTTTAAAGGAAAAGAAATATGATCAAAGCAGAACAGATTTACCAGGCAACCGATGACGGACTGGACATAATCATCGCATTATACCCGGACGCCAAAGAATGCGTGCAGAAATACTGCACAGGAACGCCCAAGAAGCACTTTGCCATCCGAAAGGAGAATACCCCATCGTGTTCCCTGAAGAAGTACAAGGAATGCTGGAGAGTAACAGACTTTGGAGGCGAAGGAAATGCAGAATCTCCTATCGATCTCTATATGAAGGAGAAGAATATCGACCGTTTCCCTGATGCCATCCTTCGCCTGGCAGCAGAGTATAACGTTACCGATGAGCTCAAGAAGGATGTAAACAAGCCTACTTTTGCAGAACGTGATGCCACCATCGATGAGAAAGATGGTACCCGCATCTTTGAACTCAATGATAAATTCACGGAAGATGAACTGAAGGTTCTTGGCCCAAACGTGAAGCAGGAACATGTGGATGCCCTAAACTGGCATTCAGCCAAATGGATTGGATATGTCAAAGACCGCAAGGTCAAGATCAAATACAGCAATGAGCACTACCCTATCTTCATGCGTGAGTGCCTGGTTTCTCCAGCTGAAGGAGAGAAACCGGAAGTAAAATTCTACAAGATATACGAACCGCTCAACTTCAGCAAACAGTGGAGATTCTCATATACTCCTGATGGTGTCAAGCCTAAGAAGTACATCAATGGTCTGGCTGAGCTCAAGAAAGCATACCATGAGTTCAACGCCAAGGAGATGGCTGAATTCAACAAGACCAACGTCGATGAATCGAAGGTCTATAAAGAACAGAAACTTCCTGAAGCATTCATCTGCAGCGGCGAACGAGATAGCCTCTGCTGCAAGTCTCTCGGTTATCACCCTCTATGGTTCAACTCTGAGACCTATAAGCTCAGCGAGGAGGAATACAGAGAAATCATGAAGTATGTGGAAGTACTCTATAATATACCGGACATCGACGAGACCGGTATCTCCAAGGGAACGGAACTTGCCCAGCGCTACATTGACATACATACAATCTGGCTGCCACAATGGCTCAGGACCTACCACGACAACCGAGGAAAAGGCCGCAAGGATCTCCGTGACTGGATGGAGCTGCGCAATACCCGCAAGGACTTCCGCAACCTGATGACGCTGGCCATGCCTGCCCGTTTCTGGGTGAGCAAGCTCAACAAGAAGTCCAACACCTGGGACCACTACATCGATACTGCGTGCCTCTACAATTTCCTTCGCCTTAACGGTTTCTACACGCTCCACGACGAGAACTCCACCATCACGAAGTATGTAAGAATCACCGGTAACATCGTGAAGCTCATCACCACAAGAGATATCCGTGAGTTCTGCCGACAATGGGTCATCGACAGAGCAGAAAAGCGAGATATTCTCAACCTGGTATTGAATACCCCGAAGCTCTCCAGCGCTGCGCTCGATTCACTCCAGGAAATAACGCTTGACTTCACCAACTACACCAATCATTCACAGCTGTTCTTCTTCCCTCGTGTCAGCATAGAGGTAACCAAGGATGGTCTGATTGAGTATCAGCGTGAAGGAAGCTCGCTCAAGAACTACGTATGGCAGGAGAACGTCATCGATCATAACTTCAAGAAGCTCGATGATATGTTCACCATCACGCGCACCATCGATGAGGATGGCAGACCGAAGTTTGATATCGAGGTCAAGAACGTGAGTTCTCACTTCTTTGGCTATCTGATCAACGCCTCACGCACCTACTGGCGCAAGGAACTGGAATACAACTTCGAGGAGAGAAGCGTTGATGAGAAAGAAGCATATCATAAGGCTCACCTATTCGATATCGCAGGTGAAGGCCTGACCGATGTCGAGATTGCCGAACAGAAACAGAACCTCATCAACAAGATATTCACATTCGGGTATATGCTTCATCATTACAAGTCTCCTTCACGAGCATGGGCGCCTATGGCCATGGACAACAAAATCGGTGAAGACAACGAATGCAACGGCCGTTCGGGTAAGAGTTTCTTCTTCAAGACACTCTCTTTGCTGATGAAGACCGTTAAGCTGTCCGGTAGAAATCCGAAGCTGATGGACAACCCTCATGTCTTCGACCAGGTAACCCAGCACACCCAGATGCTGCTGCTCGATGACTGTGACCGGTATCTCAACACAGGACTCTTCTATGATAATATTACTTCAGATATGACTGTAAACCCAAAGAACAACCAGAGCTTCACTATACCTTTCGAGGATAGCCCGAAAATTGCCTTCACTACTAATTATGTGCCGGCAGATTTCGATCCGTCTTCAGAGGCAAGATTGCTGTATATGGTGTTCTCAGACTATTATCATCAGCGCACGGAGGATAATGACTACCAGGAGACCAGAAGCATCAGAGATGACTTCGACAAGGATCTGTTTTCCAAGACCTATTCTGAGGCCGAATGGAACGCAGATATCAACTTCTTCCTGCAATGCTGCCGCTTCTACATATCTCTCGTGGGAGAACCCGTAAAGATACTACCACCTATGGAGAATATCGTTAAGCGCAAGTTTAAAGCTGATATGGGCGTAAACTTCGAGGATTGGGCCAGTTCTTATTTCTCTGAGGAGAGTGGAAGACTCGACGAGTTTGTCGTAAGAGAAAAGGCATTTACAGACTTCAAACAGTTCTCTGGCCTTAACAAAGCAACGACACAGAGCTTTACCAAGAAGCTGAAGGCATTTGTGGAGCTATGCCCATACATTGAAGCCCTGAACCCGGATGACCTCTGTAACAGCCAGCATCGCATTATCAGAAGAGATCCAGCGCATCCTGATGGAAGCCCGGTTGAGATGATTTATCTCAGAAGCAAGAAGAGTGATTCTCCAAAAGAAGAAACTCAAGCAAAAAAGGGTGATTATCAATCGACAATCGACTGGAGCAAGATAGATACTAATAGTAACGAACCTTTCTAACCCCCTACATATATAATAGGGTATATAGCCCCAAGTTATAGTGCAAAGGTACAAAAAATATCTGAATTATGCAAATATTTTCGGCAAAATTTTCAAGCGAAATTCGCTGATTTTTATATTTCTTTTCTCATGTTACGAGGGAGTGATGAGCATCTGTTCATCGCTCCCTTTTTCGTCTTCACCAGGTATGGCCAGCCCTGCCCGACAGGCTCATTTTAGCCCTTTTCCCCCGCCTACCGCTGTTTTCCCCACTCCCCTTTCTTATTTATTATACAAATCTTTTGTAACTCTGTAACAGAATGTTAGTAAGAAGGTATAAATAACTAGAAAAGAGGGGGTTAAATCCAATTTTGGACGTTTACAAAGTTGCGTTACAACTTAGTTACAAACTTTTAGGAGTTTGTAACAAACCATTTTTGTATCAGCGGCTTACTTCTTCATATAGGTTATGTTACAACTTTGTTTTGGCCCACTTTTTTGTATCTGAAAAATGTATCAAGAAAACAGCGCTGATTATCAGAGAGTTATAAAGCCAAAGTTACACGATACAAAAATACAAACTTTTCGGACGAAATTACATCACATCAAATTTACTAAGAAATATTAGCTTTTTACTAATAATTATTAGTTATCTCAATTTTTATTTGTATCTTTGCCGAAAAATGGCATATGAATAGAGTAGTTTACATCAAGGTGCCTGCTCATATCAGGCAATGGGCATACCACAGTTATGGAAATCCAATTATTTTCCCTATCATCGGCAACGAGGTTGCCGTCATACGTCGGTTCACAAGTAAACCGCCTCAGGCTAGAATGTCGCCAGAAGAACAGGAGAGCCAGGAAGAGATGGAGAAGGCGGATGCCGCCTCACTGCACCAGAGCGTGACGAATACCTTCAAAGATGAGGAGTACGAACAGAGCCGATGGCTCATTCACCCTAATGAGTATATCGCCATCTCGCTTCCGGAATCCAAGGCAAAGCCAATACGTGAGTACAACTACCTGGGCCCACGTGCCAGAAGAGCCGTGAAGGAGATGATCACCGACCTTTTCAAGATAGACCTCTGGGCATCCCTGAAGGACATCGCTGACCGCTCATGCAAGCTTTCATCACTCATTTCAGCCTGGTGCGAGCAACATGGCATTGGCATTGATTATGAGGATACCGTGCGCCAATGCTTCTACAGAATGCGCGATCAGCACGCAAAAAAGGGCATAAATTTAAACTCTACAACAAGATTTCATAAAGATTAATACAATTTTTTCCGTTTCGGCGAACAACTCCGAACAGAATGAAAATAATCGAAATAACCAAACAACTTAGAAATATGGCATACATCAAAAACATCATAAAGATTGAGATGACAGAGGCAGAAAACCTCAAAAGTGTCGTCTTCCCTATGGATCAGAGATGCATTGTACCGTCGGCTGCTAACTTCCGGTCAATTCAATGCAAAGTTCCGTCAAGTTGTGAGATTTCCGACAAAGTAGAGTCAAAAGTCCGCATTTTCACCTCCAAGCTCACCTTCAAGTCGTGCGAGCAGATAGATCCGAACTACCGACCTCTAGCCTTCAGAATCACCACGGCAGATGGCATTCGCTACCTTATGGGCTGCGACCGCCGACCATATCCGGTACTCACCCGTACCGAAAACCTGCCAAGTTCACATACGGAATCTTCCCTGATTACCTATACAGCGACTTGGACAGACGTCATCAGACCGCTCCAAATCATAGAATAAGTTTTTTTATTTCTTCTCCTTATTATATAACTTTGCGGCAATCAAATTCGCTAAGTTGTATGAAATATCAAATATCTATCACCGGTTATATAGGGTCGTGGACCAAGTTTATGGTCCGCGATATCCTTAATAACAACAAAGGCAAGCACGTCGATGTAGCCATCGATTCGCCGGGCGGTGCGGTTTCCGCAGGTCTCGCCATCTGTCAGATGTTCAAGGACCATGGCGATGTGACGGTTGACTTTCAGGCGGGCTTCTCTGCATCTGCCGCCACCATCTGTGCGATGGGCGCCAAGAAGATCCGAATGAACAAGTACAGTTTGCTCCTGGTTCATAAGTGTTCCACGGAGCAGTTTGTATGGAGCGCCCTCAATGAGGAAGAAATCGGTTCCCTCATCGAGCAGCTGCAGAAGCAGCAGGAAGACCAGCAGAAGATAGACAATATCATTGCCAATGTTTACTGCGATCGCTCGGGAAAGAAGCACGAGGATATCATCAAGGTGATGTCTGAAGCTAAATGGCATACCGTGGATGAGTGCATCGATCTCGGTTTAGTCGATGAGTCGATGGATGACAAGCCGGCCAAGTATCCGCTGATGTATGAAGTATCAGATGTGTTGGTGATAAATAAAATAGATGCACTACCTGTTTTTGATTTCCGAAAAGACTATGTTGAAGCATGTGCAAGAAGGCTGAACCCACAGATTAAGATCTTTTATATTTCTGCAAAGACAGGCGAGGGTGTGAAAGAACTGGCTGAGTATCTACTGGAACAGATAGAGAAAATAAATGCATAAACATACAGATGAAGGGGAAGAATATGGGAAACGTCAGAGTAATTGAGATTAAAGAAAGCGTATTTGCGGATAATGATGCTACTTCAAAGGCAATCCGCGAGAAAATGAGTGCGCAGAGAACACTATTTTTAAATGTTATGTCCGGACCGGGGAGCGGGAAAACTACACTTCTGAGTGCACTGATCAACAGAATGAAAGATCAGATGAGAATCGGTGAGATGGATGTAGATATTGAGACCAGTTTAGATGCACAGAGAGTCGCAGATCTGACAGGAGTAGAATCCATTCAGATCCATAACTGTGGATTGTGCCATATTGATGCAGATATGGTATCCCGCGCATTGCTTGAGTATGATACAGAGAATCTGGATCTGTTAATTCTTGAAAATATCGGCAATCTGGTATGCCCGGCAGAGTTTGACACAGGTGCTCATAAGAATGTGATGCTTCTTAGTGTGCCGGAAGGGGATGACAAACCGCTGAAATATCCGTTGATGTTTCAGGTAAGTGATCTGGTGTTGATCAATAAAATAGATACTTTGGAGTATTTTGATTTTGACTTCGAAGTTGCGAAAGAACGGATTCTGAAATTAAATCCAGATGCAGTTGTGCTTCCGGTCAGTGCGAAGACGGGAGAAGGACTTGAGAGAGTGATTGACTGGATTATGGAAGAAAGAGAAAAGTTATAATTAGTTCAGATATAAAAAGGGCTTCCCGGTGATTGAAGGGAGGTCCTTTTGAAAGAACCGGATCATATAAGAATTCCGGTTTGATTTATTTATTTTAAAATCCTTTTTGGATCAGTTATCATACGTGAGTACAGTCAGGTTCGGGTTGAAGCCGCTTGGCTACGAAAGAAAGCATACTTTCGACTACCTGACATTTATTATTACAGACAGGACAGAGTATCGAGGATGCATTTTCTTCTGATTGAGCTGATGCGTTTTCCTGTGACAGGAAAATGAAGTCATATAAATACTCAAAAAATTCCTTGTTTGTTGGCTTTCTGTCAGTACAGGTTTTGTTGAAAATCATTTCAAGAATAGTATTGTTTTCTGAAGTCCAGATTGCATTGACAGTATTGCGGATGTTTTTTTCTACACAAGACCAGCTGGTTTCCGTCAAACTCGCTGCCATCCTTCGAGGTGATGAACACATTGCGGTTGAACCAGGACATGGTCTTCTCAGCGGAAATGAATTCCGGACCGCCGTAACCGATATCGGTGATATTTACGCGGCTTTCTGCACTCAGAAGATAATCAACCAGCGGTTCCAATCCCTTCTTCTCCTTTGCGGAAATCGCAAATACCGGGATTCCCGGGCAAGCTTCCTCCAGGAACTTCACGTAGCGGTCTACTTCCTCATCGGTCATCAGATCGATCTTGTTGAGAACGACGCAGTCCGCTTCCTTCAGCTGAGCCGCCAGCAGGAACTTCAGCTCTTCCGGCAGATGGATGTCTGCCTTCTCCGGCATAATCATCCGCAGTCTTTCCGGATCCGTTACAACG
>OQVT01003113.1_pt1 | contig 10654 bp, 9 predicted proteins | sample 1691561 | NCBI WGS metagenome assembly OQVT01 (sample SAMN03418260, study PRJEB22391) | human gut metagenome | biome: human-gut; feature: organic feature; material: feces | host: Homo sapiens | place: Tanzania | collected 2013-01
TGTTAGGAAGCAAAGACAAGTATTTGGCCGAAAATAAACAAAGGTAGAAACAAATGCTGATAGTCGGAGAATTGTCATCATTCGTTAGACCAATGATAAAAAAACGGTATTTGTAATCAATATTATCTCACGACCTAATTGTATGACGACCTAAGCAATTCGCACCACAAGAGACTTTCAGACCTGTCGCAATAGGCGATGTCTGGTTTGCATAGTTCATGTTGTATGCATTGCTTAGGTCGTCTTTCTCATACTACAAAGGTTGCCTGTCCGATCGCTACACGAAGGTGATCTTGCCGAAGGAGGACGGGCGATGGAAGTCGGGATGGTCGCAATCGACGGGATTCCACGACAGAAAGTGCGGTTTGGCCAGTTTGTCGCCACACTTGTAGAAGTTGGCTCGCATCGTCATGCCGCGCGGATGGCGCAGATGGTGGGAAGTCATCACGTCGAGCGGGATGATGAGGGCTGCTTCCCAGGTCTGTCGTCCTTTCTTCTCCTCGAACGTCTTGCGGCCAAAGGAGGTCCAGCGCTTCACGTTGTGGTAGTGGATAGCTGCCACCTGCTTGCGCCCCTCGCGTGTCATGCCGCAGGCGATATACATCTTTCCTGCCGCGTTGCATTCGAAGTTGTAGTAGGGTCCGTCTTCGAAAGGCTGGAGGAAAAACTCGCAGCAACTGTCCTCCCACACCCTTCCACCGTCGTCCTCGGCCACGGCGGCGACACTTTCCTCCGTCACGACATAGTGGAGCAGGATACAGTCGTCGACGTAGGAGATCCTAAACTTGACGGTCGGTTTGTAGGGGTATTGACCAGACCAGTTGGCGTGGTCGAGCGGGATGAAGGGAATGTGGAATTGGTCGAGTGTCTCCGGCACCAAGCATGCGCGTGATGGTTTCGTGGAGATCATTTTGATAAGTATCTGTTGCATGAGGGGAAGATTTTTTGTAAGCGAATAGGAAAAGAGTGTAAGGCGATCCTGCGCGGTCAGTCCATCTTGAGCCATTTCCCACGCGCGATGCGCCACAGGAAGAGCAGGCCGCGCACGGTCAGTTCGATGGCCATGGCCACCCAGACACCGCGAAGACCGAAGTGGGGCGCCATGGCGGCTGCGAGTGTCAGTCGTACGAACCACATTGAACCGAGGTTGATGATCGAGGGCCTTAGCGTGTCGCCCGCACCCACGCAGACGCTATAAGAGACGATGGCGGCTGCAAAGAACGGTTCGGCGAAGGCTTCGATACGCAGCACTTCGGTGCCCAGCGTGCGAATCTCGTCCACAGGCGAGAGCAGACCAATCATCTCTGGGGCAAAGACATACATCACCACGCCCATCAGCGCCATGACGATCATGCCAGTGGTGACGGTCATCTTGGCAAAAGACCGGCAGAGGTCGGCACGCCGTGCCCCCACGCTTTGTCCGATAAGGGTCGTGGCAGCGTCTCCAATGCCGTAGCCCGGCATGTAGCAAAGGCTTTCGGCCGTGATAGCAAAGGAGTTGGCGGCAATGGCGATGTTGCCAAGAGGCGCCACAATCGTGGTGGAGACCACCTGCGCTCCGTTCATCAGGAGATACTGGAAAGCCATTGGCGCACCCAGTCCGCAGGCGTGGCGGATATAGTCCCAGCACCATGTGAATCGCTCCACGTCCTGTCGCCAGGCGAGGATCTTGCTGCGAAACACGGCGAAATAGAACAATGGGATGGCAGCGGCGACAAAGGCCATGAGTGTGCCCAGAGCCGCGCCCTCCACGCCGAGTCCCAGTCCCCAGACGGTCATTTCGTGGCCGAAGACGGAAAGGGTGCGTGTGGGGAAAATGAAGAAGAAGTTGAAGATCACGTCGAAGCAGCACATCAGCACGGCGATGGCACTAGGACGTCGCACGTCGCCACTCACCTTGAGCATGGAGGCGGAGAGGTGCTCTATCAGATGGACGGGGACGGCGAGGGAGAATATCAGGAAATACATCGACGCATCGTGCTGGATATCGGTTCCTCCGCCCAGCCAGCGGGGTAGGGGAAACGCTATCAGGGCGGCGATGGTCATGAGCAGGAGGCCGATCAAGAGACCAAAGGCGTAGCCATGGCGCATGACGGCCCGCGCCCGTGTGAAGTCGTTAGCCCCGATAAAGTGGGCGGCTTGCACGCTGAAGCCCATCGAAACGGAACCGACGAGCGATCCGAAAAGCCAGGTGGCAGGCTCTACGAGGCCGATGGAGGCCGAGGCTTCCGCTCCCAGACTGCCCACCATCGAAGCGTCGATGTAGAACATCAGCACCGTGGTGACCTGTGCCAGGATAGAGGGTATGCTCAACTGGACGATGAGGTTTAGTTTCTCACCGCCCGTGAGTTTTTCGCCCGCCCGGAGCTTTGCCAGGAGTGCGTCCGATACCTTTTTGGAAAACCGTTGGCTCACCGTCTTTTTGCTCTCAGCTTATCGGCACACTCCGACCATCCGGAGGTCGAATATCAAGTTGGAGTAGGCAGGAATGGAGGATCCCGTCTGCTTGGTCTTGCCGTAGCCCAGCGTGAAGGGGATATAGACCATCCAGTGGTCGCCCGCCCGCATCTTCATGACGGCAGTGGCAAAGCCGTCCGTCAAACTGCTGATCTTGAGGATGGTAGGATTGGAGGTAACGGGACTGAAAGTGCCTGTGTAGGAGGCGTCGAAGCGATAGCCTGCCGTGTAGGTCGGAGAGGGAATCAGGTGGCCCTCATAGTGGACTTTCACGGAGTCGGTGAAAGCGGCGCGGTCTGTGCCCGTGCCGTTCTCCAGCACATGGACTATGATGTGCTGCATCTCTCCATACTGCACCGTGCCGTGCGTCGGCTCCAGTCCGTCGATGGCCCAGTAGGGGATCACCTTCCATGTCGTGTCGCCCTGGGCGATGCGGCTCTTAGTGGCCGTGTAGAGATCCTTCCAGTAGTTTTCGTTCTTCACTTGCCAGTCGGCATACTCGTCCACGGTGTCCTCATTGTCGTCGGAGCAGGAAACGAAGCCCAACACGCCTGCCAGCAGGGCCAGCAAGGGAAGCAGGTCTTTGAATGTCTTCATCTTATGTTATTATGCAAAATTCGCCCAGCCACGCCCCTCCCAAACCAATAGGGCAGGAGGCGGGACGTGGATGGGCGGCAATGGGTAATGGATTACTGCAATTTCTTCAGCAGGCTGGTGATGCTGACGCGGTCCTCGATGATCTCGCGGAGCTTCTCCACGGGGACGCGCTCCTGCTTCATCGAGTCGCGATAGCGCAGCGTGACCGTTCCCTCGGTGAGGGTGTCGCCATCGACGGTGACGCAGAACGGCGTACCGATGGCGTCCTGGCGGCGGTAGCGCTTGCCGATGGAGTCCTTCACCTCGATGTGGGTGTTGAAGTGGAACTTCAGGCTATCGACGATCTCCTGTGCCTTCTCGGGCAGTCCGTCTTTGTTGACGAGCGGCAGGACGGCACACTTCACGGGAGCCAGCGGCTCGGGCAGACGCAAGACGATGCGCTCAGAACCGTTCTCGAGTTTCTCCTCGGTGTAGGAGTGGCAGAGGATGGTGAGGAACATGCGGTCCACACCTATCGAGGTCTCCACGTCGTACGGCGTATAGCTCTCGTTGGTGTCGGGGTCGAAATACTTGATGGAACGTCCCGAGAACTTCTCGTGCTGCGAGAGGTCGTAGTTGGTACGCGAGTGGATGCCCTCCACCTCCTTGAAGCCAAACGGCATGCGGAATTCGATGTCGGTAGCCGCATTGGCATAGTGGGCGAGCTTCTCGTGGTCGTGGTAGCGGTAGTTCTCGTTGCCCATGCCGAGCGCCTGATGCCAGGCCAAGCGATGCTTCTTCCAGTAGTTGAACCACTCCATCTCCGTTCCGGGCTTGCAGAAGAACTGCATCTCCATCTGCTCAAACTCGCGCATGCGGAAGATGAACTGGCGGGCCACGATCTCGTTGCGGAAGGCCTTGCCGATCTGGGCAATACCGAAGGGCAGCTTCATGCGGCCCGTCTTTTGCACGTTGAGGTAGTTGACGAAGATGCCCTGTGCGGTCTCCGGACGCAGATAGACCGTGTTGTTGGCGTCGGCAGCGGCACCAAACTGAGTGGCGAACATGAGGTTGAACTGGCGTACGTCGGTCCAGTTCTTCGTGCCGCTGATCGGGCAGACGATGCCCTCGTCGAGGATGATCTGCTTCAGCTCCTCCAGGTTGGGACCCTGCATGGCCTCCGTGTAGCGCTCGTGGAGGTCGTCGCGCTTCTTCTGGTAGTCGAGGACGCGGGGATTGGTGGCACGGAATTTCTCCTCGTCAAAGCTCTCGCCGAATCGCTTGGCGGCCTTCTTGACCTCCTTGTCGATCTTCTCCTCATACTTGCCGATCTGGTCCTCGATGAGGTTGTCGGCACGGTAGCGCTTCTTCGAGTCGCGGTTGTCGATCAAAGGATCGTTGAACGCGTCGACATGGCCGCTGGCCTTCCACACCGTGGGGTGCATGAAGATGGCGGCGTCGATACCGACGATGTTGGAATGGAGGAGCACCATGGACTTCCACCAGTACTCCTTGATATTATTTTTCAGCTCCACGCCGTTCTGACCGTAGTCGTAAACGGCGGCGAGACCATCATAGATTTCTGAACTCGGAAAGACGAAGCCATACTCCTTGCAATGACTTACTATCTTCTTGAATACATCTTCCTGTGCCATAACGCTTTTTGATTTGAATGTTATTTAACTGCAAAGGTACAGTTTTTCCCCCAATCGGGGGCCATTGCGGCGTGAAAACTTGCTAAAGGCCGCTTGCTTTCGTGCCTTGGGGTGTCTGGACGGCAGATTACTTGCCGACAAACTTGCTCTCGATATACTTTTGGAACGTCTCGCGATAGAGGTCGCCGATGGGCACCTCCGCATCGTTGTCGAGGGTGATGCGGCTCTTGCTGATCTCGCGGATGCGCCGGAGGTTGACCATCCACGAGCGATGGACGCGCATGAAGGAGGCGTGTGGCAGCCGCTCCTCGAGTTTCTTCATGCTCATGAGCACCACCACGGGGCGATCTCGGCTGACGAGATGGATCTTCAGATACTCGCTCATGCCCTCCACACAGCGGATGTCGGAGACCGCCACGCGCATCACCTTGTACTCCGTCTTGAGGAAAATGTCGTCGTTCTCGTCTATCTCCGAGGCGCTGGCGGCAGCCGCTTCCTCCTGGTGGAGCAAGTCGTATTGGCGGTGGACGCGCTCGGCAGCTTGCTGAAACTCTTCGAAGCTGAAGGGCTTGAGGAGGTAGTCTCCCGCATCGACCTTGTAGCCCTCGACGGCATACTGGCTGTAGGCGGTGGTGAAGACGACCAGCGGGCGCGGGTTGAGGGCGCGGACGAAGTCCAGACCGTTGAGGTCGGGCATGCTGATGTCGCAGAAGATGGCGTCAACGGGTTCCTTCTGCATCAGCGTGTGGGCGTCGATGGCGCTCTGGCATTCGCCGACCAACTCCAGGTAGGGTATTTTCTTGATGTAGGTGGCGAGCTGCTGCAGGGCGAGCGGCTCGTCGTCGATGGCTAATGTTCGTATCATGACCTTTCTCTACATATATAAATAGTGGGAAATCGACATTCTGTCCAGGTAGAGACTTGTGGTCTCGCCGTGGAGGGTGTGGCAAGGGACCTTGCCTGCTCCTGTCAAAGAATGAGAGAAGCATGGAGTTTGTGCCATGGTCATCACCATGCCACAAACTCCATGAGCGAGGCGTGATTACAGATGGAGGTCGTGACCCATGCGGTCGCGCTTGGTCTTGAGGTATCTGTAGTCGTATTCCGTGGCCGGCACCTCAATGGGCACGTTCTCTACGATTTCCAGTCCGTAGGCTTCCAGTCCCACGCGCTTCTTCGGGTTGTTGGTCATGAGGCGCATCTTGTGCACGCCGAGGTGGCGGAGCATCTGTGCGCCGCATCCGTAGTCACGCTCATCTGGCTTGAAACCGAGGTGTACGTTGGCATCTACGGTATCGTATCCTTCTTCCTGCAGCTTGTAGGCTGCAATCTTGTTCATCAATCCAATGCCTCGGCCTTCCTGCTGCATGTAGATGACTACACCCTTGCCGGCTTTCTCGATCATCTGCATCGCCTTGTGCAGCTGCTGTCCGCAGTCGCATCGCTTGCTTCCGAGAATGTCGCCTGTGGCGCAAGATGAGTGTACACGGACCATGATAGGCTCATCTTCCTTCCATTCGCCCTTGATGAGTGCCATGTGTTCAAGTCCGTTGCTTGCCTGGCGGAAAGGAATCAGACGGAAGTGTCCGTATTCTGTAGGCATATCTACCTCTTCGCCCACCTCGATGAGCGATTCCTTCTTGAGTCTGTACTCGATCATATCCTTGATAGAGATGATCTTGAGGTTCCATTCCTTTGCCATCTCCATCAGCTGTGGAAGGCGTGCCATGGTTCCATCTTCGTTCATAATCTCCATAAGGGCGCCTGCAGGATAGAGTCCTGCCATTCTGCAGAGGTCAATGGCTGCCTCAGTATGTCCGCTTCTTCTCAAAACACCGTTGTCCTGGGCATAGAGAGGATTGATGTGACCTGGGCGACCGAATGTCTGTGGGGTAGATGCCGGATCGGCAAGAGCCTTGATGGTCTCTGCGCGGTCGTGGGCTGATACTCCTGTTGAGCAGCCCTCCAGCTTATCCACGGTAATGGTGAATGGGGTGCCAAGCATGGATGTATTGTCTGATACCTGGTGAGGCAAGTCGAGTTCCTCGCATCGGCTCAGGGTGATAGGGGCACAGAGTACACCTCTTGCGTTCTTGAGCATGAAGTTTACCTTCTCTGCGTCGATTTTCTCGGCGGCGATGATGAGGTCGCCCTCGTTTTCGCGATCTTCGTCATCTACAACGATGACAAACTTACCTTCCTGGAAGTCCTTTACTGCATCTTCGATGCTATTGAGTTTGATATCTGCCATTTGTTTGATACTTTTTATAGTTACATTTCTTTTATCTGACTAATGATGTTTGCATTACTCTGCTTGATGGTGTTCAGATCACGGTAGAGCCGGATTCTGAATCGCCACATTCTCAGGTAGAGTACGATGCCCACAGGTACGATGATGGCTGCGAGGATGTTGAGCCACTGGCGTTCGAATGGGCGGGTATGAGCCTTCGTAGCGAGGATAGGGTAGAGGTTGAGATTGTGAAGGATGACCTTGTTCTTGGTATTGGTCAGATCCTCTATCACGTTTTCAAGCTCATCGCTGATGCGCTCAATCTCGTTGTCGGGCTGGTATTTGAAGAACACATTGATGAAGTTTGGAAGTTTCTTCAGCTCGTGTACCTTATTATATATATAGATATCACTGTTGAGCTTTTCCAATCGCTGTGCATCTTCTGCATATTTCGGCTCTTCGATGATGACCTCCTTGCCGAAGACATGGCGTTTGATACGGAGACCAAGCAGTTTCATGAAGAACATCTTGTACATCTCCATATTGAACACCGTTGAGTCGTTGGTTGCCTTATAGGTGACGAATACGGCGATTGGTGCCAGTACGGCTGGAGCCAGTCCCTGGCCGAACCAGATGGTCCAGGTTCCCAATCTCGACATTCGGTAGCCCGTGTTGTCGAGGATGTAGAAGATGATGAACACGAATACGGAGATGATGACCGGGAATCCCAATCCACCCTTTCGGATGATGGCACCCAATGGGGCTCCGATGAAGAAGAAAATCAGGCAGGAGAGTGCCAGCGTGAACTTTTTGATTGCTTCTATCTTGTGCTGTCTGATGATGTAGTCGGCATCGCTCGTAACCATAGCCTTGAAATTAAGGTCTGTGAGTTCCTGTTGTGCCGTCATCTGTGCATCATTGAGTGCCCGGAGTTTCCTGTCGTTCGAGAGTTTATTATATAAGGTGTCGAAATTCTCCGTCTGTCCCTTCTTGATTTCCTTCAGCGAATCAGCCTTGTTTACCTGCGCCGTGCGGTAGAATCGGGCATTGGCTTCCGAGAGATAGTTCTTTCCTATGGAATCGTACAGTCCGTTGATGGAGTCGATGGCGTGGAAAATCTCTGATAGCCCCTTTCCCTTCGCATTGTTGGCAAGCGACGAGGCATCGGTAAGGTTGAAGTCGGCATCAAAGTCGAGCACGATCTTCTTGGAGACGAAGGACTCTCTTCTGTATGGTACGGCAGCGCTGTTGCCGAATTCACTGCTCTTCATATTCTCAAACCATTCTCCGCTGTAAAGACTCAGCACGAGGTGCTTCTTCTCAGCTGTACTTTGCAGCATTCCCGAGTCGGCAAGGATGATGGCGGCATCTTCGTAACTGTCGGTCATTCGATAGATCATGATGCCGTAGAGCTTTCCTGTATTCAGGTCCTTCTTCTGCACATAGAGGTTGCAGTTCGGGATTCCATCGTAGAAGATGCCTTCCGGGATTTCCAGTTCCGGACTCTTCTGCTTCATGGATATGAGGAGTTGTGCCAGCTTCTGGTTGGAGTGAGGACCTACATTGTTCTGGAAATAGAAGGATCCGAACATGATGATGACGGTGATGACGATGAGTGAGCGGAAAGCCTGCATCAGAGAGATGCCGGCAGCCTTGATGGCTGTGAGCTCCGAACTTTCGCCGAGATTACCGAAAGTCATCAGTGAGGAGAGAAGGATGGCAAGTGGCAAAGCCTGCGGCACGAGCATCAGGCCCATATACCAGAAGAACTGCGCCATCACATCCATCGAGATTCCCTTTCCGATGAGGTCGTCGATATATCGCCATAGGAACTGCATCATCAGCACAAACTGGCAGATGAAGAAGGTTCCCATGAAGAGAAGTCCAAATTGCTTGGCTATAAATATGTCTAATTTCTTAATTCTAAGCATTTCTTTTTTTCTAGTAAGCTGTTTTCTCACCATTTCGAGGTAAACAGCTATCGTTTCAGCCTGCAAAGTTACACAAAAAAATTAGAAATCCTTTCTTTTTCGCTTTTTTTATATATATAATAGGTGTAAATAGGTCGGAATTTGAGCAAAAAAAGAAAAATCAAACTTTTTTCGAAAATTTCTCCGAAAAAATTTGGTGGAACCAAATAATTGTTGTACCTTTGCACCCGCAATTCAGAAATGACTTGTAAGGATGGCGGGATAGCTCAGCTGGTTAGAGCGTCGGATTCATAATCCGGAGGTCGAGGGATCGTGGCCCCCTCCCGCTACATTGAGACACTAACTTTTTAGTTAGTGTCTTTTTTGTGCGCCAAACTTTTCCACATTTTTCCACATAAGTCTTGATAACGTTTTCCACAGGGGTGTTGATAACTGTGGAAAAGAAGTATAAGTGTCTGATAATCAGTTTTGTTTTGCTGGGATAACGTTTGTTGATAACTGAATCTTCTAAAAGTTCTTCACATTTTTTATCCATACTTTTCTTGCATTTTTCAAAAATATGTTGTAAATTTGCCCTCAACTAAAAATTTGGGTCTTTATGAAGCAGCAACAAGTTTACAATTTAAAAGAGTTTGCCGCTCGACACCATCTTGAAAGTATCTTTGGGGCTTATGCCGCACATATTTATATAGACGATCTATGCGAAAAGGATTTTATAGAGATGGCTCAAGAGCGCACCCTGTTCACGAAACTCGTGTTGGTGACCAGGGGAAACATCAATATGGGTGTACTTCAGCAAAGTACTGAAGCCAATGATTCCGACAGGACGCTTTCGACAGGTGAATTGCTGGTCGTCTCGCCCAAGCATGTCATTGCTTTTTCCGGGATGTCGGGGGATTTTGAGGCGGAGTGTATCCTGGTGGATGAGGAGATTACGGCAGATGTGGTGTATCAGTTATCGGATGACAAGCAGAAATCTGCCCTTGATATCTTTCACATGATTCGTGATATAGTGCGCCATCAGCACATCTACAAGGTAGAGATGATCCAGTCGATGGTGAATGTCCTGAAGCTTCTGGTTTCGGAACTTCCTTACGAGAATGTATCGGTGACTCGCGATTTGCGCCACAAGAAGGAAGTTTATGAGATTTTCCTTCATCTTCTGTATCGTCATTTCAAGACCGAGCGACAAATCAGGTTCTATGCCGACAAAGGATAGCAAATTTAAACTTGATTCGGATTACGAATATTATGTTTTCGTAGTCAAGAAAGGTACTCGTATTTGTCAGGGTGCATTCCGCAAGGTAGAAAATCCAGAATGCATACTTGGAGAGTTGAATATGGAAAATAATCGTGGAGGAGGATACGGTCATGGCGGAACAAAATAACAATGGGTGTAGCGAATATACTAACAAGTATATCTTTGAGATTAAGCATTTGGCAGACATGATTGAATGCAAGGATAATGCCGCTTTCATTTCTTCTCTAAGGGAGGACTTCGGAAAGCTCGGATTATTTTCAAGCGCAGCCAATTTCCTTCGTCTTATGTATGAGATACGAGCATCTTCTGAAGACAAAGAAACCTTACGAAATCATATCAGCGTAATGGCGATGGAAGCCTTGCTTACGCTCTCTTGGTTTATTGTCTCAGATTATAACGACATCATCGGGTCGCAAATCGAGCTTTTCAAAACCAAGAATAAGCGGTATGAAAACGTATCAGCAACTTTGGCAATCCCTCACCCCACTTTATGATGCTGGCGAAGCGCAGGCTATCGTCCGCACCGTGCTTGATGTGGAGTACG
>OQVT01003117.1_pt1 | contig 10645 bp, 10 predicted proteins | sample 1691561 | NCBI WGS metagenome assembly OQVT01 (sample SAMN03418260, study PRJEB22391) | human gut metagenome | biome: human-gut; feature: organic feature; material: feces | host: Homo sapiens | place: Tanzania | collected 2013-01
TCGTGGGCTATGAGTTCATCTTGCCCTCCTCGGGGAGGGCCTGCCTCAGGATTTCGACCTCCTTGAGGAGCTGCTTGGCATCCTCGGATGTGAATCTCCTCCCCTCGGCGACGGCCTGGGGGACGGATGCGATTTGCCGGTCAGCGGGACCCCGCTGTTCTGGAACACCAGCATGGCCCTCTCCAGGAAGTTCTGGAGGTTGCTGGGACATGCATTCATGTACGTGGGCGACGCGATGAGGATCGCATCCGCGGCTCTCATCCTGTCGAGCAGCTGATTGAATCCGTCGTCCTCGTCGTAGCATCTCCCATCCCCGCGTATCTCGCAGGTGAAGCACACGTTGCAGTTCGTCAGGCGGTAGTCGTAGATGTGGACGATCTCCATCTCGATGCCGTTCCTCTCGAACATGTCCTGCACTTCGTTCAGGATGTTGCTGGTATTGCCCATCGGTTCGGGGCTTCCGTTGATGGCGAGGACCTTCATGGTCCCCGATTCCGCGTATCATCCTATAACTGTTCCGAATCCCGCGGATGGAGCCTCCGGGATGCGATCCTCCAACTTCACGCTTCTTAAGTCACCTTCACTTTCCGAAGGTTAGTCACGGTGGGTGGAGCATCACCCTTGCACATGGTCCCGGATCCGGTGCCAGGAACACCGTCCGAACGGCCGTGAAAGCCCCCAAGAACGCGCACGCGAGTTTATAAGCCCGCGACAGATAGCGGGCGCCATAAGGTATCGCTATGGCCGAAATGCTGAAAATCACGGATCTCCACGCCACGGCCGGCGAGAGGGAGATCCTCAAAGGCGTGAACCTCACGGTGAACGAGGGGGAGACGTGCGTCCTCTTCGGACCCAACGGATCCGGGAAATCCACCCTGATGGCCACCATCATGGGATACAGCACGATCAAGGTGACATCAGGCACCATCGAGTTCAAGGGCAAGGACATCACCCACATGCCTGTGGACGAGAGGGCCAAGATGGGCATAGGCATGATGATGCAGCGCCCGCCCAACATCTACGGCGTCAAGCTGGGGGATCTCATCAAGGTGTCCTCCCCCGAGAATGGCGACGAGGTCATCGCCGAGGCTGACAAGTTCAAGATGGATAACTTCCTCGACAGGGAGGTCAACGTCGGATTCTCCGGAGGGGAGATCAAGAGGTCCGAGCTCCTGCAGCTCACCGCCCAGAAGCCGGAGTTCATCCTCCTGGACGAGCCCGAGTCGGGAGTCGACCTGGAGAACATCGATCTCATCGGAAACAAGGTCCACGACCTGCTCTTCGAGACATGCCCCGGCAAGAAGAGGCACGTCTCGTCCCTGGTCATCACCCACACCGGGCAGATCATGGACTACATCGGCGCAGACAAGGGCTACGTCATGAAGAACGGCAGGATACAGTGCAGCGGGAACCCGCTGGAGCTGCTCAGGGACATCAAGAAGAACGGATACGGGGAGTGCGACGGATGCCAGAGCAATATAATCAAACTGTGAAGGACGCGCTCGCCAAGAAGGGAGCGTTCGGAGCCGATATCGACCTCGACAACTACAGCGAGGGGAGCAAGGAGTCGGTCGCCGTCGACGACCTCCAGAGCTCGGATTACAAGAAGTACATGGAGCGCGTCGGAGTCGTCGCTGACGAGATGAACCGCTCCGGAACCCTTCTGTTCATCGACAACGCTCCGAGCCACTGCAGCACCCCTCCCCAGGAGGGGCTGGAGATGTGCTCCGTCAAGGAGGCCCTGAAGAGGCACGAGGGTCTGAAGGACTACCTCTGGAAGGCCGTGGACCCCACGAAGGACAAGTACACCGCCAAGACCTACCTCGAGGACTCGGACGGATACTTCATCTGGGTCAAGGCCGGACACCACATCAGATACCCCGTCCAGACCTGCATGATGCTCGACACGGACAAGTCCGTGCAGAACGTCCACAACATCGTCATCGTGGATGATGACGCGTCCCTGGAGATGATCACGGGATGCTCCACCGCCCACCACGCCAACGATGCTGTCCATGTAGGAGTTTCCGAGATATACGTCGGGGACAACGCATCCCTGACGTTCTCCATGATCCACAGCTGGAGCAAGCAGACCGGCGTCCGCCCCAGGACCGGGACCGTCGTCGGGAAGAACTCGGCGTACACCAACAACTACGTCATCCTGAACCCGGTCGGAAGCCTCCAGAGCTTCCCGTCCGCCACCCTCGCGGAAGGAGCCAGCGCGCTGTACAACACCATGTGCATCGCGCACGAGGGATCGGACATCGACACGGGAGGACTCGTGTACCTCAACGGCAGGAAGAGCAACGCGCAGATCATGAGCAGGTCCATCTCCATGGGCGGGCACATGACCGCACGCGGAAGGCTCGTCGGGAACGCGCCCGAGATCAAGGCCCACCTGGAATGCAGGAGCATCATCATGAAGGACGGAGGCTCCACCAGCGCCGTCCCCGAGCTGGAGGCCCACGTCGCGGACGTCGAGATGACCCACGAGGCCGCCGTCGGGAAGATCGCGCAGGACCAGATCGAGTATCTGATGTCCCGCGGACTGGACGAGGACCAGGCGGTCAGCATGATCGTCAGAGGATTCCTGTCCGGAAGCATCAACGGCCTTCCCCCCGAACTCCAGAAGGAGCTCAACGAGGCCGTAGCCAAGGCGAACCTCGGCGATTGAACGAAACTTTACAACAGGGCCTCCGGGCCCTGCCTATTATATATCCTATATGCCGGTCCATTCTTCATGGCAGACAATCCTTACGACCGCCCGTTAATCGTCACGATCATCGGGATCCTGTATGCCTTGAGCGCGATAGTCCTGCTCATAGCCGCCGTCGTGCTGTTAGTCGGCGGAACTGCGATCATCGACGAGATCGTCCAAGAGAATCCCGACCTCGACAGCTTCATGAGCCTCGGGATGGCGACCGGCGTCGTGTTCCTGATAGGCGCCCTGATCATGGGAGCGATAAGCTACGGCTTCCTGAAGGGATGGAGCATCATGTGGTACCTCGGACTGATCTTCACGATCATCGGAGCGGTGTTCAACATCTTCTTCTTCCTTCTGCTCGTCTTCTTCGGCGCCAGTTTCCTGGGCGGTTTTGAGATATCCTTGCCCAGTCGCTGGACTAATGCCGTGGACAAGAAGTCCGAAGCCACGAGCGGTCTGCTGAGCATCTTCCTCATGGCCTTCACGCTGAGCCTCGTGAGCTTCTCGTGCACGGGTCCCATCATAGGCTTCCTCCTGGTGGAGGTGAGCACGAGCGGCGAACTGCTGGGCCCCACTGTGGGCATGTTCGGATTTGCCCTCGCCCTGGCTCTTCCCTTCACGCTGTTTGCCCTCTTCCCCGCTTGGCTCAAGAGCGTACCCAAGAGCGGCAACTGGATGAACTGCATCAAGGTGTGCCTGGGCTTCGTGGAACTGGCCTTCGCACTGAAGTTCCTCTCGGTGGCCGACCTGGCTTACGGCTGGCACATACTGGACCGCGAGGTGTTCCTCTGCCTTTGGATAGTGCTCTTTGCGCTGATGGGAGCCTATCTCATCGGGTGGATACGCTTCCCGCATGACGAAGACGAGTACGACGAAATGGGCGAGGTGGTGGCCAATCCCCGCACGGGAGTGACACGCTTCCTGCTCGGACTCCTGAGCCTGGCCTTTGCACTCTATATGGTACCCGGCCTGTGGGGCGCGCCCTGCAAGGCTGTGAGCGCCTTTGCTCCCCCCATGCAGACACAGGACTTCCGCATCGGAGGCACCGAGGAAGTGCATGCACAGTTCACCGACTACGAGGAGGGAATGGCCTATGCGCGCCAGCATGGCAAACCCGTGCTGGTGGACTTTACCGGCTATGGCTGTGTGAACTGCCGCAAGAGGGAGGCCGCCGTGTGGACCGACCCGCAGGTGGCTGCCACCATAAGGGACCGCTATGTGCTCATCTCGCTCTATGTGGATGAGAAGACAGCCCTCGACAGCACCATCACAGTGAGTGAGAACGGTGCACAGACCAAGTTGCGCACCGTGGGCGACAAGTGGAGCTACCTGCAAAGGGTGAAGTTCGGGGCCAATGCCCAGCCCTTCTATGTGCTGCTCGATGGCAATGGCAAGCCTCTGGGACCCTCCTACGCCTTCGACGAGAGCGTGGATGCCTATATGGCCTTCCTGCGTCAGGGACTCGACACATACGCCAAGAGAAGGGCGCAATGAGCGCCTGAAAAGCGGCCGCAAAGCGGGGCGCAGAGTGGTCGATAATGGAAAATGATTGTTCTGAACGCCCTTTGTTTGCACTTTTTAACTCAATGATGGTTAAAAGGATGACTCTATGTGAATGGAAAGTGCGAACTTAGCGGAACCAAAGGGTGCATTGGAAGTAAGAATATAACAATAAGAAAGATACATAATGGAGAAGATTCAAGAACTGACAGAGAAGCTCTACCGCGAAGGCGTGGAGCGTGGTCAGGCTGAGGCAGCCAAGATCAAGGCTGAAGCCGAAGCCGAAGCACAGAAAATCCTGGACAATGCCCGTGAGCAGGCACAGACCATCGAGGCACAGGCCAAGAAGAAGGCCGCCGAGCTGGATGCCAACACCAAGGGCGAGCTGAAGCTCTACACCAGCCAGGCTCTCAACGCTCTCAGGAGCGAGATAACCAATGTGCTTACCAACAATACCGTGGAGGAGGCAGTCAAGGGACTGGTGGCCGACCCCGAGTTCCTGCCTAAGTTTGCCGTGGAACTGGCAAGCAAGTGGGCCGGTGATGGCCCGGTGGTGCTCAGCACAGCCGAGGCAGAGAACCTCAGGAAGTACTTCGCCGCCAAGGCAAAGGACCTGCTCGACAAGGGAGTGACCATTGAGCAGGTGAGCGGAAAGGACACCATGCTCACCATCGCACCCGCTGACGGCAGCTACAAGGTGAACTTCGGACGCGAGGAATTCGAGGACTATTTCAAGAGCTTCCTGCGTCCTCAGCTCGTGGAGATGCTCTTCTGAGAAAAGGGCAACGAGAAGCTCCCCCCGGTGAAGGCTTTCAGCAGAGCCGGCAGGGAGGTGTGGACATTAAGCAAAAGTAACAAGCAAACACATGGGCAATTATTATTGTTTGGTGGCGGGACTGCCCGACATCGACTTGGCAGACACCCAGCCGGGCTTCTCGTTCGAGGAGCTCAGGGAGTGGTGCGACGCTGAACTGTCGGCACATGACCGCAAACTCATCTCCTACTTCTATCTGAGGCTTGACTGCAAGAACCTTGTGAAGTTGCTCAAAGACCCCGAGGCAAAGGTGGATCCGTACGGTAACTATACCCTGGAGCAGTATCAGGACCTCATCACAAGTGCGCGGGAGATGAACTTCAACGTGCATCGCTTCCCGTCCTTCATGAGTGTCTTTGCCCGAGAATACAACTACAACAAGGGCAAGAAGGGCTTTTTCCCCGAGGATGAGATGGCTTATCGGTTCCTCAACTACGCCATCACCACCTGTCCCAACCGCATGATGCGTGACTGGTACCAGCTCAACTTGGATGTGACAAACATCCTCACAGCCATGCTCGCACGCAAGAACGGATGGAATGTGGCCGACTATATCAAGGGTGACGGCGAGGTGCAGACCATGATCAAGGAGAATAAGACACGCGACTTTGACCTCACACACGAGTTCGACTACGTGAAGCAGTTGATGAAGATAGTGGATGAGGAAGACCCCGTAAGGAAGGAGAAGATGATAGACGCCTTCAAGTGGCTGTGGCTCGACGAGCGCACGTTCTTCAATCCATTCTCCATCGATGCCGTGTTCGCCTACCATTGCAAGCTGGAGATGCAGTATCGGTGGGCGCGTCTGGACGTAGAGACAGGCAAGGAGACCTTCAGGCAAATCATCGAGAACCTGCGTTCGCAGGCTCGCGTACCCGAGGAATTCATTCAAAAGTAAATAATAAACAATACATACAATGACTAAAGGAACTGTAAGTGGTGTAGTCTCCAACATGGTCACCATCCGCGTGGACGGACCCGTGATGCAGGGAGAGATATGCTACATAGAGACAGGAGGCGACCGACTGATGGCGGAGGTCATCAAGGTCACAGGGCAGGATGCCTTCGTGCAGGTGTTTGAGAGCACCCGTGGCTTGAAGGTGGGTGCCGTGGCGGAGTTCACCGGACACATGCTGGAAATCCAGTTGGGCCCCGGTATGCTCAGCAAGAACTACGACGGACTGCAGAATGACCTGGACAAGATGGAGGGCGTCTTCCTCAAGCGCGGCCAATATACCGAGCCGCTGGACGCCGACCGCGAGTGGGAGTTCGTGCCCATCGCCAAGCCTGGTGACCGCGTGCAGGAAAGCGACTGGCTGGGTCAGGTGGAGGAGAATCACCAGTTGCTCAAGATTATGGTGCCCTTCCAGATGAAGGGTTTCGCCACCGTCAAGAACGTGGCAGCCGCAGGCAAGTACAAGATACACGATGTGGTGGCTGTGCTGGAGGACGAGAAGGGCAACGAGATAAAGGTGGATATGGTGCAGCACTGGCCCGTGAAGTTCGCCATGACCAACTATGCCGAGAAGCCCCGACCATTCAAACTCCTCGAGACAGGCGTGCGCACCATCGACACGTTCAACCCTATCGTAGAGGGAGGAACGGGCTTCATCCCCGGCCCCTTCGGTACGGGCAAGACCGTGCTGCAGCATGCTATATCCAAGCAGGCGGAGGCCGACATCGTGATCATTGCGGCGTGTGGCGAGCGTGCCAACGAAGTGGTGGAGATCTTCTCGGAGTTCCCCGAACTGGTTGACCCGCATACCGGGCGCAAGCTAATGGAGAGAACCATCATCATAGCCAACACCAGTAACATGCCTGTGGCAGCGCGTGAGGCTTCGGTATATACAGCCATGACCATGGCAGAGTTCTATCGCTCGATGGGCTTGCGTGTGCTCCTCATGGCCGACTCCACCTCTCGTTGGGCTCAGGCGTTGCGTGAGATGAGTAACCGTATGGAGGAGTTGCCTGGTCCGGACGCATTCCCCATGGACCTGGGCGCTCTGATTTCCAACTTCTATGGCCGTGCAGGATATGTCCGTCTGCGCAACGGTGAGGTAGGCTCTGTGACGTTCCTGGGTACGGTGTCGCCTGCCGGAGGTAACCTGAAGGAGCCCGTGACCGAGAACACCAAGAAGGTGGCCCGCTGCTTCTACGGTCTGGAGCAGGATCGTGCCGACAAGAAGCGCTATCCCGCCGTGAATCCCATCGACTCCTACTCCAAATATCTGGAGTACCCGGAGTTCTCCGACTATATCACCAAGCACATCAACGGCGAGTGGATACCCAAAGTGATGAAGCTCAAGACGCGCATGCAGAGAGGCAAGGAGATAGCTGAACAGATCAATATCTTGGGTGACGACGGCGTTCCAGTGCAGTACCACGTGACTTTCTGGAAGAGCGAAGTCATCGACTACGTCATTCTGCAGCAGGACGCATTCGACGATGTGGATGCCATGACACCGCTGGCACGACAGGAGGAGTTGCTCGACCTGGTGACAGAGATATGTGACAAGGACGACTTTACCTTTGATACTTTCCTTGAGGTGACCGATTTCTTCAAGAAGTTGATTAACCTCTGCAAGCAGATGAACTACTCGCAGTACCAGAGCGAGCAGTATGCTGACTACAAAAAACAGGTGCAGGCAATGATTAACAAATAAACAAGAATGATGGACCGAGGGCGTGCGAGGAGGCCTGAAGCGCTATGTGCCACCCCAGCCAGACAGCTGTACCGCCCTGCGCAGCGTTCTCGGTGCATTATTCCAAACGTATGAATTATGGCAACAGCATTTCAAAAAGTATATACGCAAATAAGCCAAATAACCAAGGCCACCTGCATGCTCAAGGCCAAGGGCGTCGGTTATGATGAGCTTGCACGCATCAACGGCAAGCTGGCTCAGGTGGTGAGAATCTCGGGCGATGACGTCACCTTGCAGGTATTTGAGGGCACTGGTGGTATTCCCACCAATGCAGAAGTGATATTCCTGGGCAAAGCGCCGACCCTGAAAGTGAGCGAGCAGCTGGCAGGACGCTTCTTCAATGCCTATGGTGAGCCCATTGACGGTGGTCCAGCCATCGAGGGCAAGGAGGTGGAGATAGGCGGTCCGAGTGTGAACCCAGTGCGTCGCAAGCAGCCCAGCGAGCTTATCGCCACGGGTATCGCAGGCATTGACTTGAACAATACGTTGGTTTCGGGACAGAAGATACCCTTCTTTGCCGACCCTGACCAGCCTTTCAATGAGGTGATGGCTATGGTTGCCATGCGCGCCAAGGCCGACAAGATCATCCTGGGCGGTATGGGAATGACCAACGACGACTACTATTTCTTCCGCAACACATTCTCTAATGCGGGAGCACTTGACCGCATCATATCCTTCATCAACACCACCGAGGACCCTGCCGTGGAGCGCTTGCTCGTGCCCGACATGGCTCTTGCAGCTGCCGAGTATTTCGCTGTGGAGAAGCATGAGACCGTGCTGGTGCTGCTGACGGATATGACTTCGTATGCCGACTCACTCTCTATCGTGAGCAACCGCATGGACCAGATTCCCTCTAAGGACTCTATGCCCGGATCACTCTACTCCGACCTGGCCAAGATATATGAGAAGGCTGTGCAGTTCCCCGAGAGCGTAGGTGGCGGTTCTATCACCATCATCGCCGTGACCACGCTGAGCGGTGGCGATATCACCCATGCCGTGCCCGACAATACCGGATACATCACCGAGGGCCAGCTCTACCTGCGTAGGGACAGCGATGTGGGCAAGGTCATCATCGACCCCTTCCGCTCGCTCTCACGTCTGAAGCAGCTTGTGGCGGGCAAGAAGACGCGTGCCGACCACTCTCAGGTGATGAATGCAGCCATCCGCCTCTACGCTGACGCTGCCAATGCAAAGACCAAGTTGGAGAACGGCTTCGACCTGACCGACTATGACAACCGCTGTCTGGACTTCGCCAAGGACTATGCCACACAGCTGCTTGCCATTGATGTGAACCTCAACACAGAGGATATGCTTGATGTTACATGGGGTCTCTTCCGCAAGTACTTCAAGCTGGAGGAGGTCAACATCAAGAAAGAGTTCACTGACATATACTGGAGGTAAGGCACTCGCACGCCTCTCTTCGGTATCCCGCAAAGGCGTGGGAAGAAGGCCGGAGGAGGCCGCGTGAGGCTTTCCAGAACAGTGTGATGGTAAACAAGACTGTAGAACAATAATAATGTCCCCTGCATCTGTCCTCCCCTGTGGCGGGGACGGAAGGGGAATTTACCATTATGGCAATAAAGTTTCAATATAACAAGACTTCACTCCAACAGCTGGAGAAGAACCTGAAGATGCGCCAGCGCACCTTGCCCATAATAAAGAGCAAGGAGACGGCTCTGCGGTTGGAAGTGAAGAAATGCAAGGAAGAGGCGACCCGTCTGGAGCAGTTGCTTGAGACCCAGATTGCAGGTTATGAGCGCATGTATGCCTTGTGGGGTGAGTTTGACACCTCGCTGGTGAGCTTGCGTGATGTGCAGTTGGGTGTACGCAAGATAGCGGGCGTGAGGGTTCCTGTGCTCACCAACATCGAGTTGGAGGTGCACCCCTTTGGCCTGTTCAGCGCGCCCAAATGGTATTTTGATGGTATCAACCTGCTTCAGGGACTGGCCAAGACAGCCGTGGAGCGTGAGTTTGTGGAGGCCAAGTTGCACCTCCTGGAGCACGCCCGCAAGAAGACCACCCAGAAGGTGAACCTCTTTGAGAAGGTGCAGATACCAGGCTACCAGGAGGCCGTGCGCAAGATAAAGCGCTTCATGGAGGACGAGGAGAACCTCTCCAAATCCTCGCAGAAGATACTGAAGGCCTTGCAGGAAAAGAGAAAGGAGGCTACTGCATGATTGAGAGGATGAAGAAGTTCACCTTCCTGGTGACCGATAGGGAATACGATGCATTCATCGATTCCTTGCGCCAGCTGGGCGTTGTGCATGTGCAGCAACTGCAGCAGGGGGCATCCAGTGCCGAACTGCAGCAGGTGATGGAGCTGGAGGCGCGTTATGTGGCAGCCCTCCGCGTGCTCGACTCCGCCGCCAAGACCTACAAGGTGGAGCCTCAGGCACCGGCTGCCGAACACATCTCCAGTGCCGGGGCCTTGCTTGATAGGGTGGAGGCCATACAGCACGAGGAGCAGCAGCTCATGCATGAGCGCGATGCTGTGGAGAAGGATATCCATGTGCTTGAGCCGTGGGGCAATTTCGACATGAGCGCATTGCGACGTCTGTCGGAGGCTGCCGGCCTGCAGGTGGCATTCTTCCGCTGCAGCACGAAGTTCTTCCTGCAGGATTGGGCCGACAAGTATTTCGCCATTCCCGTAAACGAGCTCTCCAAGAGCACTTACTTCGTGACCTTCAGCCAGGAGAAGCCCGACATCCAGGCCGAAAATCTTGAAGGCCGCCCGGTCTTCATAACTGGCAAGTGGCTGTCGAGAAAAGGGGCAGTATCAGTCAAAAAAACGGACGCCGAGAAACAGAACCATCTATCTAGTTGATTATCAATACATTCACATCTTTTAAATACTTTTTTTCAAAATATTGGCGCTTTTTTTTGAAATTTTCCCTTCATATTACTATATTATAAAGGTATAACCAA
>OQVT01003118.1_pt1 | contig 10644 bp, 10 predicted proteins | sample 1691561 | NCBI WGS metagenome assembly OQVT01 (sample SAMN03418260, study PRJEB22391) | human gut metagenome | biome: human-gut; feature: organic feature; material: feces | host: Homo sapiens | place: Tanzania | collected 2013-01
GATGAGCTGCACGCTGCCAATGGCGGCAGCGGCCAAAACAACGCCCCAAAACACAAACAAGCCGCCCATTGGCACCTGCTTGTTCAGAAAGCTCATGGCAACAACGACCAGAAATGCGCCCCAGCGCTTTCCGAACGCCTTGATCTTTGCGAAATCCTGCAAGGTTTTACACCTCTTTTCTCTGTATGCTCAGCCGATGGTATACACCGGGCCGATAAAAGTGTGCTGGAACACCAGCAGCCCGCTCAGTGCACCGTAGGCGGCAAATACCGCCAGAGCAATATTCTGATTTTGGGCGGCATTGCGCGCTTTTAAGCCCAGTGCCTCGGCCAGTGCCCAGAACGCCAGCAAAAACACCGGCAAAAAATACCGCGCCTGCAGGCCGATCACACGGATCATGCCCACGGGGGTGTAGGTGATGTACATGGCCGCCATGCAGCCTGCCAGATACACCACGCACCACACGGGCGCACCCGCGCGGCGCAAAAGGCCGCTTTGCGCCGCACAGCTTTCGCCCAGCACAGCGCCCAGCAGCAGCATGGCCCCGGCGGTGGTGTTGATCACGCCCACCGGCAGATCAAGGTTGCCAAAAATGCCCAGCTGCCCGATGAAGAAATCGTTTTCGTACAGTGTGCCCAGCAGCACCGCCGCAAAGCGCAGCGGATTGGACAGCACAAATTTCAGCTGCGGCATTTGATCCACGCCGTCCAGCATACGGCCAATGGTGCCGTAGTGATAGCGGAACGCACCGCCGTACCATTCGATCAGCCAGTTCACGCCCAGCGCCAGCAGCAGCGCAGCGGCGGCAAACTGCCATTTTTTCAGCGGAGCGCGCCAATTCTTTTTGGCGTGCAGCAGCGGCAGGATCAGCTCCTGGCGGAGGGCCTCCCGCTCGCCCACACTGCCATCCGATTCCGTCCATACCGCGTCATACTTCGAAGCACCGCGGATGCCGGTGGCCCGCAGGATATTATCGAGCCGGTCGATGTGCTGCTCTTTTTCCGCGGTGACGGATGGCAGGGCACGCAGGAAACGAAGGACCGCATCGAAGCTGAAATTCCGATCAACGGCCTCCAGTGCCGCACGCATGAGCTCCGCGTATGGCGAATCAAGCAGGCTGGCCGGATCGTCGAAGAAGTACGGGATTCCGGCCTCGGAAAACACCTTATAGACGATGTCCCGGTAGCTCTCCGGATTCGTCAGGATGATGCCGATCTCCTGGTAGCGGAGACCATCCCGACGCACGGCCTCCTCGATGCTCTCCGCCATCGCCTCGACCTCCTGACGGAGATCCGCCGCCTCGCGGATCACGAGGGATCTGTCCGGGGTCGCTTTCCCACTCGTTGTATCGAAACGATAAAGGCGTGCCTCGATCGTGGACAGGGCCGATGCCTTCACGAAGCGTGGCAATACCGCTCCCGCCGGCCGTGGCTCTCCGGTGCGCGCATCGAAACGGTTTACGTCGATTGCGTCTTCGACTGGAAGCTTCAGGTCCGCCGCCATCTTCGTCAGCTTCGCCACGGTCTGCCGGGAGAGATAAAAGAGATCCTCCGGACCGCGCAGCTCATAGATCGAGTCCTGCGCATCGAGACTCACCTCGCAGCTCACGAGGGTCTCCGCCGTCACCGGCAGGATTTCCTCGAGGATACGCAGCTGAATCGGCGTAAAGCCGGTAAAGCTGTCAAAAACCACAACGCTGCCCGTTACAAAATCGCATCGGGAAAGATTCCGGTGAAGCCATCGAAGGCCACGACCGCATCCTGCAGCAGCCGAGACTCCGGAAGATGTGCATACAGCTGGTCGAGAATCTCCTCCTGTGTATGATAGCCGTGCTCCTCCATGTACTGCTGAAAATGCTCATAGATCAGCGCGATATCCTGAAGCTTACTCCGGGTATACTGCGACTCGGCGCGCTCCGCAGCGAGGTCCAGCATCTCCGGGGTGATGTGATACTGATAGAACTCGGAGATCTGGGACTTCAGACTCTCGAGGAAGCCCGGCTTGTTGAGCTCGCGCTGGTACAGGCGCAGCTTCCCCCTGATTTTCTCCGTCACCGAACGGAGGATCATGATCTTTCCGGTATCGTCGATGATGGTCATCGCCTGGAGGCCGAGCTCCTCGAAGACACGATACGCCAGACGGTTAAAGCTCAGCACGTCGATGTTCAGGATGCCGCCGCCCGGATTCGCCGGGTGTGCGAGCATCTTCTTCTGCATCGCCAGGGTATCCTGCTCCGGCACGATCAGGAACCAGTTCTTCCGGAAGTTCTCCGGTGCATGCTTCAGGAAGTACTGTAAGAGATATTCGGTTTTACCGGCGCCGCCCGCGCCGAAAATGAAACGTAAGCTCATAGGTCACCTGCCTTTTTTCTGATAGCTCTATGATAGCACAGGGGCAGGGGCATTTTTCAGTACATTGGTTGAAATAAAATTTGTGCAACAACCTGTTGCATATTTTTTACTTCAGAAAAGCAGACTGCAGAGGGAGCCGGAACTGTAACACACTAAATAACCGGAAGCCTGGGGCTTCCGGTTCATGAGATGATCTGTGTTATGAAATTTTATCAGTCTCCGAATACGGCCTTAAATGCGCGGTCGAGGTCGGCGATGATGTCCTCCACATTCTCGATACCGATGGAGAGGCGGATGGTGTTCCGCTTGATGCCCTGGTCGGCGAGCTCAGCGTCGTTGCACTCTGCGTGGGTCGTGGTTGCAGGGTGTACCACGAGAGACTTCACGTCGGCAACATTGGCCAGCAGAGAGAAGAGCTCGAGGTTATCGATGAAGTCCTTCGCCTTCTGCTCGTCACCGTCGATGTCGAAGGTGAAGATGGAGCCGGCGCCGTTCGGATAGTACTTCTGATAGAGAGCCTGCTGTACCGGATCCTTCGAAGCCGCCGGATGAGAAACGTAAGCCACATGCGGATTCTTCGACAGGTAATCAACGACCTTCAGTGCATTCTCGGTGTGACGCTCTACACGGAGCGCCAGGGTCTCGATGCCCTGCAGGAGCAGCCATGCGTTAAGCGGTGCAAGGGTTGCGCCCTCGTCACGAAGGATGATGGCACGAAGATAGGTCGCGATGGTAGCCGGTGCGCAGTCAGTAGCGAAGGTCACGCCGTGGTAGGATTCGTTCTTCGTTGCGAGCCATGGCCACTTCTCCGGCTGGTTCCAGTTGAACTTGCCGGCATCGACGATCACGCCGCCGATGGTGGTTCCATGACCACCGATGAACTTCGTCGCTGAATGAACGACGATGTCAGCACCGTGCTCGATCGGACGGATCTGTACCGGGGTTGCGAAGGTGTTATCGATGATGAGCGGGAGGTCATGCTTGTGTGCAATTTCTACCCACTTATCGAGATCGAGGACCTCGCCGTTCGGGTTACCGAGGGTCTCGGCATAGAGGGCCTTCGTGTTCGGCTGGATGGCTGCCTCTACCTCCTCGTAGTTGTACGGATCTACGAAAGTGGTGGTTACACCGTAGTCTGTAAAAGTATGTGCGAGGTAGTTGTAGGTTCCGCCGTAGATGTTCTTCGCGGAAACGATGTGGTCGCCGGCATGCGCAACGGCCTTAAATGCGTAGGTAACGGCAGCGGCACCAGATGCGACACCGAGTGCGGCGACACCACCCTCGAGGGCGGCCACTCTCTGCTCGAAGACATCCTCGGTCGGGTTTGTCAGTCGCGCATAGATGTTTCCTGCATCCTTCAGTGCGAAACGGGCAGCGGCATGATCGGCATCGTTGAAGACGAAGGCGCTGGTCTGGTAGATCGGAACCGCTCTTGCGCCGGTCGCCGGATCCGGATTCTCCTGTCCTACGTGGATGGCCTTGGTATCAAATCCGTAATTTCTGTCTACATATGGCTTCTTTGGCATGATGATCTCCTTCTGCAGCTTCGGCTGCACGTTCCTATCTGCGGGCCACCCGAACTCTCCTCTATGATTCCGGCGGCTTCTGCAGTCCGCATCGGTGTTTTCGTTCCGATGTTCTTTCTTTAAGTGAATCAGTTTCTTAAGTGATTTCCTTCAGCTGATGGTGAAATCATAGCACCCGCATCTGCTATTGTATAATACTTGATGGCTGGAGTCAGATATAAATTTGCTTTATAGCGGTGCGGACGAGGGCCGCAGGGACCGGCAACAGAAGCACAGTACTCCGCAGCCGGTCCCCTGCGTCTCCTCGCCTGAACAGCTACCGTCTTTTCTATAGCAAATGTGGTCTCATCCAGCCATCTGGTCATATAAAATAAAAATAAACTGGTAGTTACGATAGTGCCAGCTCTGACCTATAATGCAGGGCAGAACAGGCAGATGCCTGAACACACCTGAGGAGGCAACATTATGAATAACTCGAAAACCTATCAGCTCGCGCTTGCCGCTCTGTTCGCAGCGCTTTCCTATGCAGTCTTCACCTTCCTGCAGATCAAGATTCCGGTCGGTGCGGATATGACATCCATCCACCTCGGAAATGCCGTCGTGGTACTCGGTGCGTTCATCATCGGTGGTCCGCTCGGTGGTATCGCTGGTGCGATCGGCATGAGCATCGGTGATCTGCTGGATCCGGTCTATGCTCCACTCGTACCGAAGACACTGTTCTGTAAGCTGCTCATCGGTCTCATCACCGGCTTCGTCGCACACAGAATCGGCGGCATCACGAAGACGGATGATCCGAAGCACATCCTTCGCTGGACCATCATCGCCGCAGCCTGCGGTCTGATCTTCAATATGTTTGCAGACCCGATCATCGGCTACTGGTATAAGATCCTCATCCTCGGTAAGCCGGCTGCGGATCTGTCCCTGAAGATCAACTTCGTCGCCACCACGATCAACGCGGTTGTATCCCTCGTCGTATCTGTCGCCGTGTATGCAGCACTGCGCCCGGCACTTCAGAAGGCTGGATTCTTCATGAAGCTCGCGCACTAAACTATAATCCGACTGCACAGTGGGCGACCACCAGTCACACAGTACTCCGAGCTCGGAAGACTCTAAAATCCCACCCATAAGAAGTACTAAGCCCTCTGCAATCACTGAGTTTTCTTTATGAAAACTCAGCGTTGTCAGAGGGTCTAAGGAAAATTCTAAGTACTTCTAATGGGTGGGATTTTGATTCTTCACGACCTCTCCGTATGGCGTCTGGTGGTCGCCCACTGTGCAGCCTCGCATTACGTACTACCTATCTTTCCATATTCTTGGACAGAAATACATACAATGTGCATTGTATGCAATTTAGAACGGTACGGCGATTGACGCACTTTTCCTGAGCCCATATATTAAGTAGGATCCGATATTCCATACGATATCAGACCGCGCTTCGCGGATGAAATCATAGAAAAATCATGAATATCCGGCGAAGGAGGCGGCTTATGGAAACACAGCACATGAACGAAACTCAGGATGTTAAGAACACAACTCAGCGGCAGAAGTTCCGTTTTCCACGCATCACCGATCGTGTATGGCGCAGTGCGCTGGTCGTGCTGGCGACAGCCATCATCTATGAGTATCTTTTCCAGGACCGAAATCCATGCTTCGCGCTGATCGGTGCGGTCTACGGTGTCGGCAGCCAGTTCGAAGAAGGCTTCCATAACGGCTTCAACCGTTTCATCGGCACCTTCGTCGGCGGTCTGCTGGTTATTCCGTTTTATACGCTCTATACGAACCCGCTCTTCGGTGTGCCGGACTGGGCATGGATGGTTCTCGGCCTCTGCCTCGTACTTCTCTGCAATCTGGCCCTCGGCGCGGACTCCGCGATCCAGCCGGGTACCGTCGTTTATTTCGTCGTGATGTTCACGGTCGGTCAGGAACGCGTCGTACCGTACACGATCGCCCGCATCATCGATACCGGTGTCGGTGTCCTGATCGCGCTCGCCATCACCACCGTTCTTCCGACGAAGCGTGATCGTGAAAACGGCCTCTCCTTCCGAAGCGTCTTTACACATACCGAACAGGCTTTCCAGTCCTATCTTCATAAGAACAAGAAGTTCCGCGAGCAGGAGCATGAGAACTTCGGCAGAAGACGAAAATAAAAATAGTGGCACTGTAGGCATCTTCGATGATTGAAGCGCTTACAGTGCCACTTTTAAATTTCAGGAAATCCGTTTAAAAGGTCACATCTCCGCAATCAGCTTCCGGAGCCGTTCCTTTTCGTCCTCACCACCGAAGATCGCGTCGGCAGCATTGAACAGAAGCTGCTTTTCCTCGGCTGCGGTCAGGCCGATGGCCTGCTCGAGCTTCGCGAACTCCTTCGACTCCGTGGTATCGGAGACGGTCATGTTGTCGGTGTTGACCGTGGCCCTCACGCCGGCTTCGAGCAGCGCACGGATCGGATAATGCGCCATGTCCGGGAACATCTTCGTGTTGAGATTCGAGGTCGGGCAGCACTCCAGCGGGATTCTCTTCTCGGCGAGCTCTTTCACCAGTGCGGCATCCTCGAGCGCACGGACACCATGGCCGATCCGGCGGGCACCGAACGCGAGCGCGGTGCGGATGGAGTCCGGTCCGTCGGCTTCACCGGCGTGAATCGTAAACGGTACTTCGAGCTCTCGGGCCAGTGCGAAGACATCTTCGAAGTCACGCGTCGGGAACAGCGCCTCTGCGCCTGCAAGATCGAGCGCCACCACGCCCTTTCCGAGGTACTTCGCGGCCACTCGAACCGTCTCCAGATTGGCTTCCTTATTATCAGCGCCACGCATCGCGCACAGGATGAGGCCGGCATGAAGCTCCGGTGCCGTCTCCGCACAACTGCAGCTGTACTGCTCCTTCTCGAAGCGACGAAGCCCCGCCACGGCCGCCTCGACCACCGCCGCCTGCGTGAGACCCTGCTGACAGTGGAACTGCGGCGCGAAACGAATCTCCGTATACACCAGCCCCTCCGCGCGCTGCACGTTCAGAAGATCATATACAATTTGTTCAATGTTTCCGGCGCTCTGCATGAGCTGAAGCGGGAAGTCAAACTTCTCCAGATATTCATTGAGATCCCGGCAGTCCTCCGGTACGGACAGCCGCGGATAGAGCTCCGCATCCGTCTTCGCCGGCATCCCCGCCTGCTGCATCAGCTTATGGACGGTCTCGTACGGAAGCGAACCATCCAGATGGATATGTAAATCAATCAGTCGTTTCATCGTGTCACCTGCTTTCTATAGATAGCTCTATTTTAGCATGGTTCCTTTGACAAAGACAGGCCACTCGATAGCAGCTTCTAATTCCAGGCTCTGATTTTTCTTCGCACATCTTTAATACTCTACCCTTCAAACCAAAAACAGTAAAACCTGCCGCATATAATACGGCAGGCTCACTCATATAGTTGCTCTATTATTTTGCTAATTCTTTATTCATCGCATCGATGACATCCTGTGCGCAATCCTCGGATGACTTCTGTCCATAGCTGGATTCCTGTAATGCACGTGTTAATGCACCATCGGATCCTGTGAAGGACTGACGCTCGAAGACGAAATCAAGCGGACGATCCGTCCATGTGGTCAGCTTATCATTGGCTTCCTTTACCTTATCACCAGTGAAATCCAGCGCTTCGATGGCAGCCTTATTTGCCGGGATACCACGATCGGTTCCGAGAATCTGAACTGCTTCCGAGTCTGCAAGCAGGAACTGTACGAGTGCCGCGGCCTCTGCAGGATGCTGTGTATTCGCAGCAATTGCAAATTCCATAGAAGACTTCAGCTCACTTCCATGATAGTCTCCCAGTTCGATATAATCACCGACCGCATAATCCGAGTCGGTAACTGCCTTAAACTTGTTACGAAGAGACGTATCATACAGATAGATACCAGCATACTTTCCAGCAATCCAGTTTGCGTTGGTCTCAATGTTCTCGGCACCATCACCCGCCAGCTTTTCATCCGTCGGGATAACATGATTCTCTTCCAGGGTCTTCAGATAGTCGAAGCCATCGGTAAGTTCTTCCTTCGTCACATTAAACTGACCATCCTCGATCCAGTTCTTATCATACTTACTCTCGATGTAGTAGCGTAAGAAGAATGCACGGTCGAGATCCAGGAGCATTAATGGATAGTAGTCCTCACCATGTGCTTTAAATGCCTGACCTGCTGCTAAAAGTTCTTCTGCTGTCGTCGGATAATCGATGCCGACTTCCTCGAAGGTCTTGATATTCCAGCCGAATGCACGACCGGTTCTGCTGACCGGAAGCGCCTGAAGCTTTCCATTCATTGTAAACGTATCGAGGCTGTTCTGATCGAAATTACTAAGGTCGATAATATTCGAAAGCTTATTTAAATCATAGAAGTTATCGCCGTTTGGAGAGTAGTCATTTACCCAGGTATAGTCAAGCTGCATGACATCCGGTGCATTGCCCGACTTGATGGCAAGCGCCAGTTTCTCCTCATGTCCGGAGAACGACTCATACTCTGGTGTCACCTTGATGTTTGGATACTTTTCCTCGAATTTCTGAATTGCATTCAGGGTCTTCTCGTTTCTTGCATCCCCGCCCCACCAGTTGAAGCGAAGTTCGATTGGATCCGTCGTATTCACTTCGAGTACGGTCTCTTCTGCCGCTTCCGTCGCTGCACCAGTTGCATTTCCTGTTTCCTGTGCCTTTGTAGCTGCGGTCGTTTCTTCCTTGGCCGATGGCATGCAGCCCACGAGAGACATCGATGTCATCATCGCTGCTGCCGCGGTTGCAACAACACGTTTTGTGATTCTTTTCATATAATACCTCCTAAAATTGATTGCTTATCAAGCGAAATATACTTTTTTCGCATTTTTATGCATGATTTTCTCTTTTTCATCCAGACTCAGAAACTTCGAATCCAGAATATAGTGGATATAATGCTCGTAACTGTCTTCCTTTAAACAGGACGGAAAATCCGTTCCCCACAGCAGGCGATCGGCACCGACGATGTCTCTCGCAAGCAGCACATAGTGTTCCGCCTTCGGATAAGGATATTCGTCCGGACGCACATTATGTACGACACTCGAGAGATCAAACCAGACATTCGGCTTTCTCAGCTTTTCGAGCCCATACTTTAACTTATCCTCGTCCCTGTCCGATGGTGCAAGTAAATGACAGAAAACGAATTTCATGTCCGGGTACTTTTCCACCTCTTCGAGTACTTCCTCGATCTGCCAGCTTGGACTGCCACACTTTCCTACATCGATGACTGCTACATGGTGCATCCGATTCGCATAGGCGAGTGCCTCATCCATCACTTCCCCATTCAGCCGAAGCGATGGATGCGTTCCCATAAGTCCGGAACCGGTACTGCATTCAAACTTCTCAATCGTAAAATGAAGTCCATTTTCTCCGAAAAGATAGCTTCGGATATCCGCTTTCTGATAACTGAATGGATCATATATACCGGCCCCCTGGAAGCGATCCGGATATTTCTTGATTGCTTCTGCCGTATAGACATTCTGAAAGCCGTAAAAATTCCCCTGAAGAAGGAGTGCCTTCTCCACCTGATGTGCATCCATCATCTCGATCAGCTGTTCCGCTGTAACATGATCCGAGTGAAAACACTCCGGAATCATGCGAACCTTTTTTCCGGTTGCATAGACGGCATATCCATCGCCAATGCTTCGAAGCTCACCTTCGGCACCCATCCCGGCGATGTACTGAACGATATGCGCATGACTGTCGATAATTTTCATGTTTTTAACCCTTTACGCTACCAGCTGCGATACCATCGACAAACGAATTCTGCGCGATGAAGAACACGATCAATGATGGCACGATGGCTACCAGCGACATCGCAAGCACTTTATTCCAGTCGAAGCCGACATCTGCGTCCATGGACATACGAAGATAAATAGACATCGGATACTTCGCAACCGTATTCACATAAATCAACGGTCCCATGAAGTCGTTCGAAGACCACATAAACTGAAAGATGACGCACGATGTCATGGCCGGCTTTAAGATCGGTGCGATGACATAGAACAGTCTCTGCAGGATGCCGCATCCATCGATCTCCGATGCTTCATCCAGTTCCCTCGGAATCTGCCGCAGGAACTGCACCAGCATATACACGAAGAAGGTGTCACAAGCAAACATGGATGGGATAATCAGTGGCAGATAGGAGTCCAGCCAGCCGAGCTGATCGAACAGAACGTACTGTGGCGCATTCAGAACGACCTGCGGTAAAAACAGGGTTGAAATCATCAGCGCAAACGCAAGCTTCTTTCCCGGAAACTCAAATCTCGCAAAGGCATACGCTGTCAGTGTAGCGGATAAGACAGTCACAATCACCTTCGGGATGACGATCTTGTAAGTATTTGCGAAGAAATGCCAGATGGACATTCCATGGAATCCTGCAAAACCAGATGTATAACCGGACACAGTCGGATTCAGTGGAATCACACCGATGGTAGAAAAGAGCTCATCATTTGTTTTGAAGGATGCACCCACCATCCAGATCAATGGATAAATCATCAGGAAACCAACGATGATTAGAATGGCATATCGGCCGAACACACCGATTTTCTTTTGTAATTCCTTTGACATATTGATTTCTTACCTCCCATCTTCATCGGAGTAGTACACCCAGTACTTCTGGCTGATAAACGCAACGGCCGTGAAGGTCATAATGATGATGAACAGTAGCCACGCAATCGCACTGGCATCTATATTCATCAGGGCAAGAAGATCGTTATCAGATAAAGTCGTTCAAGAC
>OQVT01003121.1_pt1 | contig 10636 bp, 10 predicted proteins | sample 1691561 | NCBI WGS metagenome assembly OQVT01 (sample SAMN03418260, study PRJEB22391) | human gut metagenome | biome: human-gut; feature: organic feature; material: feces | host: Homo sapiens | place: Tanzania | collected 2013-01
TGAAGACAGAATTTCCATCTCGTTGTCTATACCCGTTGAGTTTGACATTATGCCGAGATTGCTTGTTGTCAACACTCCGCTCTTTCCACCTCGTCCTCTGGAATCATCGTCTTTGATGAGCAGCTTGGCGTATGCCTGATAAACTGGCGTCTTGTAGCGCAAGTATATCATTGCGCATCCCATACAGATAATCAACGACAGCACGAACCATTTCCAATGTAGTATGACGGCTGTGTAGATGGTCTGAAAATTGATAGAAGACGTTTCTTCTTGCTCACCCATTGATGATGCAAGACCAAGATTCTTGTTTTCTTCCATGTTGTTGTTTAATGCTTATATTTTTTTCCTTTATATTTTATTTGTCTTCTGCGAGATGTATGAGATACTGGCCATAACCGTTTTTAATCATGGGCTGGGCCAACTTAAGCAATTGCTCTTTGTCGATCCATCCTTGTTTATAAGCAATCTCCTCAAGACAAGCCACTTTCAGGCCTTGGCGTTTCTCGATCACTTCAATGAACGTGCTTGCTTCTGACAGGCTGTCGTGTGTGCCTGTGTCAAGCCATGCAAGACCACGCTGCATGGGACGAACCATCAGGCGTTCCTGTGTCAAGAACTCTTGGTTAACGGATGTGATCTCAAGCTCTCCACGCTTGCTCGGCTTCACGTTTTTCGCAATCTCTACAACGTCGTTGGGGTAGAAATAGAGTCCCACAACAGCATAGTTGCTTTTCGGATGCTCCGGTTTCTCCTCAATGCTCAGGCATTTGCCACTGTTGTCAAATTCGGCCACGCCGTAGCGTTCGGGATCGTTTACATAATAACCAAACACCGTTGCCTTGTCTTCTTTCTCAGCTGTTGTGACGCTCTCTCTGAGAAGGGCAGTCAGGCCTGCACCATAGAAGATGTTGTCTCCAAGAACGAGACAAACGCTGTCTTTACCGATAAAATCCGCGCCGATAATGAAAGCTTGTGCCAGTCCGTCGGGTGACGGCTGTTCGGCATATTCAAACTTCACACCCAGCTCGCTTCCGTCACCCAGCAAACGCTTGAACCCCGGAAGGTCATAGGGCGTGGATATAATGAGGATTTCTTTTATTCCAGCTAACATAAGCACAGAGATCGGATAATAAATCATTGGCTTATCGAAGATAGGAATCAGTTGCTTACTGATGCCTTTCGTTATCGGATAAAGGCGTGTGCCGGATCCGCCTGCTAAAACAATTCCTTTCATAAAAGTGTCCAATTAAGGGTATTTAAATATGTTAAGTTTACTTTATACAATCTAATTATGACGGCAAAGTTAATAATAAAAGTTGAAATTAAGTATTTTTACAACCGATTATTTACTTGAAAAAGCATATTTTATGTGCGTAATAAAACGTTTTAAATGAATTGTTTGGGATATTGAATATAAAATTGTAATTTTGCATAGTGAAAAATGTGCCGACAGCACATTCGATATTAATGAAATTTTAACACAATGGGATTATTTTCAAACATATTTTCGAAAAAGAAAAATGAAGAAAAAGTAGGCGGAATGGAAGATTTTATGAGCCTTGTGCGTGTTTACTTCCAAGCCTCTTTGGCAGCAAACCTTAATATTACGAATCTTGGAATGTTGCCCGACCTGCGAATGTTTAAAGCAACGCTACATGTTCCGACTGTAAACAACAAGTTGGGTCTTGGCGAGAAAAATCATTGTCGCAAGATGATGAAGGAGATATATGGCACAGATGACCTTTTCTTCAAGGAGATAGACCAAAGCATCCGCAAGAATTGTCATAAGCTTCAAGATGTCCAGACCTATATGATTCAGTTCCAGGGCTTCTCTCAAGACCTGATGATGCTTATGGGTAACCTCATGAAGTTTAAGCTCCGCTTGCCGTCATTCTTCAAGAAGGCTATTTACTCAATGACAGAGAAGACCGTTAACGACATTTTTACAAAGAACGATTTTAAAGATCCGGGAGTGTTGAAGACGGTTGTGGCCATTCGCCAGTATGACAAACGTCTGGGCTTTTCACAGCAGTGGATCACCCAGTTTGTTTATCAAGTGGTGATGTTGGCCAAGAAAGAGCCAAAGCCCGATGATGCTGATAAGAAATAAGACAGTCGGTCTGTGATTTTTGAGCAATACGAAGTGGGTTCAGTCTGTCTTTGCTCTTTTTATTTGCAATGGGGCAATAAATAAATGATTTGAATTTGGACTTTTTTAATTATTTATGTTAATTTTGTAACCAAATAGTAAAAAGATGGACGAAAACGATAAACTCATAGCATTGTTCTCCACTCGTGTGAGGCAGCTGTTACTTCTTGTAGAGAAGCTTCGCAAGGAAAACAAAGCCCTTTCTGACGAGGTGGCCTTACGCGACAAGTCGTTGGCAGAGATGGGCTATGAGTTGGCTCAGGCCCGTAACGACTATAACAGTCTGATGATGGCAAAAATGATAGAGATTACTGATGGCGACATGGAGTCGGCGCAAAGACGGTTGGCTAAACTTATTCGTGAAGTCAACAAATGCATAACTCTTATAAGCGAAAAATAGTTTATAAATGGCAAACGATAATAATGACAAATTGCTGATACGTCTTCATGTTTACGACACGGAGATGTCGGTAAATGTTCCTCGCAGCGACGAGGCATTGTACCGAAATGCGGCAATCCTGATAACCGATACTGTAAACTCTTATGCTTCTTTCTATAAGGGGCGCAAGAGCGACAAGGAATTGTTGTATATGGCCATGATAGACATTGCATTGAGATACGAACGTGAGTCGAAACGTAACGACACAAAACCATTCTGTGACATCTTGAAAAAACTCACAGTAGAGATGGAGGATGTGTTGGAGCCACCAGTTGAACCTAAATCATGAAGATAGCTTTAAACAAATTACAGGGCTATAAATTTAGAAAACAAATTTTACATTATTATAATTTTAAACTTAACAGATGAATATAATTATTGCGATAGTAGCACTCCTTATAGGTTGTGCTGCCGGATATTCTGTCTTTCGTTATGTCCTTAAAGGAAAGTATAACGGAATGATAGAAGCCGCCTCAAAAGAAGCTGAGGTCATAAAAGAAAAGAAGCTGCTGGAGGTTAAGGAGAAATTTCTTAATAAAAAGTCGGAGCTTGAGAAGGAGGTTCAAGCCCGTAACCAGAAAATCCAGCAAGGTGAGAATCGTCTCAAGCAGCGTGAGATCTCGCTGAACCAGCGTCAGGAAGAGCTTGTGCGCAGAAAGCAAGAGGTGGAGCAGAACCAGCAGCGTGTTGACAATGAGAAGAAGCTTCTTGCCATCAAGCAGGAAGAGCTCGCCAAGATGCAGAATAAGGAGCGAGAGAAACTGGAAGAACTTTCTGGCCTTAGTGCAGAAGAGGCGAAGAACCGTCTTGTCAACAGCATGAAAGATGAGGCTCGTATGGATGCTGCAAGCTATGTTAACGAGATTATGGACGAAGCAAAGCTCAACGCCAATGCTCAAGCCAAGAAAATTGTCATTCAGACAATACAGCGTGTAGCGACAGAGACAGCCATTGAAAACTCTGTCAGCGTGTTCCATATTGATAACGACGAGGTAAAGGGCCGTATCATCGGACGTGAGGGACGTAACATCCGTGCTCTTGAAGCAGCCACAGGTGTTGAGATTGTTGTTGATGACACACCCGAGGCTATCGTGATCTCGGCTTTTGATCCTGTTCGTCGTGAAGTTTGCCGTCTTGCTTTGCATCAGCTTGTTGCTGACGGACGTATACATCCCGCCCGCATTGAGGAGGTTGTTGCCAAGGTTAAGAAGCAACTTGAAAACGAGATTATTGAGACAGGTAAGCGTACAGCCATTGACCTTGGTATTCATGGTTTGCATCCTGAACTTATCCGCATTATAGGCAAGATGAAATATCGTTCTTCTTATGGACAGAATCTGTTGCAGCATGCCCGCGAAACAGCCAACCTGTGTGCTGTTATGGCGGCTGAGCTTGGTCTTAATCCGAAGAAGGCCAAACGTGCAGGTTTGCTTCATGATATAGGTAAGGTGCCTGATGAGGAGAGCGAGTTGCCCCATGCTCTTTATGGTGCAAAGATAGCTGAGAAATTTAAGGAGAAGCCCGATATCGTAAATGCCATTGCTGCCCATCACGATGAGGTGGAGATGAACTCGCTCCTTGCTCCCATCGTTCAGGTGTGTGATGCTATCTCTGGTGCCCGTCCCGGTGCCCGTCGTGAGATTGTTGAGGCTTACATTAAGCGCCTTAATGACCTTGAGGCTATTGCAATGAGTTATCCTGGCGTCACAAAGACATATGCTATTCAGGCTGGTCGTGAGCTTCGTGTTATCGTTGGTGCCGACAAGATGGATGATAAGGAAACAGAGGCTTTGTCTGGAGATATTGCAAACAAGATTCAGACCGAGATGACTTATCCAGGACAGGTTAAGATCACCGTTATCCGCGAGACTCGTTCTGTGGCCTATGCCAAGTAGTGATGTAGTTTGAAAAGGGTAGGGCTTTGTCTTCACCCTTCTTTATAAAAATAAAAAGGTGGTAGCCGATTCTTTGTGAGAGGCTACCACCTTTTTATATATTGTGCTTTTTAGAGCATTCTTTTTGTGCTGTTGTCATATTGACACCTCTCCGCAGATGGAGCGGCTCATGTAGCTTCTGATGATGTGGCAGTCGGTAAAGCGTGCTTGAAGATACATAAGTTTTGTTACAGCACTCTCCACTGTGCAGTCGTAACCGCTAACCACGCCAGCTTGTTTTAGCTGATAGCCTGTGTCGTAGCGTCCCATCTCCACTGTGCCTGCAAGACATTGGCTTATGTTTACAATGGTTACACCGCGTTGTGACGCTTCTTTGAGCAGTTTTGTTATCCAAGGCTTTTGAGGTGCGTTGCCGCTACCGTAGCTACGCATCACGATGCCGCGCAGCTCAGGCGCCTCAAGCACATGTCTTACGATGTTTTCCTGTATGCCGGGAAAGAGTGAAAACACGACAACGTTAGGGTCCATGGCTGTGTGTGGAACCATTGGACGAGAGAAATCGGGTTTCAAAATGTTGTGGTGATGATAACTAAATGTCACGCCGGCATCGCACAGGTGTGGATAGTTGAACGTTTCGAAGGCATCGAAGCCGTCAGCATTTTGTTTGGTGCTACGATTGCCGCGTAGCAGACGTCCGCTGAAATAAATACAAACTTCAGGCACAACGGCATGTCCCATCTCGTTGTATGTAGAAGCAATCTCTATACTAGTAACAAGATTTTCTTTGCCGTCGGTTCGTGGCTGTCCTATCGGAAGCTGGCTTCCTGTTAGAACGACAGGCTTTGTTAGGTTTTCAAGCATGAACGACAGAGCCGACGCCGTGTATGCCATGGTGTCAGTGCCGTGGAGAATGACGAAACCATCATAACTGTCATAGTTCTCAGCTATTATTCTTACGAGATGTGCCCACAATCGTGGAGACATGTCGCTCGAATCTATAGGCTGGCTGAATTGGTACGTCTCTACCTTCGTGTTTATATACGAAAATTCGCTGACATTCTTTATGAGATGGTCGAAGTCGAGAGGTTCCAACGTTCCTGTCTTCGGGTTTCGTCCCATGCCGATTGTGCCGCCTGTATAAATAAGCAACACGCTCTTTTGCCTATAAGAGTATTTGTTTCCGTAGTTCATTTTGCAAAGATATGCAAATTCTGTCAATTTGCCAATGTTTTTGCTCTGTTCTTTGTGAAATTAAATCGTCGGCCTTTCAAAATGTAACTTTTTAGATGTCGCTCAGACCTATTTGTAAGTGAAGACCATGCATGCCCACTCGCCTTTAAACATGTTTTTAGTGTTGTAAAGTTCATGTTTCTCGGCCTCGTCAATAAGCAATGCCATGTCTTCTTTGTAGAAACCGCTTATGATGAGTGTGGTTCCATGTCGCATGGCTTGGCAGAACTCGCTAATGTCGTTAAGTAGGATGTTGCGATTGATGTTGGCCAACACAACATCGAACACGCCGCTCACATGGTTTAAGACCGTGGCGTTGCCATGCAGCACGTCTATGTGTTCGCCTACGCCGTTAAGCGTGGCGTTATGTTTGGTGTTCTCAACGCTCCATTCGTCAATGTCATAGGCCACAACTTTTTCTGCTCCCAGTTTGGCAGCAACAATGCCAAGAATGCCTGTCCCACATCCGCAGTCAAGCACGTTCTTGTCTTTTAGATTCATCTCGGTCAGTTGCTCCACGATCATTTGTGTTGTCTCGTGTGTACCTGTTCCAAACGCTTGTTGCGCTTCAATGAAGATAGACATGCGTTTGTCATCGGTGTGTTCTTCTGGCGTTGTGTGTTTTGCGTCATAAATGACACACTTGTTGCCAATCTCGATAGGGTCGAAGCCGTTGGCTTCCCATTGCTTGTTCCAGTTTTCGTTGGGAGCCTTCTCTGTGGTGTATGTTATGGTCACTCTTTCTAACGGAAACTCTTCAATGAGGTTGTTTAGCGCCTCTTGGTCGTACTGGTCTACCTGTGCATATCCTGTCAGCTCGTTGTCGTCACCAGTGAACGCTTCGAATCCACATTCTGCTGCCATGTCTGTGAGCAGGTCGGCGGCTGTGCTTATGAGGCTTTCATCGCCTTCTATCTTGAATTTTGTCTCGAAATATTCCATTTTCTTTTGTTTAAATAGTTTATAATCGCTACAAAAATATAAAAAATAGGGGAAAACCTACTATTCTTTAGGGTTTTTCCTTAATTTTGCAATAGAAAAAACTGTTATTTTGCAGAAAATTACAGATTATACTTAAAAAGAAAACAAGATAATATATAAAAGGAGATTGTTAATATGAAAAAATCGACAATGGTTTTGATGCTTCTTACGCTTGCTGCTTGTGGCGTTAATGCGCAGAATGATGATATGTATTTTGTGCCAAAAAAGAAGTCTGTGAAACAGGCAACTCCACGTTATGAAGATGATAGGCAACCTGCTTATTATGTAGGTAGCAGTCGCGATGTTGACGAGTATAACCGTCATTCGCGCCTACATAGTTCGTATCAAGTAATTGAACACAACGATTCGGTTGGAAACGATATTATTAGTTTTGACGGTGCTGGCGAGGGGTATCCTGATACCGTGTCTTCAGATAGTCTTACTGTAATGAAGTCGCGTCGTCATCGTGCAAGTCGTGATAAATATGATGACGATTATGCTTTATGTCGCCGCATGCAGATGTTTGACGGCTTTTACGATCCGTGGCTTTATGGTTATGTGGGCTATTATGATCCGTTCTATGCTCCCTATTGGACTGTAGGGTGGGGTGGTCTCTATGGCTATTATGATCCTTGGTTCTATGGTTATTATGATCCTTGGTTCTATGGCTATCGCAGCGCTTGGCGTTATGGTTGGGGTGGCTACTGGGGTGGCTACTGGGGCAATCCGTATTATTATTCTTACTGGAATGGTTGGGGCTGGCCAGGTTATGTGGCAGGTCCTGCTGTTGCCGTGCGTAGAGGCCATACGGGAACACTTGGCTATTATGATCGTTCTAATTATGCTGGCACTACCCGTCGCAGCGATCGCGACTATCGTCGTGGCATAGCTGTCAATAATAGAAGCTCTTATGGTGTGGGGCGTACTTATGGCAATTCTAACTCGCAGATGACTGTAGGCACACGTCGTCATGACACATCTACGTTTAACAACAATGGTTTCCAACAGTCGGCTCCATCAGCAACGTTTGGTAGTGGGTCGCGTGGCTCCTTTGGTGGCGGTTCCTTTGGTGGCGGCTCCTTCGGTGGCGGAAGTCGTGGCGGCTCTGTTGGTGGCGGCATGCGCGGTGGAAGACGCTGAAGCTTGCAAATGTTAAACAAGGTGTTTGCGGCTAATATATATGTGTATTATATAAATAGGTAAAATATGAAGAAGATATTTTTGAGTGCATGTCTCTTGTCGCTATTTATGGCGCATGCTCATGCTCAGGAAACATACGAGAACACTAAACTCATAGATAACGACCTTAACGGAACAGCTCGTTATGTGGGTATGGGTGGTGCTATGGAGGCCCTTGGGGCAGACATCTCTGTAATAAACAGCAATCCGGCCGGTATAGGTCTCTTTAGACGCTCTTCAGGAAGTGTGTCGTTCGGCTTGGTGAGTCAAGACGGAGCTTCAAGTTTCAAGTATGGAAACAAGACAAATGCAAGTTTTGACCAAGCTGGCTTTGTGTATAGTATGAGAGACGGTCGAAGAACATTCATCAATTTTGGCTTTAACTATCACAAGAGTAAGAATTTCGATTATATTCTTAATGCCGCCAGTGGCCTTAACGGAGCGTCGCAGCACAAGCTCTCTTATATGAAGGCGCTCGCCAATGAGAACAATTTGGATAAAACGTCATCAGGATGGAGAGGCAAGTTCTCTTACACTTCGCAGCTTGACAATCTCTATTATAACACTCTTATGATGACTTCGAGCGATGGATTCTTCTATAATGATGCTTCAAGGTATGAGTTTGGACGTGCTGAGACAGGCTACATAGGCGAGTATAATTTCAATTCCAGCGCAAATGTTAACGATCGTGTCTATCTTGGCATAACAATAGGCATTCATGATGTCCATTATACAGGCCATAGTCTTTACAGCGAGGCATTGGTGAACCTGAATAATCAAACGGCTGGTGACATAACTGTTAATGACGAACGTCGCATAACAGGTACAGGCTATAATGCAAGCTTTGGCATTATTTTCCGACCGGTAGACGCATCACCGTTCCGTATCGGCCTTTCTGTCACAACCCCCACATGGTACGATCTTAAGACAAGCAATTATACTTATCTTATAAACAACACGAAGGCAGATGGCGGCGGTAAGCTTCAAGGCGACTATCCTAACTATACCACGGGCGAGTCGTATGAATTTAAATTGTTTACACCTTGGAAATTTGGCGTGAGCCTTGGACATACTGTAGGCAACTATCTTGCACTTGGCGCATCATACGAGTATGCTGATTATTCTCGTCTCGATACGCGTGTTAATGATGGTTATGACGTTGATTACTGGGGAGATGTGTATGAGCACAGCTCAAGTGATGAGCCGATGAACCGTCATACCCGTGAAACTCTCAAGGCTGTATCTACATTTAAGATAGGTGCAGAGGCTAAAGTGATGCCAAACCTTGCTGTGCGTGCAGGATACAATTATGTGTCGCCGATGTTCAAGAAAGAAGGCTATAAAGACGGAAACATCGACTCTTATGGCTCTAACTACAGTTCGGCAACCGACTATACCAATTGGGAGGCCACAAACCGCTACACCGTTGGCGTTGGCTATACATTAGGAAAGATGTCTTTTGATCTCGCATACCAGTATGCCCAGACTAACGGTAAGTTTCATCCTTTCGCCGATTCATATCTCGACTATACTTATCCTGGACAGGACAGCAATGGTAACGATGTGACAATGACAGAAAGCCTGGACAATTATGCTAATGCAGTAAAGGTGAGCAACAAGCGTAATCAGTTGCTTCTTACGTTGACCTATCGTTTCTGATAACGGCATCCTGTTTGGGGCAGAAAGAAAATAGCTGTCCGTTCTTTAAAGCATGTTTGAAAGCTTTAAAAGCATGGTCCTCTTCCGCTGATGTGGCAAAATAACGTTTCTTGTCGATAAAGAAAGAAAAAACGTGAAAAAATATTTTGTCAATCAGCGGAAAAGTCGTATCTTTGCAGCCGCTTATAGAAAATAACTGGATGAAAAATGACAAAATGAAGAATCAGTACCGCGTGAATGAACAAATTCGCGTTAGGGAAGTGAGAATTGCCGGTGAGGGAGGATCTACTGTGATGCCCACTCGCCAAGCGTTAGATATGGCCCGTGAACAAGGCGTAGACCTTGTGGAAATATCCCCCAATGCTCAACCTCCAGTTTGTCGTATCATCGACTATAGCAAGTTCCTGTATCAGCAGAAGAAACGTGCTAAGGAAATGAAACAAAAGCAGGTTAAGGTTGATATTAAGGAGATTCGTTTCGGACCTCAGACAGACGAACATGATTATCAGTTTAAGCTGAAGCATGCTCAGGAGTTCCTTAATGAGGGAAACAAGGTCCGTGCTTATGTGTTCTTCCGTGGTCGCTCAATCCTGTTTAAAGAGCAGGGTGAGGTTTTGCTTCTGCGTTTTGCTAACGATCTTGAAGAGTATGCAAAGGTGGAGCAGCTGCCTAAGCTTGATGGAAAGAAGATGTTCCTCTATCTTGCACCCAAGAAGGCGGGCGTGGCGAAGAAAAGCCAGCAGAAAGTAGACCGTGAGAAGCGTGAGGCTGAGGCTAAGGAAGCTGCTCAGGCAGAGCGTGATGCACAGGCTGCACAGTCGGGTCTGCTTGCTAATGCAAAGATTAGCGATGAGGCTATGAAGAAGCTTCAAGACACGCAAGAGTAAATAAAGAAAAGAGAAATACGAGAAATGTGCGTAACGCCGGGTATATGCGTTGCCACATATAATAAACAACAATTTAAATAAACAAAACAATGCCAAAAGTTAAGACTAACTCCGGTGCAAAGAAGAGATTCCGCTTTACCGGAACAGGTAAGATCAAGCGTCATCACGCTTACCACAGTCACATTCTGACTAAGAAGACAAAGAAGCAGAAGAGAAA
>OQVT01003122.1_pt1 | contig 10635 bp, 9 predicted proteins | sample 1691561 | NCBI WGS metagenome assembly OQVT01 (sample SAMN03418260, study PRJEB22391) | human gut metagenome | biome: human-gut; feature: organic feature; material: feces | host: Homo sapiens | place: Tanzania | collected 2013-01
CGGCGATAGTCGCCTTGATTTTCATCGGAACCTTCGTGTTCCTTTATGAGAAATCGCAGCCTAAGCCTGTGGAGTATACTGAGTTTACTCCTAAGATGGCTGATGTTTTGAAAACCACCGTCATCACGGGCAAGATTGAGCCTCGCAACGAGGTGAGCGTAAAGCCTCAGATTAGCGGTATCATCACCGAGATTTGCAAAGAAGCAGGTGATTATGTTCAGGCGGGCGAGGTTATCGCCAAGGTAAAGGTGATTCCGGATATGGGACAGCTCAGTTCGGCTCAAGCACGTGTGCGCCTTGCAGAAATCAACCTGAAACAGGCACAGGTGGATTATGGTCGCGAGGAACAGCTCTTCAAAAAACAGCTGGTCAGCGCCGATGAGTTTGATAAGGTAAAGCAGGCGATGAAACAGGCAAAGGAGGAGAAGGTTGCCGCCTTGGATGCGCTCGAAGTAGTTCGTGATGGTGTAAGCAAGAGCAATGCCAGCGCCTCTTCTACCCTCATCCGTTCTACCATCTCGGGCATTATCCTCGATATTCCGGTCAAGGTGGGTAACTCAGTGATTCTTGCCAACACTTTCAACGATGGTACTACCATCGCCAGTGTGGCCAACATGAACGACCTCATCTTCCGTGGCAATATCGATGAAACCGAAGTGGGAAGTCTCGTTACAGGAATGCCGATGAAGATTACCATCGGAGCCTTGCAGAACCTCAACTTCGAGGCTAACCTGGAATATATCTCTCCTAAGGCTGTAGAAAACAATGGTGCCAACCAGTTTGAGGTAAAGGCAGCCATCCGTTCTACCAAGGGAGGCAAAATCCGTTCAGGTTACAGCGCCAATGCCGAGATTGTACTGGCAAAGGCTACCCATGTACTCACCGTTCCGGAGAGTGCCATCGAGTTTAGCGGCGATTCTACCTTTGTATATATCATAAAAGGTAGCGGCGAGAAGAAGACTTATGAGCGCAAACAGGTAACTACCGGTTTGAGCGATGGAGTAAATATAGAAATCAAGAAAGGTCTGGGACTCAAGGACAAGGTTCGCGGTCCTCAGGTAATAGCAGAAAATAAGGATGATGACGAATAGTCATCATCCTTATTCTTTTTTATAGGCATCAGATAACTTAGATGTTATCCTTTTCGATATCCTTGAAGTAGCGGTAAGTACCCACCTTCAGTTCATCGCAGGCAATCTCATCACAAACGATGATGCCATGCTGGTGCTGCTGCAGAGCGCTGATGGTCCAAGCCTGAGTAACAGGGCCTTCGATGGCAGCCTGCAGGGCGCGGGCCTTGTTATGACCGTTGCAGAGAATCATTACCTCTCGGGCAGCCATCACGGTACCCACACCTACGGTCAGAGCCAGACTAGGAACCTTCTCTGGATCATTGTCGAAGAAACGTGAGTTGGCAATCTTGGTGTCTGTAGTGAGCGTCTTTACTCGTGTGCGGGAGGTAAGAGAAGAGAATGGCTCGTTGAAAGCGATATGGCCATCAGGACCGATACCACCGATAAAGAGGTCGATGCCACCCGCTTCTTCTATCATCTGCTCATAATGACGGCACTCCTCTTCCAGATTCTCGGCATTACCGTTCAGGATATGAATATTCTCCTTAGGACAGTCGATATGATTGAAGAGATTGGTAGCCATGAAAGAGTGATAGCTCTCAGGATGAGATTCCGGCAAACCTACATATTCATCCATATTGAAGGTGATGACATGCTTGAACGAAACCTTGCCTTCTTTTACCGCCTTTACCAGGTTGGCATACATGCCCTGAGGTGAAGAACCAGTTGGCAAACCCAGAACAAAAGGACGTTCAGCAGTTGGTTGAAATCTGTTAATTGTTTCAACTACATGATCAGCTGCCCACTTTGACAGCTTCTCATAATCTTTTTCGATAATAACACGCATAATCTATTTCTTATTGTTTAGTTGTATAATTCAGAAAACAAAAGTAATAAAAATTTGTTTCATTACCGCTAAAAGATGGCAAAAATTATATTTTTTTACAGCTTGAATCCACTTCTTCATAGCCCTCCTGCTCTACATATTCATCAAAACCGATGCTGATATCGGCACCATTCTGCTCGAAGAGACGCAGTAATTTCTGCTGCATATCGGGTGCGATGAGGATGGCGCCGCGCTTCGCCTTGCAATAGGTGCTTTCGCTGATATAGGGCGAAAAGTGCCAGAAATGAGGCGTATTGGCAGAAGGTATCGTGCCGAACATGCGGCGGAATCCGCGTGCCATGCGTATAATCTTCTTCTGAAGACGATAGGCGCAGCCCTGCTCGCTGCAGGCTATATGGTCCGGGTTCAGAATACAGAACACCTTCTCCGACTTACGCAACTTCTGATAACGCTCAAAACGAGCACAAAGATGATGTACCGGGCACGCCTCCTTGAGACATACCGTATCAATGGAATGGATTGAAATATTGTTCATGTTCTTTATTTTTTAAGTTGGATAAATAATTTTTTCTTCGAAAGATTGAGGGGCTGTTATCGGCAAACAGCCAACTGGCAAACCACAGACAGCCAACTAGCCGCTATGAGAACAGTGGGCTGTTCTAGTCAGACAGCCATCGGAAAAGCCAGAAAAAGAGTTTTAAGAGAGGAACTGCGAAAAACTCTTCACTCTTCACCCACTCTTCACCACTCTTCACCCATCTGCCGCTTAGCTATATTTTCAGATTCTTACAAGCAGATAGGCCTGCCCCTTCTTGGTATGCTTCATCTTGCACCCCAGGAGTTTGAGCGACTGGCCGATGCGAATCTTGGTACTCAGATTGCTTATCAGCATCGGAAATCTTTCATGCAGAACCTCGAAAACATCCGAACAGATGAGCCATTCGCCCGTTTCATTATCTTCAGGAACACGGAAGCAGCTCTTCAGCATCGATTCAAAATCATCTACCTTGAAGAAAGGAAGATTGCACTTCTGGATGCGATCCACCTCGGCATTGGTAAACCAGTAAGGCGTCTTCTTATGGCAAAGCTCATACATAACTTGTGCATAGAGCTGGTCATAAATGATGGGTGAACCGTTGTCGATATATTCACCTGCCGGAATGTGCAGACATACGAAACGGCGGCTACCCGTAGGGTCGCAGAGCGGATGCTCATCATTGGTAGTTGCCAGGAAGGAAGCATAACGCGGACGGTCATCCTGGCTCTTGCCGAAGATAGGGCGGCCGTTCACCTTCACCTTCGAAAGCATCTGCTTCAGCTTGCCCTGCTGCGATGGTCCCATATTCGCAAACTCATCTATGTTGACATAGAGATTATGAGTGAGCGCCATCTCGGAGTCAAACTTATTGGCAAAGTTGATGTGGTCGAGGAAATACTGGCGCAGATTGTCCGGAAGCAGGCGATAGGCAAAGGTACTCTTGCCGCAACCCTGTTTGCCGATAAGCACAGGAGTGGTTTCGTTGCCATGAAACATATCCATCTGCAACCAGTGGGCGACAGCCGAACGGAGCCAGGTGGCGCACCATCCCAACTGTTCGCTTGTCAGCCCCGGAATCCTGCCAAAGAGTTCAGCCACATGGTTCTTTCCATCCCATTCCGGCAGGTTCTCGAGATATTCCCTGATAGGATCAAACTCCGGAACCTCTTCAGAACGTACGAACTCCTCAATATCCTGTCGGGGCGACTTCTTGCCTCCCACACCCAACCGCTTGGCATGACGGACGATGGAATTGAAAGCCTCCGGAGTCAGCACCTTCCAGGTTGAGTCAGAAGATTCCTCCTCTTCCCCACCGGTTTCCGGTTCCTCTTCTACGGCCTCCTCGGCTTCGTCCTCATTCTTTGAGAGAGTGAAATACTCGGTTTTACCACTTAGCACATTTCTACGGAAGAGATAATACTCATCGAGAAAACTCTCAACAAGAGAGAGTGCTGAAATTTCGTTTGTCATCTTATCTGATGACGATAAGTTTTTTAAATTTTCCATTATGTGTAAATTTTAAGATTAATAATAATCATCCTTTTTGCCCTTATATATAATAAGGTGAAGAGTGGTGAAGAGTGGGTGAAGAGTTGTCTCTGACTCTTCACCTCCCGAACCCCCTCTGTTTATGGGCATTTCCGGGCTTCAGGTGAAGAGTGAAGAGTTTCAGCTCATTCATGGCTCAGCATTTCGCCGCTCTTTCGTTTTCGATGGCAAAGTTAATACTTCCCTTCACCGATTCCAAATTTTCCCCGCCACCTTCCCGCTACTTTTCTGAAATCAGGGAAGAAACAAGGGGGCTACGGGGAAAAGTATGGGGAAAAAAGAGGAAAAACAAGCGCATATCCTTGCATAATCCGAAAATAAATCTTACCTTTGTGGCGAAACTTTTTTCTTAAAACAGACTGACAATGAAGGAAGATAAAGATGATATAGAATTCAGCTACGAAGTCTTCGACCGACAGCTCGACAACTTCTGCCGAATGCTCAGCATTCTGGTAGATGCATGGGAAGATTACAGTCCGCAGGAACTGACCTTCGATATCCGTTCGCTCTGCACCAAAGCCACCCGGCTCTGCTATATGGCAGAGAAAGATATGGTGCTGCAGCACAACGACATAGCGAAACAGCGAAAGGAGCAGAACGAAACCCATGAAGTAAGCATCAGCATCATCGTAATGCAGAAGTTTACACCCCTGATGGCGCATATCATGGAAGACATGAAAAAGGGAAAACAGATAGAAGGAAAACGGATAAAAGTGGCACCGCTGGATATGACCCGCATCCTGCCGAAACTCAACGAATTTTTCGAAACCGATGAACTGGGCAAAGGAAGTACTATCGATGTAAACGAAGTAACCAAACTCCAGAAAGAACTGTTACGCCAGGTAAAACCCACTCATATCCCCGGCGTAAAACCCGTAGAGCGCCTCTGGAATCTCTTCCAGCTATACAGCATGGCATGTTATCTGATGCTCCACTTCCGCCAGCTGAGCCATTTCACCAACCTCGCCATGAGCGAAGAGCAGACCACCCGCCTCTTCGAAATGTCGCTACAGGAATATCAGGAAGAACCAAAGGGCATCAGCGACATAGACCGATACTTTACAACCCTGGAATATGACAACAACGGAAAGCAGCTCTCCGTCAGCCAATTGCTGGAAGTAAGAAAAACGCTAAAAGACGAGGTACCGGAAAATCTGCGCCTCGACTTTATGAAATATATAAGAGACACCCAACTACTGGGCGCCCAGCTTGCCCACGTCAATTTTACACCGCAAGAATATCTAAAGCTGGTATCAGCCACCGTAAAATGGCACATCATCGAGCAGGAAATCTACGATTTGGAACATCCCGAAGGCATTCCGGAAACCCTTCCCAACGAGGTTTTCTACAAAGTAAAAGACGGCAAATACATCGACATGCAGAATCTGAAGGCTCAGATAGCCAATATGTTGAAATTTGTTACCCGCAAGAACCATTGGTTCTGCGTATGGTGTGTATTGAATCACAACTGCATGCTTCAGGACAACCAGAACTTCGAAGCCTTTGCCACCCAGATGATGACTCCCGAATGGTTTGGCGACATCGACGATTATCTCCATTTCTCGGGCGACAATCTCCGTGACTACCGCCGTTATTTCTCAGAGATAGATTATCCGCAATGGGATGAAAAGAAGTTTAAGGAAATCAAGGACCTTTACAACATGACGAAATGGTCAGACAAACTCCTCAGCAAGTTCCAGCATCTCTGCATCACGATGAATGGTGTGTTTGATAAGAAAAGCCTCTGATTTACAGTAATTCAAATTCATAATTTGGCTTTGGGGAGAATGTCAGAGAATAGACAATCTCCCCTTACCGTAAAATCACATAAAAGTGAATTTCATAGATATGTCTTTATTTAATATAAGTTAAATCGATACTTTGAAAAGCGTTTTATCCGCCAAAGGCTGCATTTTTAAAGAAAAAAATATTACCTTTGTAACGTCTTTCCCCATACCGAAAGCCCCGATGGGCAGAGGTTGGGCAGACATATATACATAAAAGGCGTAACTGTACGCTTTGGTTTTGACTTGTTAGAACTTCGCAAACTCTATGGATTGTCAAAAACAAAGCAACGGGAACGCCTCATGAGGTGTATTATATATAGCCATCATTGGCTTCAGTCGATACTATCGTCTGTTGTCAAGGAGGGTGATTTATATATTGACACTGGCGTGGGGCTTTCGGCGTTGCTCGTTTCGACAATCCGGGCAATGCGAAGGCCTTAACAAGTGGAACGAGTGACAGAACAGGCTCCGCGCTTTTTTGTATATATACCTATAATATAGTATAAACCAACCTGTATGGAGTCACAGGTTCATTAACTTTCAGAACTGCTAATATGAGACTCTTTAATCTACTTTTATTATTGGCAACATCAGTATCTGTTTTTGCTCAATCTTCCATTAACGTGAAGATTACTCTATCTGATAAGGTTATCACTGTACCTAAAGAAAACTTCGTTAGCCTTTCTTTTGAAGAGGTTGAAGGACAAAAAGAAGAATTCCAAGATGAAATCTACATAGTTGGCTACGATGATTATGACCCTATGTGTGGTATCCATTCCGTAATTTGGAGCAATAATACTCCAGACTATTCATATGGTAGGGTGCCATTTATTACAGAATGGCCTGCTGAAGAGACAATGACTGATGTCCTCACAACAGATGGAACGAACATTTATGCAGCTGGCATGGTGCAGACAAATGTGGTTTTTGATAGTGGGTATAGATGTGAATACGCTGCAGTATGGCGAAATTGGAAGATAACATCTATTATACAACAGGGCTATGCATACACAGATATGTGCACACCATTAAGCACATGTGCCACAGATATTGCTGTAGAAAACAACCATGTATATATTACTACAGTGGGTAACTCTGAAAACCGCAGATGGACGATTGATGGTGTAGAATATAACATCATGGATGGTCAGTCGGTTGCTTGTTATAATGGAGATGTGTATGTGGCGAGAGGTAATACTATATTGAAAAATAGTGAAGTATTGACTGATACCATCACAGGTTCCATCTCAGACCTGACCATTGATGCTAACGGCATCCATTACCTGAAGAACAGTCATCTATGGTCAAATGGCAAGATTGTAGAAACAGGTATAAGTTCTCCTATAGGACTGAAATCCGAAAACAATATACTATATGTAGGAGGCTATGTTGACGGCGGACTTCCTGGTGTTTGGAAAAATGGCGAAACTATACCATTAATAAGCCATGAGTCTAAAGCTGACTTTAGAGCATTCTGTGTTGTGGACGGACACATATATGGAATCGGCTCCTATAATGGTCACACGGAAGACAATCTTCCATTTACCGTACCAATATTATATGCTAATGGTAAGGAATATAATTTGAAAGACTATGGAATGGGGTGTGCGACTATTGACATAAAAGACATTTGTGCTATCCGTAAACAGAAATAATTATGAGCAAAACTATAAAAAAGATCTTCATATTGACAGTTATTCTTGCTTTACTTCCAAACAGCATACTTCGGGCTGAAGATGTACTTGTTCTAGAATTCAATAATGGAGATAAGATAACTTGGAAGACAAGCGAGTTGCCCGTAGTTACCACACACGAAGACAAGGTGCTGGTTACTACAAAGGACCAATCAGTAGGCTATACCATAACCGCGGTCCAGAAGTTCTATATTGACGAAGACAATTCTACGAATATTAGTTCGCAGATTGAATCTAAACGAGCAATAAAGATTACAGATGGCAGAATAAGCATAAGAGGATTACTCCCCTATGAGCAATGCAAGGTATTCTATCTGGATGGAACTCTTGAGAGGCAACAAAAAGCAGACACCAATGGAACTATCTGTTTTGAGGGACTATCATCAGGCATTCATATCATCAGCTTTAAGCAGGAAGCTGTAAAAGTAATTCTGCCGTAACATTACAAATAAGACAACATAATACAAACAATTTATCACAATACTTTTTATGAAAAAAATCAATTTAACTTTACTATTGCTTCTGATGGCAATATTTTCAATTGGAGTAACCTCATGTTCTAATGATGAGGAGGAGGATTTGCAGAAGCAGCATGAAGAAGCATGCTACTATCGCTACTGGAAAGAATATCCAAACTCATACATCAAGATGTGTGACTGGCGCATGACTTTCCGCTTTACCAAGTGTGAGCGTGTAGATGGTGGTCTGTACATCCAGTATGTCATGAACAATACTGGCTTCAACCAGAAGATGACACTATCCTTCTCCCTTCCATTGGCTGCAGGCCACGATGACTTGGGTAATACCTACCAAAGCAATACACAATCTATTGTTGGTACTATTGACGGAAAGACTGTCGGTTATGGTGGCGGTAACACCAATGTGGTATTTTCACCAAACCAGGCTATAAAAGGCTCATTCCTGCTAAAGAACTTTGACATAAACGCGGAAGCAGTATCTGTCAGCATGAAAGTAGTCGTATTGCAGCCACAGAGCGAGAAACTGATGTATAACAATATTGAGTTTGTCAATCTTCCTATCGACTCCAACCCAAATGATTTGGAGCATATGTAAGAACATAACATTTGAGAGTATTATTATGCACAAGTGTAAAAACTAAACAATGATAACGATATGAGAACTTATTTAAGAACAATATTAACTGCCATCGCATTTTTAGCTTGCTATCATGCGATGGCACAGAATCCTAAATTAGAGATTCGCAGACCACGAATCATCAATGCGATAGAGGTAACTTCTGATGGTGTCAACCTACGTAAATCACCAAGTAGCACAGCACCAAAGTTGCTGTGGTGGTGTGAGGGAGAAACCGATTGCTGCGACTACGTATGGAGTGCGCCAAACAAATATCGAGGTGCAAGACCTGCAACCGCTAACGAAGGAGAAGTCTTTGCTGTTATTGGGGAAACACCAGAATGGTATGAAATCATCACCCACTATTACGGTATGGTAGCCTACATATCCAAGCAGTTCACAAAGAAAAAGGAACTGGAAGAAATTTTCCCAGAGACTTTGTCGAAACCAGGTTCCTACGATTGCGAACGACCACAAATCCCAGGCATACAACAAGGAGAATACAAAGGATACGCCTTAATTCAGAAAACTACATATGAAGATTCATACATTAGCTTTGGAAGAATCATCAATGGATTCTTGGTCTGTAACTGGACCCTATATACTTATGTACAAGTAACAGAGAAACCAGGAAGATTCGATATTTATCAGGAGTATGACAATCTATCTCAAACCAACCAATTACAAATTTTAGCAGGCAATGATGTCTGCCAGCTTTACAAAGAGCCAGATCAAGAATATGCGGGAGATTATGCAGGTGACCCGATTCTTGACATGACGAAGGCTACAACCAGTGAATTTGCCACAATGCTAAAAAAAGCTGGTGTAAAACCTGGAAAGACTTGCGACAAGGGTGTTATCTTTACTAAAATTGATGGGGAAGTAAAGATTCTTGCCGAATACGACCTTTCAGACCCAGCATTCAAAGACCGCATCGTTACTTTTCCTGCAGAATATATCAACCAATAACATATTAGTTTTATGAGAAGAATTATCATCATAATCTTTGCCGTGATAGCAACCATGCTGTCATCCAATCAAAAGGCAAATGCCCAAAAGCAGGTCAAAGTACCTGTTTTTGAGGGTATTATCACAGCAAAGAAAGGTACTGTAAATATCAGAAAGGAAACCTCAGCTCAGAGTGAGAAGATTGGAACTTTAAAAGCCAATATTACTTTCTGTCCTCTGCTTGACCAAGACGAAGAGTGGTATCGCATATTGCTTGAAGAAACAGAAGATGACTCTCAGGAAACAGATGGTCAAGTTATCTGTGGATATGTAGCCAAAGCATTTTGCAAGATGACTCCAATAAATGAAAATACCAATAGACTATCAGATTTTGTGTACTACCTCGAAGAAAAAATAGGATGCACAAATACTGTAAGAAAGCAAGGAGACTATAGGCAAAACATCATAGTATCAGGAACCTTCCAAAAATGGTATGACGACAGAGGACGTTGTGGTGATAAAAAAGAAGGGCGATTCATAGGAGTGCCACACAAAGGTGTCATGGTAGGAAGTTTTACAAATAAGAGTTCCACCTTTACAGATGCCATTGAGAATGGATACAATATAGGAAAGATTGATTATATTTATGGAAATATGAGTACTGATTCATATAACCCATCTTTTGACTACAAAAAACCTCTAACAGATGAGCAAATAGCAAGAGCACTAAAATTGGCTCACAACGCCATTATGTTTGCTGTTCCGCATAATTGCGATTCTAAAAAAGAAATGGATTGTAGATCAACCACAGACAATATGGGTCTTAAAATCATGTACGTTGATATGGATAAGTATCCTTTCAAATACGAGACTATCCAGTTCAACGATGACGAATCCTTCAGCTATTTCGTAGTTGACGAAGAAGAGATACTTGAAAAGCAAAAACAGCTCGAAAAGGATATGAAGGAAATGGATGAAATAGAAGATATGCTCAAGAACGCAGGCAACTAACACAGCATTATTAATATTAAAATATCATCAAGAAAGAATATGAAAAAGTATAGTCTTTTATTTGTAGCACTCAGTATTATTGCTGCATCTTGCA
>OQVT01003124.1_pt1 | contig 10631 bp, 10 predicted proteins | sample 1691561 | NCBI WGS metagenome assembly OQVT01 (sample SAMN03418260, study PRJEB22391) | human gut metagenome | biome: human-gut; feature: organic feature; material: feces | host: Homo sapiens | place: Tanzania | collected 2013-01
TGGATGTCTCCTTTTCGTATTTCATATTTTCATGTCTGTTGTTTTCTGCTATCGCCGCTTGTTCGGTTTTGGGTGTTGATAAGTTTCAAGCAGCAGAAATTTTGCAAAACTTTAGCGGCACCAAACGCCGTCTTGAAGTAATCGGCAAAAAAAACAACATAACCGTTATTGATGATTTTGCTCATAATCCGGATAAAATTACAGCTTCGGTTTCGGCTTTACGGCAATACGACGGACGTTTGCTGATTATGTTTCAGCCGCATGGTTTTGGCCCAATGCGCTCCATGGGCAAAGAAATTATGGATAGCTTTATGAAAAATATGCAGCCTGATGATATTTTGGTAATGCCAGAAATTTTCTTTGTTGGCGGAACTGTAACCAAGGATATTTCTTCTCAGGATTTAATAAACTATATTCATAAACAAGGCAAACAAAACGCCTATTTTACTACCGATAAAAAAGCGGCCGCCGACTTATTGCTGAAAACTGCCAAATCTGGCGACAGAATAGTCATTATGGGCGCAAGAGATAACTCTTTAACTGATTTATGCAAACAAATTTTAGAAAGACTGTAATTATGAAAAAGCTGCAAAAAGGCGATAAAATCGCACTAATAGCTCCATCTGCTCAAATAGGCGAAATTAAAAAAATTCAAAAAGGCTTAGATTTTCTTAAATCCCTTGGTTTTGAACCGGTGTTTGCTCCTCATCTTTATAATGTGCGCCGCTACATGGCCGGAACTGATGAAAAACGCGCAGAAGATGTTAACTGGGCTTTTGCCAACAAAGAAATACGGCTGGAGTAAGTTTATTGTGGTCGTTCCCTCGATTGCAATCCGTGAGGGTGTGAAAAAATCTTTTGAGATCACCACCGACCATTTTATGGAGTATTACGGCAAGAAAGCGCGTTTCTTTGTTTATAACAGCTCCAACCTGAATCAGCTGGATAACTTTTCGAGCAACTCCGGCATCAATGTGATGATCATCAACACACAGGCGTTTGCCCGTTCATTTTCCGAGGTTCAGGAGGGCAAAAAGAAAAACAAGGAGCAACTGATTATTTACGATACACGGGACGAATTCGGCTCCCGCCGCCCGATTGATGTCATCAAGGCAAACCGCCCTATCATCATCTTGGACGAGCCGCAGAAAATGGGCGGCGATGTAACGCAAAAGGCGTTGAAAAATTTCAACCCGTTGTTCTCGCTCAACTATTCTGCCACCCACGCCAAACGGCACAATCTGGGGTATGTGCTGGATGCGTTGGATGCCTTCAACAAACGACTGGTCAAGAAAATCGAGGTCAAAGGCTTTGAGGTCAAGAACTTCCGCGGAACGGACAGTTATTTGTATCTGGAGCAAATCGTACTTTCCAGCAAAAAACCGCCGATGGCAAAAATTGAGCTGGAAATTGCCTACAACAAGTCCATCAACCGTGAAACCCGTATTCTTGGTGTCGGCGATGATCTCTACTATGTTTCGCAGGAGATGGAGCAGTACAAGGGCTATACGATTTCCGAAATTGACCCGCTGCGCAGCACCGTGACCTTTACCAACGGTGAGGTTATCAAGGCCGGCGATGTGGTGGGCGATGTTTCCGAAAAGGATATGCGCCGCATTCAGATTCGTGAAACGATTTTGTCGCATTTTGAAAAAGAAGAAAAGCTGTACAACATGGGCATCAAGTGCCTGTCCCTGTTCTTTATTGATGAGGTCGCCAAGTATCGCCAGTATGACGCTGACGGCAATGAGGTTCTGGGCGAGTATGGTCAGATGTTTGAACAGGAGTACATCAATGTTCTGAATGAGTATACAACCCTGCTCGATACGCCGTACCAGAAGTATTTGAAGTCTACCTGCAGCGATGTCAGCCGCGTACACAAGGGATATTTCAGCATTGATAAGAAAACCGGACACAGCATCGACAGCCAGCTCAAACGCGGTAGCGAGTTCTCCGATGATATATCAGCGTATGACCTGATTTTGAAAAACAAGGAACGGCTGCTGTCCTTTGAAGAACCTACGCGGTTCATTTTCTCCCACTCTGCGCTGCGCGAGGGTTGGGACAACCCGAATGTGTTCCAAATCTGCACTTTGAAGCATTCTGACAGCAATACCGCAAAGCGGCAGGAAGTTGGTCGCGGTCTGCGCCTTTGCGTCAACCAAAACGGCAACCGTATGGATGTGCAGAGCTGCGGCGACAGCGTACATGAAATCAACACACTGACGGTTGTTGCCAGCGAGAGCTACAAGACCTTCGTTGCGGACCTGCAATCGGATATTAAAACGGTGCTTTATGACCGACCCACGGTTGCTACGAGTGAGTACTTCAAGGGCAAGTATGTCAAGGTAAACGACGTGCCTACCCTGATTGACCGTGAAAAGGCTGATGCCATAGAGTTCTATCTGATTCAGAACGGCTATGTGGATATGAAGCGCAGGGTCACGGACAAGTATCGCCGGGATGTCGCAATGAATCAGGTCGCAGAACTGCCCGATGAGCTGAAACCTATGTCCGAAGGGATTCATACGCTTGTTCAGGCGGTTTATGACGACAGCATCCTTAAGGATATGTTCACCGATGGTCATGAATCCAAGGTAAAGGAAAATCCGCTGAATGAGAATTTTGCCAAGAAAGAGTTTCAGGCGTTGTGGCGTGAAATAAACCACAAGTACGCCTATACGGTGAATTTCGACAGTGCCGAGCTGATTCGCAAGGCCATTGCCCACATTGATGAAAAGCTGTTTGTTTCGGAGCTACAGTACACGACTACCATTGGACGCCAAAAGGCGAACATGAATGAGTACGAAATTGACCGCGGCGATTCTTTTACAGGCGAAAAGACCCGGACGCAAATCCTCAAACACGCAGAAACAAGCCAGATCAAGTATGATCTGATTGGCAAAATTGCCGATGGCGCAAAGCTGACACGCAAATCGGCATCTGCCATCCTGCAAGGTATCCGTGCTGACAAGCTCTATATGTTCAAGAACAACCCGGAGGAGTTTATTTCCAAAGTAATCCGGCTGATCAATGAGCAGAAGGCCACTATGATCGTGCAGCATATCTCCTACAATACCATTGAGGGAGAATACGACAGCTCTATCTTTACGGCAGAAAAGGCAACCCAAAGCTTTGATAAGGCGTTTCTTGCCAAGAAGGCAATTCAAGACTATGTGTTTACAGATGGCTCGGCCGAAAAAAGTATTGAGCGTAAGTTTGCCGAAGATTTGGATGCTGCGGAGGAAGTTTGTGTCTACGCCAAGCTGCCCCGAACCTTCCAGATTCCCACGCCGGTAGGCAACTATTCGCCGGACTGGGCAATCGCATTCTACGAGGGCACCGTCAAGCACATTTTCTTTGTAGCTGAAACCAAAGGCACGATGGCAACACTGGAACTGCGACCCATCGAGCAGGCAAAAATCTCCTGCGCCAAGAAATTGTTCAACGAGATGTCTACCAGCCATGTCGTATACCATGATGTTGACAGCTACCAGAGCCTGCTGAACATAATGAACTCGCTCTGAAAGTTATAGAATGAGTTTATAAGATAAGCGGAACAGCAATGTTATCCGGAGGATCCATATGGGAAAAGAGCTATTCAAGAATATCCCCAGCAAAGTCGGGGATTTAGTAAAGGATGTACGCAATGGCCGCATTGGTCTGCCGGACCTTCAGCGCCCTTTTGTTTGGAAAGACAATAAGGTTCGCGAGCTTTTCGATTCCATGCTTAAGGGATATCCCATTGGCTATATTATGCTTTGGGAATCTCCGGCTGATTACGAGAGCAAAAAGAGTACCATTGGAAATAACGATAAGACTTATGATGAGCCCAAAGAACTTGTAATTGATGGACAGCAGCGATTGACAGCCCTTGTTGCCGCTATGTTTGCGGTCAAAGTAAAGGACAAAAACTTTGTAGAGCGCGAGATTAAAATTTCTTATAATCCGCTAACTTGTGAGTTCGCCGTATGGTCTCAGGCATATGAAAAAGACCCGGATTGGATCAGCCGTATCAGTGATATATTCCTCGCCAAAGAGGATAATTCCATCAGCTCACTTAGACGTCGTTATATCAAGGAAGCTAATGAAAGCCGCCTCAAGAAGGAAGTTCCGCCGTTGACGGATACAGAAGAAGATAAAATTGAGGATAACATCAATGCTCTTTTGAATCTGTTGGACTATTCACTGCCTACTTTGGAAATCAGTTATAACGCAGATGAAGAGGATGTCGCTGACATCTTTGTTCGAGTCAACTCTGGCGGACAAAAACTGACAGAGAACAACTTCATCCAGACACTTATCTCTGTTTATGAAAATGAAACAAGCGATAGGATAAATGCGTTTTCTGCTGAATCCAGAATTCCAGCAAACAACACCTCGTACAACACACTCTTGGCAGTTGAGCCGTCCCACCTGATCCGCATGGCTGTTGGCGTTGGATTCAGACGCGCACGGTTAAGATATGCTTATATGCTGTTGCGAGGAAAAAATCTGGAAACCGGAAAGTTTTCCGCCGAGGAACGCTCCGAAAACCTTCGAATTTTCAAGGATGCGCTTGACAAGGTGATGAATCTGAATAACTGGCACGGTTTTATCAATATTGTGGGTGAGGCCGGATATATTAGCTCCAAATTGATTGCTTCATCCAATGCCGTTGTATTCAGCTACGTCCTTTACCTGATTGCAAAATACGATTATAAGCTAGACGCTGCACAACTGAAGAAGTGTATTAGTAAGTGGTTCTTTATGAGCAGCATCACATATTTCTACACTGGCTCTACGGAGACCGCGGTGGAAAAACAGTTTGCAGATTTGCGTGATGTTCACAGTACCGCAGATTTCATTTCGTATATTGACCGTGTTATCGAAACACGTTTTACCGACGATTATTTCCGCTTAACACTGCCGAACGAACTGAACAGTGCTGCAGCTATTTCTCCTGTATGGTACGGCTATGTAGCAGCTCAAATTATATTGAGTATGCCCATGCTCTTCAGCAATACCCCTGTGTCCAAATATTTTGTTCTTGGCTCTAGCGGCACGAAAAACGCAATTGACAAGCATCACATCTTCCCGAAAAATTACTTGACTACCATTGGGTTTGATACCGACCGCGACAGAAATCAGATTGCGAATTACACCTATCTGGACTTTTCCACCAATATTGAAATCTCCGATAAGCCACCCATTGACTATGTATCCTATTACCGCCATAAGCTTGGTGAAGAAGGATATCGAAAAGCCTGTGAGAATCATGCTCTCCCCGACAATTTTGAAAACATGGAATATATGGATTTCCTGAGTCAGAGAAGAATCTTGATGGCGCAAACGGTTCAAAAAGCATATCAGAGATTGTGTGAGTAGTCCAGAAAAAAGGAAGATGCGTCGTGAAAAGCACACAAATACCATAGCTTTATTTGCCACAGTTCCGAGTGTGTAAAAAGCGTATGACCATCTGAAAAATGGTTTGATGCAAGGATATCCGTATTGCCTTACATCAGAAACCATATGCCCGAAACGCTGCTTCGAACTGTGCATACGACCGGGAGGAAAGCAAAAAGAAATGAAAACAGGTTTGATATTGGAAGGCGGTGCCATGCGCGGAATGTTCAGCGCAGGCGTAATGGATGTCATGATGGAAAACGGAATCTGTTTTGACGGAATCGTCGGAGTTTCCGCAGGAGCAGCATTCGGCGTCAATTACAAATCGAAGCAAATCGGGCGGACGATTCGTTACAATGCGAAATACTGCCTTGATAAACGCTATTGTGGGATTGGCTCTCTTTTGAAAACAGGAAATCTTTTCAATACAGAATTCTGTTACGGTGAAGTTCCTCTGAAGCTCGATGCTTTCGATTTCGATACTTATGAGAAAGACCCTACAGCATTCTACATTACCTGCACAGATATCGAAAGTGGAAAGCCAATCTATCACGAATACACTGGTTGGAATGATCACGGCTTTGATTGGATCCGCGCATCTGCCTCACTTCCGTTGGTTTCACAAATTGTCGAAATTGATGGATTGAAATTGCTGGACGGTGGAATATCCGATTCCATCCCCGTTGCTTTTTTTGAAAGCATAGGATACTCAAAAAATGTTGCCATCCTGACACAGCCGATTGACTATCGAAAAGAGAAAAACCGAATGTTACCCTTGATACGCATAAAATATCGGAAATACCCGAATCTGGTAAAGGCGTTGGAAAACCGACACCTGATGTACAATGCAGAACTGGATTTGATTGCAAATCAGGAAAATAGCGGCGACCTATTTGTCATTCGCCCCGATTCACCCCTTCCAGTCAGGCGCGCTGAGAAAGACCCAAAAAAATTAACAACCTGCTATGAAATTGGCAGACAGACCGCAGAAAAAGAACTGACGCGACTGATTGCGTTTATGAAGGATGCAAAAGGCTAAGGCATCATTGCATAATTCCCGCCTACAGGTGCTGCCCGTGAAGTCGGCAGCTTCAGTGCAGGAACGGTAGATTGCATTATGCTGTGTATGCGTCTGTCGCTTGTGGATGCCCTCTTTGGCGATGAGAAACCGTTTTTGATTCTGGATGACCCCTTTGTAAATCTGGATGATGAGCATACGAAACGCGCGCTGGAAATGCTCGACAAAATCGCACAGGATCATCAGGTTGTGTACTTGGTTTGCAACACAAGCCGAAAATAATGACAGCATTGTACCATGGGCACCAGTATGGCTGTGAATCTGCGGTAACGGCGGCTGTAGCGGGAAGTGCAGTAGAAACTAAACGAGAGGATTGTTTGCATGACAAAAACAACCGACGAATTGATGAATGTCCTGATGTCCAAGGAAAATCTCCCTCAGTACATTGAGGAAAACCAAAATGAGTTTCTCCAATCTTCGCTATGTGAATATCTGAACCGGCTCCTGACCGAACATGGGTTGAAGAAAGGGGAGATCATAGCAAATGCCCTTGTAGAGCGTAGCTATGGATATCAGATTTTCTCTGGGCGGAAGGAAATGCCATCGCGCGATGTCTTGATTTCTTTTGCGCTTGCCATGAAATTATCTCTTGACGAAACGCAATCTCTTCTCCGAATCGCACACATGGCCATGCTGTACCCGCGTGTCAAGAGAGATAGCATCATCTTACATTCTATCGCCAAAAACGAAACAGTGATCCAGTGCAATACAACGTTGCTTTCGTTTGGTGAGCCGATTTTAGGAGCATGATTGATGGCAGAAGAATTGCAATATCTGGATTCGTTGAACCATAAAAACACGCTGTTCTTGATACGCCAACCATCTACGGGCAGAATTCTGACCGGACGCAGAGTAACGCCGGAGCAGAAAACAGTATATGCCAGACTCCTGCATCAGGAAATGCCGTATGTTCCGGTTGTTCGGGACATCATCCAGGAAGCCGATGGGCAATATCTTATCCTACAGGATTATGTGCAAGGAATCAGCCTCGAACAGTTCCTGGCTGAGCGTCATGCTTTGTCTTATTCGGAAGCCGCACACATCGGAATTCAAATCTGCAAAGCACTTGAGGCACTCCATGAATTCGGAATCGTGCATCGAGATGTAAAGCCCGCCAATATTATTCTAACGCCGGACAATACTGCTTACCTGATTGATTTCGATATATCGAGAACGCGCAAAGACAATCAACGGCTCGATACAGAAATCCTTGGTACGCAAGGGTATGCAGCACCGGAGCAGTTTGGCTTTCAACAGACGGACGCCCGTGCAGATATCTACTCTCTGGGCGTACTGTTAAACCAAATGTGTACCGGCGTCTTTCCGCAAATACAGCTTGCAAATGCACCATTAAATCACATTATCCAGAAATGCACCGAGATTGACCCTAAGAAACGCTATGCAAATACGGATGCCGTTCGAAAGGCGCTGGAAATGGCATATCCTGAGTGCAGGGTAGAGCGCGTTCTGCCAACGAGTACTGAAGAGGAGCACAGGAGTGGCATTCCGGGATTTCGCTCTGGAAATCCCTTCCATATTCTGATCGCAGTTCTCGGATATGGCGCTTTTGCGGTTTTTGCAATGTCGATATCGTTTGTGGCTTTCCGCTCTCTGGAGGATTTTATTATTGCATTTTGTCTCTTTGCTGCCCCTATCGGCTGTTATTTGTTTGTATTTGACTTATTTGGAGTCAGGACAAACTGCCGGCTTGTTGAACGGTATCGAAACACACAGCACTATAAGTTTTATTGCGTCTGCCTTGGCATTGTATGGTTTATCATCTGGTTCCTCGTGATGTTCTTTGGCGTTGGTATACTATCTGAATTTGGAAAAATGAAATAACTCAATCTAATCGGTCGTGCTTGCACGACCGATTTTTTTGCAATAGTGGGCTGTCAGCCTACCAAATTTCTGTCGATTTTTGGTACACTCCTATTAAGCAATTATATTTGCACTTAGGAGGAAAACGCGATGAAAAGAATGTTTACTGCCCTGATAGCAAGCGCCATGTTGCTCTTGGCGGGGTGCTCATCCGGAAACTCGGAACCCACCAATGTTGCTTCGGTAGACACTGCTGCCAGCAACGTCGGAGAGGTTGCAAGCGAAGGAAGTGAATCTGCTGCGGAAGAGAATGCGGTCACCTTGGATGAAACCGTGATCTACGATGGTAACGACATTAAGATCACTGCAACCGGCATTAAGGAAGACAGCTTCTTCGGACCAGAGCTCAATCTTTTGATCGAAAACAACGGAACTCAGAACATTGTTGTACAGCCTGATTACTGTCTTGTAAACGGCTATATGATGTATGGTCTTATGTCTTCCGATGTCGCTGTAGGCAAGAAGAACAATGACACGCTGGATTTCTCCGGAAGTACATTGAAAGTGTGCGACATTGATCAGATTGCTGATATTCGACTGAGGCTCACCGTCAGTGATAGCGACAGTTGGATGCCCTTGTTTAAGACCGATGAGATTACCCTGCAAACTTCTGCCGCCGGCACATACACGCAAACATACGATGATAGCGGGGAAGTCATTTACGATACGAACGGCATTAAGGTCGTTGCCAAGAGCGCCGACGATGAGTTTCTTGGGAAAGGCGTTGTTTTCTATCTGGAAAACAATACGGATCGACACGTTGTCGTCAATGGCGAGAACATTTCCGTCAACGGCTATATGATGACAGACCTGTTCTACGCAGATCTTGCGCCTCAATCTCATGCAGTCGATATCCTGACCTTGTTGAGCAGCGATCTGCAAAACAATGCCATAGATACCATTGAGGAAGTGGACCTGACGCTGCGAATCACGGACTATGACTCGTATGATAACATCGATACTACTTCGCCGATCACGCTGCATTTTTAAGGGGGCTATATCATGAAAACATCGAAACTGGTTGTAGGTATTATCAGCATCGTTCTGAGCATTCTTGTGGCATTTCAGTCTTGTGCTGCCGGTCTTAGCAATGCACTCGAAAGTAATGGGGAAGTCAGTGGATCTGCAGGCATCCTGTTGGCTCTCAGTTTCCTGATCGCGGGTATTGTTGCCATCTGCACTCGCAATGGCGGCAAGGGTGGCTATGTCAGTACTGCTTTCTATGTTGTTTTCGGTTTGATTGCGTTGCTGCTGGCTGGGAGCTATGCCGATCTGACGATTTGGGCCGTGCTTAGCATTATCTTTGGCGTGATTTGCGCCATTACAACGAGAAAACAGAGCTGATAGCAAATCATAACGCACGCATAAGTTAATAAGGCACCAGAGAAAAAAGAAGGATAACCCATTAAACAGGGCTATCCTTCTTATTTTCTGAACTCATGTGTAAAAGAACTCTGAGAATGCTATTTTGGGTGACGACATTCCCTTGTGTTTGTAGGGGACAGCATATCCAATGGATTCACCCTGACCCCGCCCTGCATTACCTCAAAATGCAGGTGGTTGCCGGTGCTGTCACCAGTGCTGCCCACATATATGGCTTGCACAGAACCAAATTGCTAAGCTTTATGACACGACCCAGCAAAATATAACTCAACATATCGATGGAAGATACAAAAACGGGGAACTGGGCTGAATCTACTTACAAGAAATTCTTGTCGGTTCGTTCCGAAGGGACAAGACAGGCAAAAAGAAATATCAATTACCTTATGGTCGATATGCGCAACCGCCCCGGCTAATGTATCAAAGCGTCCCTCGCACGGATCGGGCACCTCAGTTAAGGCAGTAGCTTCGTTCCGATTAGCACAACCAGCGCAAACCTGCATAAAACCGGGACTTTTCAAAAATCTAAAGACAATTAAACATCTCTATAATCACACCTGAAATGCCTTTTTCGTAAGTCTGCGACGAAAAAGGCATTTCTTTTTGCCCAAGGAAAGGAGGTGACACTATGTACTTTACTTCCGGCCAGAATCGGGCAAGCTCACCGGTCTTGCAGCGGGGCCAAATTCACTGTGAAAGGAGCTGATTTTGATATGGCAGTATTCCGCGTAGAAAAGAATCGAGGCTACACGGTGATGTCAAATCACCACCTGCGGAACAAGGCCCTGTCCCTGAAAGCCAAGGGCCTGCTGTCGCAAATGCTGTCCTTGCCGGAGGATTGGGACTACACCCTATCTGGGAGTATGGAGCCAGAGAAACCGGCGATTTTCTGCTGGTAAATTCTACG